>ORMF012394681.1_pt1 | contig 12413 bp, 11 predicted proteins | sample 1779871 | NCBI WGS metagenome assembly ORMF01 (sample SAMEA104232316, study PRJEB22302) | groundwater metagenome | biome: forest; feature: aquifer; material: groundwater | place: USA | collected 2011-08-07 | depth 5.4 m | reverse complement strand
GCCCCACCGGATGGGGGACCTGTTCCCCGTGCCCGAGCGCGCCGGGTTTGCCGGTGTCGTGGGTCGCCTGCCAACGCTCCTCGCCGGTCGTCGCCTCGAGGACGCGGACGTAGTATTCGGCGTCGTTCTGCGGACTCAAGCCCGACCCCACGACCACGAGCGCGCCTTTGGCCGCGGAGAGGTAGAGGATGTTTTCACACAGGCGCAGGTCCATCGCCTTGTCCCAGATTCTCCTGCCCGTCGCCGCGTCGAGCGAGACGAGGTAGAACTCGGATTCGGTCAACTCGCGCAAGCTGACGCGGCCAGTCGCGTGTGCGCGGGCCTTTTCGTTGCGGCTTTCAAAGAAATACACGCGACCGTCGGTGATCGTGATCGTCGGATTGAGAATGGCCCCGGCCGAGTAAATCCAGGCCGGCCGGTCCTGCTCCCGGTCCAAACAAAAAAGGAACTCGCTTGTGACGATCGGTTGCCGGCTCCAGTAGGCCTGGTCGATCGCCTCCCACGTTGGCTCGCGGCGGGAAGCCGCCATGCGCTGTCCCGTGCCGAACAAAACGCCATCAATCGCCGCGACGTATCCCCAGTGCCTTTTGCCCGGCTCGCCGTGCGGTGGCAAGGCGAGGCGTTTCCGGGATTCGCCGGTCGCGCCGTCGATGATCCACAACTGCTCTTCGATGGCCACATAGACCGAGCGTTCGTCGGCCGCGACGGAGCCAGAGTCGTACGGAATGGAGTAGCGCCGCGAGTTGGGCAGTTCGACGTCCCACAGCTCCGTGCCGTTGAAGGCATCGACGCTGAGCAGCCGGTTCTCGCCGATCACAAACATCCGGCCATTCGCTACGAGCGGCGCCGGCCCGCGCAGATGCCGGTCAATCATCGGCCGTGGGCCGGGACCGCCGAACCACTGGAGGGCGAGATGCGGTTTGATGCGCGCGTCTTCGGTGGAAGCTGTGTTCGCGGGGTTGGCGTAAAGATGCGTCCATTGGCCAGCGCCTTCGAGGGGCGGCGAAACGACGGGCTGGCGTTGGCCGCGCAACCAAGCGAGGGAACCATATGGCCGGAGCACGCGCTTCATCTCCGGCTCCGGCCATGCGCTGGAGGGTGATTTTCCAAACACACCTTCGTCGATCACGACGTTGGCGAAGTGATCGGTGAAGGGCAACGTCTCTGCTTCAATCCGGTGAACGCTGATGCGCGAGCCGTAGAGAGCGGTGTCCGCCAACTCGCGTCGCAGCGCGTCCACTTTCGCCGCGTCGCGCTGGACGAGGGCGACCTTCAGGTCCGTCCGACGGACGAGCGACCTGGCCAGCGTGAGATTCTCGCTGCCGAGAAGGAGCGCGTAGCCTTTACGCGCCGCGGCGGTCTGCCCGATCCGGCTGATGATCTCGGTGATCGCTGCGGGTCCGGTCGGTTCGTCCGCGCCTGGTCGAGGCGTGGTGGTGGAAGACAATCTCTGCGGGCGGGCGGGCGCGGCGAAGCCGGTGAAGCAGTGCAGTTCTCCCGTGTCGGTGGTCGCAAACAAACGTCCATCCGCGACGGCCAAGCCCAGAGCCTTTCCGCGCACCGTGGCTTCCCATGCGCCCTTGCCGGTCCGTGTTTCGAACGCGAGCACGCGATCCTCACCGCCGACAACGAGATGTCCCCCGGCCAGAATCAGCGCCTCGCATTTCTGGACCGGCACTCGCCAGAGATAGCAGGCACCGAGCTGGAGATCGAGTTGCTTGATCTGTCCGGACAGGGCGGTGAGTTCGTCCTGCAGGAGCTTGACTTGATCGCCTTCGGTGCCCGCCTTTTGCAGACGCGCGCGCGCTTCGCTCTGGCGGGCGCCTGCTTCCTGTCGTTGCTTCGTAAGGGCGAGGAAGCGCGACCGGTCGAGGGCGAGCAGTTCGTCGCTGCTCAAGAGGTACGACACGCCGGCCGCAACGACCATCTGCCGGCCGGAAAACTCAACAAGGCTGGCGCGGCTGGTGCGATGCGAGACCGCGAGAGAACCGTTGTTGCCCGGGCCGGCGACCAGTTCGTTATCGACCACCAGCGCGAATGTGCCGCCCACGCCATCGAAGCTGCGCAGCACATTCCCGGTCTTCGGATCGACCGCGATGGGGTTGCTCCGGCCCGTCGGCACGTACAACTCGCCCGCGGCCGCGAGCACGTAGCCTTGCGGCGACTGCTCGATCTGCCGCTCATACACGATGGACCCGTCGCTCACCCGGTACGCCGCCGCGAAGACGCCTTGCGACGGGAACAGACCCGCGAAGCAATAGGCGACGCCGTCTTGCACAAGCACGCTGCTGCGAATCGGCCAGATGGAGATGAGCCGGCCATTGCCGGGGATTCGCCGGTCGAGCGGTCCGATCCGCCGCCGCCAGTGAAGCGAGCCGGCGCGACTGCTGACGGAGTAAACGAAACCGTCATCGCTGCCGAAAAGGACCGAGTCACCGGCGACGGACGGCGCGTAGCGGACCGGCGCGTCGGCGAAGAATCGCCACACGATCGCGCCCGTCGCCGCATCCAGGCAATAGACCTGATCGTCGGAAGATGACGCGTAATAAACGCGCTCGCCCGCCGCCACGGGATGGAAGACGCGATCATCGACGACGCGCGCCTCAATGCGTTCGAGCCGCTGCCAGATGCTGCCGCGCGCGGGCGGAGGCCAGGCGGATCGCGGCGCCTGCGGAGACTGATGCGACCAGACTTGCCTCAGTGGGAAGGAGAGGACGTTCGTCGTCGCGCCGCTGCGGGTGTTGTCGGCGCGGTAGGTTGGCCAGTCCCCGGCCTCAACCGGGACGGAGCAAATCAGCCCCAGCGACAGGATCGCGGACGGAGTAGGCCGGTAGCCATTTCGTGCACGCACTCGCTTAGCGACGGATCAGTGATTGGCTGCTCTACCTCGGGACCGGCCCAAGCTTCGCCAAGTCCCGAGGTCAATGACGGAGCGGGGTTTGCCAGAATTGAAAAGCGCTGTCCACTCGAAAGCCGGCGCGTCCGGTTCAGCCGCAGGGCCGCCCGAAGTCCACTGCGGAGCGCGTCGGTCGGGGAAGAAGCTCACTGCGGACCGGATGCCAGTTCAGGGCGCCGCAACGAAGCTCGTGGATTTCCCCGAGACAAACGCGGCGGCGCGATGGTTGCCTTCGGCCACCTCGTCGCCGCTCATGGTGAGCGTCACCCGTTCGCACGCCGCGTCCGAATCCTTGTAGCCTTCCGCCGCCGCGAGGTGAAACCATTTGTAGGCTTCGACCCGTGACTCGTTGACGTCCTTCGGGAGTCCGCTCACGCTGGCGCGATAAGACCTCATCCCCAGATGGAAGTAAGCGCCGGCGTCTCCCTGGGCCGCCGCGCGCCGAATCCAGACGACCGCTTCGGCGTCGTCCTGCGGCAGGCCCTGCCCCTTGGCATACATGATCCCGAGGTTGAATTGCGCCAGCGGATGATTTTGGTCAGCCGCCTTGCGGTACCAGTGGGCCGCTTGGGCAAAGTCCCGCGCCTCCCCAGGGCGACTCCCGCATCTCAAGCCCAGCGCGAATTGCGCGTCCGCATCCCCGTCGTCGGCCTTGGCCTGGGTGCTGGTGCTGCCGGGCCGTTGGAGACGGGAAACCAATTTTCGGTACCAAGATTTTTCCATGCTTCTGACGCTGGGCGATTGGGCGGCCAACACAAGCTTTTAATTTTCGGATTTCGGGTTTGGCCGTCCCGCAATTCCACTCAAAACAGCGAGGAACCTGGCCTCGCTGGCCCGTGCGATTCTCGAAAACAGAGTTTGCAATCACCACGACGAAGCGTAGGCTGGCTCCGGTGTTAGGCAACTTGTCGATTTCAGAGTCTGGTAGATCTTCAGTGGAAAGTGTTTTCAGTGATGATTTGAAACCCGATGGTCGGGAACAGTCTGGAAAGGAGCAGTCAGTCTAAACACGAAAGTCATCATGAACACAAAACTCTACGTGGGAAATCTCTCCTACAACACCACCGAGAACGATTTGCAGGACCTCTTCTCTCAACACGGTCCGGTCACCGAGGTCAACCTCATGCAAGACCGAGCGACGGGCCGGCCACGGGGCTTCGCCTTCGTGACCATGGCCACCAAGGAAGGGTCCGATGCCGCGATCGCAGCCTTGAACGGCAAGGAACTGGATGGCCGCGCCCTGACGGTCAACGAGGCCCGTCCCCGTGAAGAGCGGGCGGGCGGCGGCGGCGGCGGCTACGGCGGTGGCGGCGGTGGCGGCGGACGCGGTCGTCGTTATTAAGCTGCTCCTGGCGGCTCGCTAAATTTGCAGTGTGGGACTCTGTTCGACAGGGTCCCGCCTGCGTGCGTCTCCGGTCTCAACCTCTTGAAACCAGGAACCCACTCTCGAGTCCGCGCGCGTTACTTCCCCCTCCCCGTGAACCTATCATTTCAGTTGCCGACGCACGTGGTCCAGAATCTGGGTCGTCAGGCTGGCCCGGCTGATCTCGCCGGAGTCGCGCAACGCCAGGCGTTGCGTTTCCCAATGATCGTCGGGCGATTTGACCGCGAGCCAGACGTGCCGTGCTCCGCCAGCCTCTGACTCGATAGGCCCGATGGCGATGGTCCATTGGCTTTGCGTGAGCTTGGCTGCCGCTGAAGCCAGCGCCTTGGTTTTCTCGGCGCCGGGCTTCTGCAACTGCTCGTCGGGAAGCTGCAACAGCCGCGCCATCGCTTCGGCCGTCGGCGCCGCGTAGGCCCCGGCGAGCAACCGACCGACGCCGTCCACGCCGCTCAACGCCGCCGCCAGATGTCCGCCGCTGCCCACTTCCACCAGCACCAGCGACCCGCCGCGCGCCTGGAGTTTCTTCACGACCACCTCCTCCAAAGACGCGCCGTCATCGGCATAGATGTATTCACCCAGATGCTCGCGGATGCTTTCCTCCAGGCGCTTGAGCCGCGCGCGATCCTCCGGCGTGTCGCCCGGCAGCGAGAAGGTGAAATCCACACGGCTGCCTTCAAACAACGAAGTGATCGTCACGTCCGGCGCGACGGACACGTGGTCCTTGATCGTCTGGTCGATCAACGATTGCCCTGCGCCCACAAACCGCAGCGTGAGGGCAGACCCGAAGGCGCGCACGCCGAACCGCCGCTGAAGGAAGGGCGTCAACTCGCTCTTGACCATCGGCTGCAATTCGCGCGGCGGACCGGGCAACGCCACGATCACCGGACCGCCCGCATCGAAGATGAGTCCGACCGCCGTGCCACTGGGATTCTTCAGGTAGCCGCCGCGCGTGGGCACCAGCGTCTGGCGGCGCAGGTTGGGGCGGAGTTGGTCGCGGGATTGGCTGAACCGCCTCTCCATGTCCGCGAGCGCGTCGGGATGTTCGTGGAGCGGGATGCCTGTGAACTCGGCCAACGTCTCGCGTGTGATGTCGTTGGGCGTCGGGCCGAGGCCGCCTGTGACGATGACGAGCGGCGCCTTGTTCGTGGCGAAGCGCAGCGCCTGTTGGATGGCGCCGCGCTCGTCATCTACCGTCAGCGATCCGAGGCAGCGGCAGCCCAACGGTCGCAGCGTGCGCGTTATGAAGGGCGTGTGCGCGTCGGGATAAACGCCCTCCAGCAACTCGCCGCCGGTGACGACGACCACGTAGTCGAGAGGCTTTGACTCGCGGGCCGGTGACGGGGCCGCTCCGGCCTCACACGAAGTCAGGCAAAGGATTACCAAGGCCAACAGGAGAGACTTCACAGGCTTCATCGTTGATCCCAGAGTTCGCAGCCCGAGTCGAACTGCGTCAAGATGTGCATCGGTTGCCGCGGCGGTGGAAGGCCTCGATCGTGAGAAACAACCCAGCGGTCCACGCTACTTCGCCTCCTTCGCTCTGCTTTCCCGCGCGAGGATTTCCTTCATGGCCTGCACGTCGAGCTGGTCTTTGTCACGCCAGGAGCCTTGCTTCAGGAAGATCAGATCTTCCGGCGCCAGATAGAGAATGCGTGTGGTGCCGGTCTCCAGGCAGCGGAGTCGAGGGCGGAAATCTTCCAGAGATTTGCCACGCATGCGGGTAAAGATGTCGAGGTCGAATTCTTCCCTCACGCGGATCGAACCCTCCTGCGGAACGAATTCCTCGACTTTCAATTCACGCGCCCAGCCTTCGCCCCAGGCGCACAAGCAGTCGAGCAGCTTGCGGAGATTCGCGGGCGCGTCGTTGACGATGAGGTCGAGGTCGTCAGTCAGGCGGACGTAGCCGTTGGCAATCACTGCCACGCCGCCAACAACTGCGTAATCAACGCCCGCCGCGGTCAGGTCGGCCAACAACCGTTCGAACGGGGAAATAATCTCCTTCGCGGATGAGTTCACGGCCTCGGGTGATGTTGTGGGCGAAGCGTTGGAGATGGTAAAGGCGCGTCAAGATATCTCTGGCGTCGCGGGGCCGACCCACCATTCTGCGAATCGGTTGCTGCATGATCGGCTGTGGCATTGGCGCGATCTCGACGTTCATGGCCCGAACTTAGGTTGGCGTCTCCCACAGGTCAACAGTCGCTCACTTCCCAAACCGGATCGCCCTGATCGCTTCCTTCCGCAGCGGGATCTTCTTGAACTTCTGCGTCAAATCCGTGAGCGAGCCTTCGACAGCGAGGCGTTCGAGGCTCGACGCGCCCACGAAGCCCACAGCATCGGTGCGTTCGTTGATGTAAGCGGCATCGGCGGGCGTCGCGATGGGGCCGCCGTGCGAGAGGAAGATGATGTCTTTGCGCACGCGCCGGCCAGCGTCGATGATAGCTTGCACGCGCTTCACGGATTCGTCGAGCGTGATCGCCGCAGCCGTCACGCCGATGGTGCCCCCGATCGTCGTGCCCACGTGCGCGATGATCGCGTCGGCCCCGGCCTCGGCCATGGCCTTCGATTCCTCGGGCGAGGCGACATAGACGACGCTGAACAAATCCATCTTGCGGGCGAGGGCGACCATCTCGAACTCCTTCTTCACACTCATGCCGGTCTCCTCGAGGATCTGGCGGAACACGCCATCGACGATGCAGTGGGTGGGAAAGTTGTTCACGCCGCTGAAGCCCATCGCCTTCACCTGGAGCAGCCAGTGCCACATGCGCCGGCGCGGGTCGGTCGCGTGCACGCCGCAGATGACGGGGACTTCCTCGACGATGGGCAGCACCTCGTGCTCGCCGATCTCCATCGCGATGGCGTTGGCGTCACCGTAAGCCATCAGGCCGGCGGTCGAGCCGTGGCCCGCCATGCGGAACCGGCCCGAGTTGTAGATGATGATCAGGTCGCCGCCGCCGCGCTCGATGAACTTCGCGCTGATGCCGGTGCCCGCGCCAGCGGCGATGATGGGCTGGCCTTTCTTCAGCGTGGCACGCAGGCGCTCGATGACTTCCTTGCGCGTGTAAGGATTTCCTTTGCCGGTCCAAGGGTTGGGCATGGTTCGTTGAATCGTTAAGAAGGTTAAATCGCTAAATCGGTCGCGTCGCGTCTCTGGTTCCGGGGCGATGGTGGGAGCGGCGGGCGGGAAAAGCAATCCTGGAAACGGGGGGTGATCCGTGACACGTAAAACGTAATGCGTGATGCGTAATGCGTGGAGGGTTCTGAGCGGTTGTTCCGGGAGCACCTTCGCTACTCACCCGCAATGACGAAAGCGGACCGCGGACGCAGCGGGTGCCTCTGGCCCCGCGGCTTCCGTCCGCTCACAGTTCGGCCAAAGCCACTGCGGAGCTCTCCGAACGAAGCCAGGCGAAAGAAGGTTCAACTCTTGACCTGATCGCCCGGCCCGCGGGCTTTCAGACCTTCCTCCAACGTCTGCAAGACTGCTGGCCGGTCATGCGCCAGCAGCGCCCTCGTGTTCAACCAAAGGCCGGCCAGATGCGGGCTGCGGACGATGCCTTCGGCGTCGGGTTCCAAGCGGACGTACTCATCCTCGAGAAGGACGAACCAGTCCACCGCTTCATCGTAGGTCCGCCAGACCAGGTACTCACGCACGCCGGCGCGCAGATAGGCCTCCAGCTTCTCGTGCGAATCGTAAGAGGCGCTGCTCGCGGAAACTTCCGCGACGAATTCCGGCGCGCCGCTGATGTAGTCATCCGGCGTGATCCGGCAATTGCCCCCGGCCTCGGGTTTCACGACGAGCAAGCTGTCAGGCTCGGGCACATCGGCCCGGCTGAGTTTGACCGTCGGACCCGAGGCGCGCTCGACCGAAGGTGTGAATGCAGCGTAGTGAGATAGCCACATCGAGATGATGGAGTCCGGCTTGCCGTGAGCTTCAAAGTGCGCGGGAAACCTGAGATAGACAATACCGTTGATCAACTCGGCCTTGACCTGGTCACCCGCGGCCTCGTAGCGCCGGAGGAATTCCGTGGCGGTCAGATGGTCGCCCGGGTGGAGCGGGCGCGGGCGCGCCTTGCGGGCCAGCGGGGGCGAGGGAACAATGCTCAACTGCATGGCGCAATTATAGCCTTTGCCTCCTCGCCCGCAACACCCAACCTTCGAGCGGGCGGGACCGCGATTCCAGGGTCCAAGATCACACTTTGCAAAGTGTGGAAGTCCCTTCGACCATCGCAGCACTTTACGAAGTCACATTAGAAGCTGGCCGCCAGTGCCATCCCGTTTCTCCACGCAAGCACCAGCGCCACCACGATGATGAACCAGGCAAAGGCCCGCCGCAGCGCAGTCTCCGACAGCCGGCCCGCGCCCGCGACCCCGACCGCCATCCCGACTGTGGCTGCCGCGAGGAACGCCAACGTCGTCCACCAATCGAACTGCGTGTAGCGCAGTTGGCCGAGCAGACCGGAAAGTGAATTGAGCGCGATCACGCCGAGCGACGTGCCGACCGCCTTCTTCATGTCCAGCCCGCCGAACAACGCCAGCGCCGGCACGATCAGGAATCCGCCACCGACGCCGAGGAAGCCAGTCACGACCCCCACGACGGCACCGAGCGCGGCGCAGCGGACGGGTCGGCAAGCCGCCGCTGGTTTCACTTCCTGCCGCCTTCGCAACATGGTCGCGCCCACGACCAGCATCAGGCCCGCGAAAAGCAGCAGGAGCACCGCCGGCGATACCCAATGCGTGAGCCTCGCCCCGCCGTACGCGCCGGCCATCCCCGTGAGCGCAAAGAGCAGCGCGACCCGCGGCTCGAAACAACCGCGACGATATTGCAGGACGCTCCCCGCGAGACTGGTGCCGCCCACGACGGCCAACGCCATGCCGACGGCCTGTGGCACCGGCACCCCCGCGACGTACACCAGCACAGGCAAAGTGATGATCGTCCCGCCACTCCCCAGCAACCCGAGGGACACCCCGATGAAACCAGCGAGGACGAAAGCGGCGGCGAGGCTGAAAGTCATCGCTGAAGAGAGTTAACCACGAAAAACACGAAAAACACGAAAGCGGCAGAGCCTGTGCACCCGCACTGCTCACTTCACGGGGCGATGATCGGCCCTGCCTTGAGCATTGACCTGTTTGTGGTTCAGATCGCGCATTTCAACTTCACGAGTTGGCTTCCCGCTCAAGCTTGTCAGCGCCTGCCTGCCTTGGTGCATCTATCGCTACCGAACAATCCGTTCGTACTCCAGTTTTGGATAATGACCGAAGTTGACGAGCAAACCAAGGCGATAGCCTGTCGCTTTGAGGTAATTGTGGACCTGGGCGCGGTGCTCATCGGTCAACTCGCTGACCGCCTTGATCTCCAGGATGATTTTCTCGAAGCAGATGAAATCCGGCACATAACGCTGCTTCAAGGTGATGCCCTTATAGGCCAGCGCCAATGGGCCTTGGGCGCGAAAGGCGATTTGCTGCAACCCGAACTCCAGTTCGAGACATTCCTGATAGACCGGCTCCAGAAAGCCGCAGCCTTTCTCCTTGTACACCTCAAAACAGGCGCCGATGATCGTGTAGCTTTCTTCTCGGTAGATGATGGCCATTCTTTGCTCCTTTCGTGTATTTCGTGTATTTCGTGGTTCGCGATTCGTGCTCCAAATCAAAGCGACGCGCACTCCGGGCACGTCGGATCGCGGCGAAGCCGAAACTTGCGGACGGTCATATCCCGCAAGTCGCACGCGAGCATTTCGCCGAGCAACGGCTTCCCAAAACCAGCCAACACTTTGATGGCCTCCATCGCCGCCAGACCACCCACCGCCCCCGAGACCGCGCCGAACACCGGAAATCTCCGCGTCCACATCGGCGACGGCTCGGGGTACACGCAGCGCAGACACGGCGTCTCCCCCGGGACGATCGTGGTGAGCTGCATCTCCAGCTCGTAAACCGCACATTCGATCATCGGCCTGCGCTGGCGCACGGCCTCCCGATTCAACTGATACCGTTCCTCGAACAACGGCGCGCAATCGACGATCAAGCCGGCTTCGCTGACGAGGCGCGCCGCGTTCCCCTCGCTGACGTTCTCCGGCACGGCCAGGATCTCCAGATGTGGATTCAACTCGCGCAACCGCCGCGCCGCCGATTCCACCCGCGGCTTGCCGATCCAATCGTGCGTCATGAGCAGTTGCCGATTCAGGTCGCTCGGCTTCACGTTGCCGGCGTGGGCGAGCACGAGCCGGCCGACGCCCGCCGCCGCGAGTTGGTAAGCCACCGCGCCACCCAGTCCGCCGCAGCGCGAGATCAAAACCGAAGCCGCCTTCAACTTCCTCTGGCCCTCCTCGCCGAAGCCGGCCACCGGGATTTGCCAGTCGTAGATGGCCCGCTCCGCGTTGGAGAATGCTTGTGTAAGTCGATCTGAGGTCATGTCTGCGCCGCGCCGTCAGGCGCGCGCTTCACCGCGAATGGTGTTGGCGAGCCGCGATCGCGTGAGCGTAGCCGCATACGTGTTGGCTTTGGTGTAGTGGGCTTCCGGCTGGTCCGCCAGCGCAAACCACACTCCCGCCCGATGCTCTCGTGCTCGTCCTCGTCCTTCGTCGTCCTCGAATCCGTTTCCCACTCAAAAAATCGAGCACGAGGGACGAGGACGAGCACGAGCACGACGATGAAGGTGGCAGCGCCGAGGGGCAGGCGCGCTCAATCCCCCGGCGTCATCGTCCACATCCCTTTCGGAGCGTTCGTCGTGCCCGTGCCGACCGTCTCCGTGATCTTGTGGATGGCGACGTGGCCGTCGTGAAAGAGATAGTTGAAACGCCGGCCGTGGAGACCGTAGGCCACGTCGCCCCATTTGCGTCTTCCCCCGATGGCGATTTGGTAAGGAGTCTGGTCCCCGTTCGATGGTCCCGTCGGTCCCATGCTGAACGAAGGCCAGTCATTGCCGGCGATGTTTCCGCCCTCGGCTTGTTCCACCAGCAGGAGGGTGCCGCCGGGATCCCGCACCACGCTGTCCTGGTAACCGCGCGGTTCCCAGTCCGGTAACGATCCCGGCGCTGAGCCGCGGAGATTGTAGTAGATGCCCACGCCGTAGTTCGGCGGCGGCAAGGCGCCGTTCTTCGTTGCAATCTGGAACGAGGGGCCGGCGTAGTTCATCGCGTAGGTCCGGCGCTGGCCGAACACCGCCCAACTGATCGTGATCTCAATGCGGTCCGCGGGGCATTTGAGAATCTTCGGGATCGAAGCGCGATCGGCGATGCCGCCGGAGATGCCGACGATCAGGTCCGCGTCGGGTGCCGTGCCGCCGATGTTGCGGTGGATGTAATCGTCCCACGACAATTGGTATTGGTAGTCGCCCGTCGCGTAGGCGGTGGGCGGGAACTGGTCATTGTGATCGGCTACGAAAAGGTTGAAGCCCAGCCCAAGCTGTTTCATCTGGGCAGTGCACTTGATTCTCTGTCCGCGGGCTTTCGCGCCTGCCAACGCGGGCAACAGCAGGCTCGCGAGGATGGCGATGATCGCGATCACCACCAGCAGTTCGATCAAGGTGAACGCGCGCTCCGCCCGGCGGCGGCGCAACTGCCCACGGACGGCAGCGGAGCGAGCGCCAGCCCATTGTTCTCTACGGGAGTTGTGCATAGGATCGTCGGGATTGTTTTATCGATCGGCCAGATACACTTTGAGGTCCTTGTTGATCGCGAACCGTTTTCCGGCGGGCGCAGCCGGGACGCTGCCCAGATAGCCCTGGGCCGCCAGTTCCTCCAGGGTCTTTGGGGCGCGCTGCTGTTCGACGGCGTACTTCCGGACCCGTTGCGTCAGGTCACTCAGCAACGCGGCGAGTTCGGCTTCGTTCGCATCTGCCGACGGTCCTGCGGGCGTCGTCGTGCTGTCGGCCGTTGCTTCTGCTGAAGACGGCGGCGAGGGTTTTTGCCTTTCGCAGCCAAGCAAGAGGGCCAGCAGACAGGCGATGAGAAAGTGTCGGCGCACGGGGGCATTTAATCACCAAGTCCAGGAAGATCAAGCCGGGAGCAGGTCGATGGAGGATGGCATCACGGCCCATGAGTGCTGGCGACCGGAGCCCTGTGAAATCAGGGGATTTTTTTCCGACTTGACATTTTGCCCGGCGGCATCGACTGTAGGCTGGCATGAACCACCCTCGTTCCTGTT
>ORMF011836775.1_pt1 | contig 12413 bp, 11 predicted proteins | sample 1779871 | NCBI WGS metagenome assembly ORMF01 (sample SAMEA104232316, study PRJEB22302) | groundwater metagenome | biome: forest; feature: aquifer; material: groundwater | place: USA | collected 2011-08-07 | depth 5.4 m | reverse complement strand
GGGGCGGGCGGGAAAGCACCCGCCGGGGTTTTCCCCGGTTTCGGGGGGGGGGGGGGGGCCTTCCCCCCCCGCGTCGTGGATGACTAGCCGCGACCTGGCGCGCGAACCTGGCGCCATTCCAGCCGCGGGTTCATTCGACTTGCGCCTTTTCCCATGAAACCTATTCTGGTGCTCGTCGGGCGGCCCAACGTCGGCAAATCGACGTTGTTCAACCGCCTGACCAAAACGCGGGACGCGCTGGTGGCCGACCTTCCAGGACTGACCCGTGACCGCCACTACGGTTCGGGCCGGGCTGGAGATCGCGCTTTTCTGGTGGTGGACACCGGCGGACTCGAACCCGGCACCAGGAGCGGCATTTTCGCCGAGATGGCCAGACAAACGCGCACTGCGATTGCCGAGGCGGACGGTGTGGTTTTCATCACCGACGCGAGGCAAGGACTTACGGCGCAGGACCGCCGCATTGCCGATGAACTGCGGCGCATCGGGCGCCCCGTGCAATTGGCCGTCAACAAGGCCGAAGGGCTCAATGGGGATGTGGCGGTGGCGGAATTCCACGAACTGGGCATGGGTGATCCGTATCCGATTTCGGCAGCGCACGGCGAAGGGGTCCGCGAACTCATCGAAGGCGTGCTCGACGGTTTTCCGGTCGGAGCGGGCGAGGAGGCGGAGAGCAGGCACCCCAAGGTGGCCATCGTAGGACGGCCCAACGTGGGCAAGTCGACCCTGGTGAATTCCCTGGTGGGCGAAAATCGGGTCATCGCCTTCGACGAGCCCGGCACCACTCGAGACAGCATCCATGTGGACTTTTCCTGGCGCGGACGGGAATACACACTCATCGACACCGCCGGAGTGCGCCGGCGCGGCAAGGTGTTTGAATCGGTCGAGAAGTTTTCTGTAGTGAAAACACTGCAGGCGATCGACGACGCCAACGTGGTGATCCTGGTGCTCGACGCCCGTCAGGATGTTGCCGAGCAGGATGCGCACATCGCCGGCTTTATCGTCGAGCGCGGCCGGGCGCTGGTGGTGGCCGTGAACAAATGGGACGGCCTGGCGGGTTACGAGCGCGAGCAGGTAAAAGGCGGTCTCGCGCGCAAACTCCACTTTTTGTCCTACGCCCGGTTTCACTACATCTCGGCGCTGGAGCGAGACGGAATCGATCCATTGCTCGCCTCGGTGGATGAGGCGTATGCGGCGGCGATGGCCAATCTGCCCACGCCCCGGCTGACGCGCACCCTGATCGACGCTGTCGGGCGCCTGGCGCCGCCGCGCCAGGGCATGCGCCGCCCGAAACTTCGCTACGCGCACCAGGGCGGGAGAAATCCGCCGCTCATAGTGATACACGGCACTTCGCTCGAGGCGGTGCCGGCCAGCTATCGCCGCTATCTCGAGGCGGTCTTCCGCAAGACGTTTCACCTCGATGGAACGCCGCTGCGAATCGAGTTGCGCACCGGCAGGAACCCTTACGCACCCAAGGCCGTCTAATCGAGGCAAGCCGGTAGAATGTTCATTGGCAACGGAGCGGAAATTGATTACAGTAGGGACTCTAAAAAAAGAATCTCGGGGGCAACCCATGAGCAACAAAGGACAACTATTACAGGACCCATTCCTGAACACGCTTCGAAAGGAGCACATTCCGGTGTCGATCTACCTGGTGAACGGCATCAAGCTCCAGGGTCAGATCGAATCCTTCGATCAGTACGTCGTCCTGCTCAAGAATACTGTCACCCAGATGGTCTACAAACACGCAATTTCCACCGTCGTGCCGTCGCGTGCCGTCAACTTCGCAATCGACAACACACCCGAGACTTGATGCCATCGCCGCCCCGCCCGCGGGGCCGTTCGTCGTCACATGTTTGACCGCCCCTCAGGCGGCACCGCCGCAGTGCTGGTCGGCATCGACTTTGGCGCTTCGGGATTCGCCGAAAGCCTCGGGGAACTACGCCTGCTGGCGCTGAGCGCCGGAATAAACCCGCGCGCGGTGGTGCAGGGAAAGCGCGACAGACCGGATCCGACCCATTTTGCCGGCAAAGGCAAGGTCGAGGAAATCAGGCAGCAGCTCACGGCGCAGGGCGCGGAACTCGCCGTATTCAACCATCAGTTGTCTGCGGCGCAGGAACGAAACCTGGAAAGAACGCTGGAATGCCGCGTCCTTGACCGGACCCGCCTGATTCTTGACATCTTTGCCCAGCGCGCCCAGAGCCACGAGGGGAAACTTCAGGTCGAACTGGCTCATCTGGAACATATCTCCACGCGCCTGATACGCGGCTGGACTCACCTCGAACGACAACGCGGGGGTATCGGCTTGCGCGGCGGTCCGGGCGAGACCCAGCTCGAAGTGGACCGCCGGTTGCTGTCGGACCGGATGAAGGTCGTCAAGGAAAAGCTGAGCCGCCTCAAACGCCAGCGCGGCGTGCAGCGGCGCGGCAGGATTCGTGCAGGTGCGCTGTCGGTGTCCCTGGTCGGCTACACCAATGCAGGCAAATCCACCCTGTTCAACGCACTTACCCATGCGGGGACCTACGCGGCGGACAAGCTGTTCGCCACCCTGGACACCAAGACGCGACGGCTGTATCTGCCGCAAGCCGGCAATATCGTGCTGTCCGACACAGTGGGATTCATCCGCGAACTCCCCACCACGCTGGTGGCGGCCTTTCGCGCCACGCTGGAGGAAACCATTCAGGCGGATCTGTTGCTGCACGTGGTGGATGCCACCAGCGAGGTCCGCGGTGCGCAGATTGAACAGGTGAACCAGGTGCTGGCCGAGATCGGCGCCAGCGGAATCCCCCAGGTGCTCATCTGGAACAAGATCGACCTGAACGGCGGAGAGGCGGGAATCGACCGCGACGAATATGATAAAATCTGCCGTGTTCGCCTGAGCGCCAAGACCGCAGACGGTGTGGCGTACTTGCGCCAAGCCCTGATCGAGGCGGCTGCCTCGAGACAGCAATCCACAATATCATTCAAAACAAAGCCGAACGGCATAGGACGTAATGTCGCTTAACGACCCTCAGTGGGGCAAGCGGGGCGGCGGGGGCGATAACCAGGGCCCGCCCGACCTTGATGAAATGTGGCGCAACTTCAACCGCAAGCTGAACAATCTGTTCAGCAGGCGGCGCGCCGGCGGCAGCGGCTCGTCCGGTGAAACGCCCAACATGCGCCAGTGGGGCGCCGGCGCCGGCCTTGTCATCGGGCTGGTGCTGCTGGTCTGGCTTGCCAGCGGGTTCTACATCGTCGTCGAGGGCCAGCGCGGCGTGGTGCTGACCTTTGGCAAGTTTTCGGAAGTCACCAATGCGGGCTTGCGCTGGCGTATTCCGTATCCGGTTCAAAGCCACGAAATCGTCGATCTGACCGGCGTGCGCACGGTCGAAATCGGCTACCGCAACAACGTCAAGACCAAGGTGCTGCGCGAGTCGCTGATGTTGACCGACGACGAGAACATCATCGACATCCAGTTTGCGGTCCAGTACGTGCTGAAGGATCCAATGGATTATCTGTTCAACAATCGCCGTCCCGAGGACACGGTGCTGCAGGCCGCGGAGACCGCGATTCGCGAAATTGTCGGCCAGAGCAAGATGGATTATGTGCTCTACGAGGGCCGGGAACAGATCGCCGTCGCTGCGCAGAAGCTGACCCAGGACATCCTTGACCGGTACAAGACCGGCATAGCGATCAGCAAGATCACCATGCAGAACGCCCAGCCGCCGGAGCAGGTCCAGGCGGCCTTCGACGACGCAGTCCGCGCCAAGCAGGACCTGGAGCGGCAAAAGAGCGAAGGTCAGGCGTACTTCAACGACGTGGTGCCCAAGGCGCGCGGATCGGCGTCGCGGCTGCTGGAAGAGGCGAACGGCTATCGCCAGCGGGTCCTGGCCAATGCCGAGGGTGAGTCGTCCCGATTCAAGCAGGTGCTGTCCGAATACACCAAGGCGCCCGGCGTGACGCGGGACCGCATGTACATCGATACCATGCAGCAGATACTCAGTTCCACCAGCAAGATCATGGTGGACGTCCGGGCCGGCAGCCAGATGCTCTATCTGCCCCTGGACAAGCTGATGCAGCAGTCTGGCGCGGTGCTCGGACCGGATGCCCAACCTGCACGGCCGACGGTCGAACCGTCGGCCATGCCCGAGACCGGACCGCGATCCCGGGATGCGCTTCGCGCGCGCGAAAGGGAGCCACGTCAATGAACGCCCGTATCGGCCCGATCCTTGCCGGCGTCGCGGTTGTTTTTGTCCTGCTCAGCATGTCGCTGTTCACAGTGGATCAGCGGCAGAAGGCGCTGGTGTTCCAGCTGGGCGAGATCAAGGAGTTCGTCAACGAGCCCGGACTGCACTTCAAATGGCCGCTGATCCAGAATGTGCGCTATTTCGAGAACCGCATACTGACGCTCGACACACCGGATACCGAGCGTTTCATCACCTCCGAGAAGAAAAACATGCTGGTGGATTCCTTCGTCAAGTGGCGGATTGCCGACATCAAGCAGTACTACATCAGCGTGCAGGGCGATGAACAGCGCGCCCACACCCGCCTGTCGCAGACCGTGAATGCGGCGCTGCGCGAGGAGTTCGGCAAGCGCACCGTGCACGACGTCGTTTCGGGGGAGCGCGACAAGCTGATGCAGGCCGTGCGGGAGAAAGTCGAGGACGACGCGGCGCGCATCGGTGTCGCCATCGTCGATGTGCGTTTGAAGCGCGTGGAGTTGCCGCAGGAAGTCAGCGAGTCGGTTTATCGCCGCATGGACGCCGAGCGCAAGAGCGTCGCCGCGGAATTACGCTCCCAGGGATTCTCGGAGGGCGAGAAAATACGCGCTGAAGCCGAAAAGGAGCGTGAAGTCATCATCGCCGAAGCATATCGCGATGCACAGCGCATCAAAGGCGAAGGTGATCGCAAGGCATCCGCCGTTTACGCGCAGGCGTACAGCCAGAATCCCGAGTTCTACAGCTTTTATCGCAGTCTCGAGGCCTACCGCACCGGCTTCAGGAACAAGAGCGATGTGCTGGTGCTTGAGCCGTCTTCGGAGTTTTTCAAGTACCTGAAGAATCCCGGTAAAGGCACCAAGTAGATCGCCGGAGATGGGGGGGACGTTGCTCATGGCGTTCGCGCTGATGCTGGTGATCGAGGGCCTCCTGCCTTTCCTGTTTCCCGGCGTGTGGCGCGAGACGTTCAAACGGATAATCGGGCTGAACGACGGCCAGATCCGGTTTTTCGGCCTGACTTCCATGCTCGCCGGATTGAGCCTGCTGTACCTGGCGCGATGAGCATGCGCAACTGGGTACTGCCCGAGTACATCGAGGACATCCTGCCGCCGTCTGCGGAGCGCATCGAGCGCTGCCGCGGCAAGCTGCTCGAACTGTTCCGCGTGTTCGGCTACCAGCTGGTCATTCCGCCGTTGCTGGAATACCTGGAATCGCTGCTCACCGGCACCGGTCACGACCTGGACCTGCGGACCTTCAAACTGGTCGATCAGTTGTCGGGCAGGATGATGGGCGTGCGCGCGGACATCACGCCGCAGGTAACGCGGATCGATGCCCACCTGCTCAACCGGAAAGGCGTCACCCGGCTTTGTTATTGCGGCAGCGTGCTGCACACGCGGCCCCGTGGACTGAATTCCACCCGGGAGCCGCTGCAGATCGGCGCCGAAATTTACGGCCATGCCGGCATCGAGAGCGATGCCGAGATCCAGCAATTACTGTTCCGCGCCCTGGCTGGCTGTGGAATCGCCGATGCGCGCATGGATCTGGGACATGTCGCGATATTTCGTTCGCTGTGCCGCCGTGGCGGCGTGCGCAGTGAACTCGAAGCCGGGCTGTACGCCGCGCTGGCGGCGAAGGACGTGCCGGAATTGCGTCAAATCACGCGACGGCTCGGACACACCACGCGAAACGCGCTGCTGCTGCTGCCTGAACTGTACGGCGAGGCGAGCGTGCTGCGCCGCGCCGCGGCGCTGCTGCCAAAGTATCCGGAAATCCGGGTGGCGCTGGCCGAGCTCGGACGGCTTGCCCGCAACGGCGATTACCCGGTTACCATCGACCTGGCCGACCTGCGCGGCTATCACTACCACAGCGGCGTGGTATTCGCCGCTTACGCGCCGGGCATTGCCAATGCGCTGGCCCTGGGCGGGCGTTACGATGAGGTGGGCAAGGCTTTCGGACGGGCACGGCCGGCGACCGGATTCAGCATGGACCTGCGGGAGCTGGCGCTGGCGATGCCTGCCATACGCGAGCCCCGTGCCATACTGGCTCCCTGCTCCCGGGATCCGCAGCTGGCCGCTCTGGTGGACAAGCTCCGCAACGGGGGGCAGACGGTGATCGTCGATCTTCCGGGCCATCGCGGCACGCGGGCCGAAACCGGGTGCGACCGGCAACTGAAAAAGCGCGGTGGCAAGTGGACAATACAGAAGCTGTGAATTCATCGCAGCTCGGTGCTCAACGGAATTGTGGCGCCTGGGTATGGAAAAAAATGTCGTCGTAATATGAAAAAAAACGTAGTCGTAATCGGAACGCAGTGGGGCGATGAGGGCAAGGGCAAGGTCGTCGACTGGCTGACCGATCATGCCCAGGGCGTGGTCCGCTTTCAGGGCGGACACAATGCCGGCCACACGCTGGTCATCGGCACGCGCAAAACCATACTGCGGCTCATTCCCTCCGGAATATTGCGTGCCGGGGTTGCCTGTTACATCGGCAACGGCGTGGTGTTGTCGCCGTCGGCTTTGCTGCAGGAGATCGACGAGCTGGAACAAGCCGGCGTAGATGTATTGTCGCGACTCAAAATCAGCGAGGCATGCCCGCTGATCCTGCCGTATCACATTGCCATCGATCAGGCGCGCGAAGCGGCCAAGGGCGCCGGCAAGATCGGCACCACCGGCCGCGGCATCGGACCGGCTTATGAAGACAAGGTCGGGCGCCGAGCGATCCGCCTGCAGGATCTGTTTGCCCCGGCCAGGTTCGAGGCCAAGCTGGTCGATCTGCTCGATTTCCACAACTTCGTCCTGACCAGATATTTCGGCGTTCAGCCGGTCGATGCCTCCAGGGTACGTGATGAAACGCTGGCGCTCGCGCCGCGCCTCAAGCCGCTGGTGACGGACGTGTCCAGGGCTTTATACGAAGCGCACCAGGCGGGCAAAAACCTGTTGTTTGAAGGCGCGCAGGGCACCTTGCTCGACGTCGATCACGGCACCTATCCGTTCGTCACCTCCAGCAATACCGTCGCCGGAGCCGCCGCCGCGGGCGCGGGTGTGGGGCCGCAGATGCTGCACTACGTCCTTGGCATCACCAAGGCATACAATACCCGCGTGGGTTCCGGGCCGTTTCCCACGGAACTGGAGAACGCCACGGGCGAGCTGTTACGCGCCCGCGGCGACGAATTCGGATCGGTTACCGGCCGGCCGCGCCGCTGCGGCTGGTTCGACGCCGCGGCGCTGCGCCGTTCGGTCCAGATCAACGGCGTTTCGGGTTTGTGCATCACCAAGCTCGACGTGCTGGATGGGTTCGAACAGGTGAACATCTGCACCGGTTACACCATCGAGGGCGGTCAACACGAATTGCTGCCGTTGTGCGCCGAGGATGCCGGGCGTTGCAAGCCGGTGTACGAAACCATGCCGGGTTGGCGCGACAGCACCGTCGGCGCAAGGCAGTATGCGCAGCTTCCGCCGCGGGCGCGTGCCTATCTGGAGCGCATCCAGGCGATTTGCGGCGTGCCGGGGGACATGATTTCCACCGGACCGGAGCGCGATGAAACCATCGTGTTGAGGCATCCTTTTAATTGACGGGATTCATCGTCCTGCGCGTGGCTGAAAACGCGCGATGCGGCCCTGCCTTCTCTTGTGGTGCCCAGGAAGGGACTCGAACCCCCACAGTGTTGCCACCGCCAGCACCTGAAGCTGGTGCGTCTACCAATTTCGCCACCTGGGCCCGCCGGGACGTTTAAGCGCTGAGCCAAATTTGAGCGTTAACTCAGCCTCGTCCCGAGGCGCGCAATTTTATAGGAAGTCACGATTTTGTCAACGAAAAAACCCGGAACAGGACCACGAAAAGATCCGCATTTTGAACGCGAATCGGCACGCTATGAATCGCCGATCCCCAGCCGCGAATTCATTCTGGAGACGCTTGCCGCCGAAGGCGTGCCGCTCTCCGACGCCGATCTGGCGCGGCTGGTCGGCGTCCAGCGCGAGGACCGCGACGCTTTCGACAAGCGCCTCGGCGCCATGGAGCGCCAGGGGCAGATACTGCGCAATCGCAAGGGCGCCATTCTGGTGGCGACCAAGCTCGATCTCATCGCCGGACGGGTGGAGGGACATCCGGATGGCTTCGGTTTCGTCGTACCGGATGAAGACGAGAATGATCTGTACCTCAACCCGCGCGAGATGCGGCGGGTGCTGCATGGTGATCGCGTCATGGTGCGCGAGTCCGGAACCGACCGGCGCGGCCGGCGCGAGGGCTCGATTGTCGAAGTGCTGGAGCGTGCTCATTCAAGGGTGGTCGGACGGCTGGAGCAAAAGGAGTTCTTCTTCGTCATCGCCTCGGATCGACGCATCAGCCAGGACATTCTGGTTCCTTCCGGCGACATCGCCCCTGCCACGCCGGGTCAGGTGGTCGTTGTCGAAATCACCACCTGGCCGGATACCCATACCCAGCCGATAGGCCGGGTGGTTGAGGTGCTCGGCAACGCCGCCGATCCGGGCATCGAGGTGGAGATCGCCCTGCGCAAGCACGCGCTGCCGTTCGAGTTCTCGGCCAGGACCAGGGCAATAGCCTCGCGCTTTCCGGCGGTGCCGGCCAGGCAGGATTACGAAGACCGCCAGGATCTGCGCGATCTCGCGCTGGTGACCATCGACGGTGAAACGGCAAAGGACTTCGACGACGCGGTCTTCTGCGAGCGTTATGCCAAGGGCGGGGCGGGCTACCGTCTGGTGGTTGCCATTGCCGACGTCAGCCACTATGTGCAGCACGCCGATCCGCTGGACCTGGAGGCGCGCGAGCGCGGCAATTCCGTGTACTTTCCCCGGCGGGTGATTCCGATGCTGCCCGAACGCCTGTCGAACGGGCTGTGTTCGCTCAATCCCGATGTCGACCGGCTGTGCATGGCATGCGACATGTCGATTGCGGCGAACGGCGACATCAAGAGCTACCGTTTTTACTCTGCGGTGATGCGCTCGCGCGCGCGGCTCACCTATACCGTAGTTGCAGCCGCGCTGTCTGACTCAGGCGGCGCGGAAGCACGAAAACTGGGCGAGCTGATGCCGCGCCTGCAGGCGCTCCAGGATCTGTATCGCATTCTTCTGAAAGCGCGCGCCCGGCGCGGCGCCATCGATTTCGAAACGATCGAGACCGAATTCCGCTTCGATGACAAGGGCCGGGTGGAGAAGATCGTCCGCACCGAGCGCAACGAAGCGCACAAGCTGATCGAAGAGTGCATGCTGGCGGCGAACGTCTGTGCCTCCGGTTATCTCGCCGAGCACGAACATCCGGCGCTGTACCGTATACACGAAGGGCCGACGCCGGAGAAACTGGCCGCGCTGCGCGAGTTCCTCAAGGGCTTTGGTCTGGATCTGGGCGGCGGCGACAAGCCCAGGGCCAAGGACTATGCCAAGCTCCTCGATTCGGTGAAGCACCGCCCCGACGTGCAGCTGCTGCAGACGGTGCTGCTACGCTCGCTGAAGCAAGCCATGTACAGTCCGAAGAACGTCGGCCACTTCGGACTGGCGTATGAGTCCTATACCCATTTCACCTCGCCGATCCGGCGCTATCCGGACCTGCTGGTGCACCGTGCCATCAAGTCGGTCATCAACGGCGCGCGCTACCAGGCCGGTGACTGGAGCGATCTTGGCAAGCACAGCTCGGAGACCGAACGGCGCGCCGATGATGCCACCCGCGATGTGGTGCAGTGGCTGAAGTGCTACTACATGCGTGACCGGGTGGGCGAGGAGTTCGAGGGTTCCATCTCGGCCGTGACCGGCTTCGGCATTTTCGTCGCGCTCGACGAGGTCTATGTCGAAGGACTGGTGCATATTTCCGAGCTTGGCAAGGATTACTTCCTGTTCGATCCGGCTCGCCACACCCTGCTCGGCGAGCGCACCGGAAAACGCTATCGGCTGGCCGACCGGGTGAAAATTCGCATCGTGCGGGTGGACATGGAAACGAGCCGCATGGAATTCGTGCCTGTCGATTCGGAGGTGCGCGCCGAGACGCCGGTTCGGAGCCGGCCGCAGGCCCGCCAGAGTAGCAGGAAAGCACGTTAATTTATATAAAATATGATAATTGCATATCATATATATGGCCGTGTGTCGGGGACCTTCACGTATTAAAATCGGTAAATATCGATGAGCCAGGCGCGCGCCGTGTTCGGTTTTCACGCAGTGCTGGCGCAGTTGCGCGCGCGACCGGCCACGGTCATCGAGGTATTCCTCGACGAAGAACGCAAGGACGCAAGGATCCGGGATCTGGAAGCGATCGCGGAGAAAGCGGGTGTTCGTCTGCTGAAAGTCGCCTCGACGCGGCTGGATGGCATCGCCGGCGGCGGGCGGCACCAGGGCGTCGTGGCGCGGGTGGAGGTCAGTGCGGCGCGGCAGGGCCTTGATGACCTGCTGGATTCGCTTGGCGAACCGCCCCTGTTGCTGGTGCTCGATGGCGTCACCGATCCGCACAATCTGGGCGCGTGCCTGCGCGTTGCGGATGCCGCCGGCGCGCATGCCGTGCTGGCGCCCAAGGACCGCGCCGCGGGTATCAGCGCCACGGTTTCGAAAGTGGCAAGCGGCGCCGCCGAAGTCATCCCGTATTACATGGTCACCAACCTGGCGCGCTCGCTGAAGGAATTGAAGGAGCGCGGCATCTGGATCGTCGGCGCCGACGAACGCGCCGGGCAGACGCTGTATCAGGCCGATCTTCCGCCGGCGATCGCCTGGGTGCTCGGCGCCGAAGGCGAGGGGATGCGGCGCCTGACGCGCGAAACCTGCGACGCGCTGGTGCGCATCCCCATGGGAGGCAGCGTCGGCAGCCTCAACGTGTCCGTGGCAAGCGGCGTGTGCCTGTTCGAATCGCGGCGCCGCAGCCTGGAGTGACGGCGCAAGGCTACGCTTGAAGATTCACCTGTGCTCTGCTCTGATGTACTCTCAACCTCGCACCTATTGCAACTTGGAGTCCAACGTTCACCGTGAACGGCGAGCCGGTTTTTGGCGCGTCCGGTGGAACTGGAGGTTAGCCGGCTCGCGTTCCCGTCCTTCGCGTACTGCACGAACGATCTCCGCGGCGGTCAAATTCAGCCGGACTCCCCGCACGTCGAGAGGCGACCCCGTCGCTTTCGCGGGAGTAATTAGGAACTCCTGGCCGTCCCTGCGTTTAATGTGAGCAGTTCCTTTTCGCCGTGCTTCTTCCAGAACGCCAGCCAAGTTCTGCCTCGCTTCCGAATACGTATAAACCTTCATGGCTACACCTCAACAATCTGTGCGCCCGCGCGCCGAGCCGCATCGATCAATCCACTGTCCAACGAGATGAGGGGGCAACGATGCTTCAACGCGCACCCAATCACGTAGGCGTCGTACGCATACACACCGAACCGATCGGCGAGTTCAAGCCCTCCTGCCAGATCGATCTCAGACAAGCGAATCGGGATCTCGTGAAACGCCTGGATCGCCGCGAGCGCCCGCTCAAGCCCTATGCGTTTTTGTTTGAACATTGCCGAGAAGGCATTTCCGATCTCCGCCGGCAGAGAGGAGGGCGCGATCAGGTCGGCACCCGTCGCGGCTTCCACCAACTGTTTCTTGTGGGACTCGTTGGTGATCACGGCAATCACGGCGGACGTATCAAGGACAAGATTCATCAAGACGCTAACCACTCAAGTACAATTGTACAAGTATGGTAGCACGGTTGTCCGTACTTTTGCAGCCGGATGAACGGCGATTGATTGAGATGGCCAACGACTGCCATCAGCCGCAGGAACAAGCAAGCGAAGCGCCGCTTGTGACTGTCCGCTGCATGGCACGGTTAGGCAGTTCACCTCAGCCGTCAACGCGACTCCCAGTGATGGGCCTACCGTGGCAACTTTTCCCAATGAAATCCTGGCAGCACTTTTTCGTTCCGTAGTCTTTGCTCGACAGTGGTCGCGTAATTTGCGAGTGAAGTACCAGTCTCTTCCAACGAGGTATGAGCCTGGAGCCAGGCTCGTGATTCCAACGAGGTATGAGCCTGGAGGGGGTTTGGTCAAGGCGAATTGTTGGCTTAAGGGGAGCCAGCGGGTGCGGCTAGTCGATCATCCGAAGGATGGCGATCGACATGAACGATGCGCAAGTACGTACCGTGGAGCAGATGCTTCAGGTGTTGGCCGGAACGCAGGCACTGGAGTTTCGCCAAGCCGGGGACGATAAGGAGCGCTACGCCTGGATCGCCTCGGTGCTGCGACGGTTTGACTACAACGCTCTGAAG
>ORMF011354010.1_pt1 | contig 12414 bp, 8 predicted proteins | sample 1779871 | NCBI WGS metagenome assembly ORMF01 (sample SAMEA104232316, study PRJEB22302) | groundwater metagenome | biome: forest; feature: aquifer; material: groundwater | place: USA | collected 2011-08-07 | depth 5.4 m | reverse complement strand
GTCGTCCAAGCACGGTCAAATACCATTTGGGCGAGTTGTTTTCACGATTCTGGGGTTGCGGAAAGCTCGTCAGTCGGGCAAAAACATAGGATAAACATATTTATCTTGTACTTGGTGCTGAAGGTTTCCTTTGGGGCTACAAGATCCCCGAGCCGGATGCCTCCGCCAACCACTGCAGGTAATCTTCATCTCACCAGCACCATCCTCTTCACATGCGTAAGCACGTAGAACTGCACCCCACTCGGCGCCGAGCTTGTGTCCCACTCGATGCTGAACTCTTCCGGCGGTTGGATTTCATCGACCTGCCTCACGTGCATGGGCCATCGGTTGCCACAGCCTTGCATTGTATCGACGTACAAATCGGTGCAGTCCGACAAGATCGAAGAAACTTTACGCTCAAGTGAAAAAAATGCAAAACCACCCTTGATTTTGTCAAAGCTGGGTGTTAAATTTCCGGTGGATATTCCGGGCGAGACATCCAAACTCGATCTTCAAGATGAGGTCCTTCTTTCAAGCAAGCCCCTTTGCGGGCAACCCCCAGACCTTCTCTCATGTCTTCTTGAATTGGGGCTGCTTAAGCACTTGTGAGCAAGAAGTGTGTTGGTATCATGTTGTCATGAGCACGATCTGTGAATTGGGATCCAGTAAAAAATACGACCCATGTCCTTGGCATGTTGAATTGACTACGAGGGAAGATGAAATGGTGCGGTGGTCGGCTGCGAGGGTGATGTCAATGAAGAAGATCCAAAATATATTGGCCTGAGATTCATGGCACGGAGTCTCATGGAAACTTCTAAAAGCCTACACGTTATTAAACACGTATTTCCTTCTGTCGTGATATTGGTTGCATGCTTTGCCTGCCACAATTCGCCCACTCAGTCGCTGCCTGAATATCCTGACACAACCAGCCACAATTTTGTTTGGTTTGCAGATACATTAGGAGATGGAACTTCGTCAGATCTACTTAGTGTCAGTATTGTCAGTGATACGGATGTGTGGGCCGTGGGTCAGATCTTTCTAAAAGATTCTAACGGAGCGTTGAGTTTGCCACCACATGATGTAGTTCACTGGGATGGGAAAAATTGGAACCTCGTGGATATCGGTTTCCCTGTTTATAACTATGATTGTTCGCTTGCCTATATCCAATCAACGACCGGGGCTGTGACTTTTGCCTTTAATTCTCAGAGTATCCTTTTCACCGATGGAGCAACTGTTGTTCGGTGGAACGGCACATATTTAAGATATTACCCTTGTATTCCGCGGTCTTTGCAATCAGGTGCGATTTTCGGAATATGGGGGAATTCGGAAGATGATTTTTACATCGTGGGTGGAGGCGGAATGGTTTTTCATTATTATAATCAGTTCTGGCACAAGTTAGAAACAGGTGCGACGGCAGATATTCATGATATATGGGGTGCGGTTGAAAATGGTGGAACAACAATATTGTGTGCTGTTTCAAATCAATATTCAGCGGGAGAGCGTAAGCTTTTGAAAGTTAGCAGTGGTGATGTGGTCGGTAGTCTTTCTTGGTCACCACAAAGCGAGTTGAAAACAATTTGGTTCAAATCCTCAAGTGAAATCTTTGTTGGCGGAGGTGCTCTTGTTACGGGAAATCCTGCCTACTGGAAAGTGATCAATGACCTGCCATTGTACTACTCAGAGGGCATACGTGGGAATGACGCCAATGATGTTTTCGTTGTCGGAGATTTTGGTTTATGTGGGCATTACAATGGTTCGACATGGAAAAGCTACTCTGAGGTAGGACTGACCGACGGAATTTATTATGCGGTCTCCTCTAAATCGAATTTTGTGGTGGCTGTTGGGCAAGCCGGAACCCGCGCGATCGCGATAAGAGGGTATCGGCAGTAAACGTTTTCATTGGACCAGAGTTCTTGATTTGGATCGACAAAACAACAGAAATGAAAAATTCAACATGAAGAAGGAGGTAACATTATGAAAGCACTGGGAAGAATTCTAAATATCGCATTCATCGGATTTATAAGTTTGAGCGCGCCAGCATTGAGCCAGCAAGATTTCACGGACAAGAGAATTTTTAGTTCGAGTAATCCACAAACAGAAAATTCGATCGCCATTAACCCGTCAAATCCCTATAATATCTTGGTGTGTACGAACGGGACAATTGTGTCCGGTAATGTGAATGTGACTCAATTTTACACGATAGACGGTGGCCAGACATGGAATGGAAGCGAAAATACCCCGAATGGCATAGCATTGAAGGGGGACCCTGTCGCTATATTCGACGTTAACAATCACCCTTTTTTTGCGGCAAAGGGCGCAAGCCAGGATATTTTATACGTTTTCAAGAGCACCGACGGTGGTCAGACGTGGCAGTCACCGGTAAACGCAGTGAACGGGGGAACTCTTCACGATCTGGACAAACCACACCTAATGGCTGATCTTTCGGGAACTAACATGAATAATCTTTATGCTGCTTGGACCGAAACTATCCTTGGCACTCCAGTGGAGAAGCATATCTTATTCAGCCGATCCAACGACGGAGGTGGCACATTTCTTGCCAAACAGACAATTGACAATACTACAGGAGCTGATATGGGCGCGAATATCGCAGTCGGGCCCAGCGGTCAAGTATATGTCTGTTGGGCTGAGCAAACATCCATCAGCAACGCAACAGAGAATAGCCTTGGGTTCATCAAATCCACCGATGGAGGAGCGACATTCCCAGGCCCGAAAATAAATTTCACTATTGCGGGAATTAATAACTCGGCAAATAATGGTCAAGTGGCTTTTGGCAACACAAGGGTAAATAGCTTTCCGTCAATGGGGGTTGATCGAACCGGAACGGGTAGGGCAAAAAATGGGTGGATATATATAGTGTATGCGGCCAATAGTTCTACGCCTCCGAGCATGGATGCCAATGTCTACCTTCGTCGATCAACCAATGATGGAAATACGTGGCAGGCTCCGATAGCGGTCAACAATGATGCGACGGGCACTCAGCAGTGGTTCCCCTCTATCGCGGTGGATCAAATAAGCGGTTACATCTTCGTTTCATATTACAACATGCGAGCAACGAATAACACGACAACTCGATATATTGCTGTTTCGACGAACGGTGGGGATAGTTTTACAAGGTCTCAGGTTAGCGATACGACATTTGTCCCAGCACCACTATCAGGTGAATACGGAGGTGGTTACATGGGTGATTATTACGAGATCGCTGCTTATGGATATAACGCATACGCTTGCTGGAGCGACAGCCGACCAGGAACGGCAACGCTGCAAGCATTCGTTTCCAAGTTCTCTATGCCGGTACAAATCACTGTGGATCAAAAACTAAGTGATGGTACAAGAATTGGGTCCGTGAATCGGTGGAATGTGAACTCGTTCACGCCTGTGACTCTCGGCCAGCCTTATCCTGTACAAGGCGGATCGCCAGAAATATTGCTGGGTGATCGGAATTTATATTCAAATCAGAAATATTATCGATGGAATGCCATTGGTGATGTCAAGAATCACCATTTGTTTAGTATTGATGGTAGTGTGGTTGCTTTTGCTTCGAATTTTCGGGCCGTCTTTTCTGGAGCGAAGTTACAAAATGTTTTGTATGAATTTCCAGGGACGAATGGTGGATTTGTTGAGTTCAAAGATCCATGGTATGTTGGTAATACTACGGATTACTACGACTCGCCATACGGATACAGGAACTTAGGCACCTCGGCAATTCCCATTACAGGTTCATCCCCTTTAAGCTTGGATGTTGTTACAAATTTCAAAGGTGTCTTACAAAATATCGACGTAATTCCCGCCAATTCATATTATTCTGTCAGATCACAATTGTTGCAACCGATGACCATAAACGGGCAGGCCTTGAATTGGGCATTTTACGGATGGTCGCCCAGTGGCGCAAGTCTTTCGCAACCGGATCCAAATCCCCCTGGTTATGATCAGAAAGCAGTTAAATTTACTTCGACAAATGCGACAATCTCTGCAAACTACAAAGCACATCTCGCCTCATCATCGAGCATTTCAACTTCGTACAATAATCAGCGCAAGTTGGCAAAAAGAAATACGTCGTATCATCTTGTATATCAAAGTGGTCAAGATGTCTGGTACACATCATCTACGGATAATGGTGCCCAGTGGGCTCCTGAGCAGCGTGTGTCATCAACTACGGAAGGCACCCAACGATGCAATCCTGCAATCGATCTTGATGCTTTGAATAATGTTTTTGTGGTTTATGAGATTGTAGTGGATGGGACGCATCGGGCGGTTGCAATCAAACAAAAAGTCAACAATAGCTGGCAGTGGATCAACACCGGAGAAACGTTCCTTGCATCGACGGATATGAAACCGGTGATCGAGGTTCTCAAGACCACATACCCAGATTACCAGTTGACCGTTGTGGTTCAAGCAAACGGTTATGCGACAAGCGATCCCGGCTTGTACTACCTGCGTGTCCCGGGAAATGGCGGGGCGTATCAAATCGGGAAGGTGAGCGAGACTACGTCTTCATCTGTCAATCCAACACTTGTATTTTACAATCTTGCCTACCAAGATGGCAACGCTATTTATCAAAAGAGGATAGATTACACGACAACGCCAATAAGTTTCTCGGCGAGAAACATGGTCTCATCCAATTTCGTTAACGGACGCCTTGTTACAGATATCTCAAATCCGAACATAGCCATCCGTGAAGTCGGAGATTATGAGATCAGTCGCCGACCGGTCATTGGATGGCAGGCAAGAGACCTGGTCTTTTATAGCTTTCGTCCAATTTTTGTCCGCCATCCTGTTGGCACAAATCCAGACGGCACGCCTTCATTTGTTACAACGGTATTCGATTGGGGCACGTGGAATGCGCACGGCAAGACTCCAACCGTTAACTGTTACACCACCCCGACCGGATTGGGATACCAGAATCCGGACGTTTCATTGGTCTGGCAAGATGATCCGACGAATCCCGACGGAAGCTACCAGAATGTCGTCGCTGCAAACAAGATTAACGGAACTTGGGGGACTCAAACATCGTTAGCGAATCCTGCACAGTATTCATCGGCTGCGCAAGGAGATGTCGACCAGTCAGCCAGCGGTGGCTCGCTGGTGGCATGGAGCGGGACAAGCGGCCCCCTCTTTCCAGTAAACGCATGGAAACGCACGAACGGAGGAATACCTAAGATAGGCTGGATCTCAAGAAATTATTCTCGGAGCGTCAATATTGACCTCTCCTCCCTCGGAATCAACGGTCTTAGCGGTATGTGCTGCATCTCTGTCAAAGAGACTCTTGACGTTGTGTTCACTTCTCTCGCAACAATGCAATCGCTACATGAGAACTTCTTGGAATGGAGAAATGGATCAGCAAATACGGTGCTGCTTCCCTATACAATGTGGCTGTCCGATATTACTCTCCCCGGTAAGCTCTCGACGAATCAGTTAATTGAGAAGATAGTGTTATTGCAGTTCAGTCCGGAAATTGGCCCAGTCCAAAATCTAAACGGGATATCGGTCAGTGATGTCCTCACCCTATGGACAGGACATGGTGCTCAACTTGAAGGCACATTTGAATCACCACCGGGAGGAGCTGTAAGCGTTTCATTTGCACAACCTATTTTGAGTAAGTCAACAAACTTGCAGTTCATCGAACTCGTTGGTCAGCCCGATTCATCATCACCGAAAGCCGCTATTCGTCATGCGACCTTTCCCGGACAACCGGGCGACTTTATGATGTCACAAAATTACCCCAACCCCTTCAATCCGGTCACTCAGATCAAATACACACTGCCGGAGAATGTGCGCGTGACTCTCAAGGTATACGATGTTCTCGGTCAAGTGGTGTCGACGCTTGTGGATGCAGACCAGGCTGCCGGATATAAATCGGTCGAATTCAACCCCGGTCGGCTGCCAAGCGGCATTTATTACTACAGACTTACCGCGGGGAGTTTCACAGACATTAAAAAAATGCTTTTGTTAAAATAGTATCAACCTCAGAATTGCGATTGTGGGGAATCCGGCTCTGGAGTGATCCAGAGCCGGATATTTTCTGAGGTCGATGAAGGTTCAAGTCTCCAACTCGACCCTTCGCCAGAATTCTTGTGAGAGAAGCCGGAACGGATGCTGGCGGTCAAATCCACTCGCTGCCCGATCACCTTTAGAATATTTGGGAATCGAAGAGAGATTAAGTTACTTGACCACCGATCTTAGCTCGCCTTCAACGGACTTTTTCAAGAATACTTGCGAAAACAGGCTGTTGTGGCAAGCTGTAAATCTTTCTACCATGTGCTATTCGGGCCCCCCCAACTTGAACCTCCAGCTACAGCATGTTGAGATTCCTCAAGGTGCCGACCCCAACAGATGCCCAGGTCATCCAAGCACAGTCAAGTACCATTGGGCGAGGTGTTTTCACGAATCTGGGGTTGCGGAAAGCTCGTCAGGTGAGCAAAAACAAAGGATAAACATATTTATCTTGTACTTGGTGCTGAAGGTTCCCTTTGGGGCTACAAGATCCCCGAGCCGGATGCCCCCGCAACCACTGCAGGTAATCTTCATCTCACCAGCACTATCCTCTTCACAGCCGTGAATTGCCCCACCGTAAGCACGTAGAAATACACTCCGCTCGGCGCGGAACTCGCGGCCCACTCGATGCTGTACTCTCCCGTTTGTTGGATTTCATCGACAAGTCCCACGTCCATGACCTGTCGCCTGCCACAGCCTTGCATTGTATCGACGCAGAAATCTCTGAGGAATTGAGTCAAGGTGGATGAATGAGTTCGTCAATTCAGAGTATCGGCTCGACAATTCAGATTTGGAATGAGCAGAAGGACATTCAACTTGATTTTTAACAAGTGATTCCGCACGTGGGCCTTGCTGTTTCCTTGGTCAATAATGATGATGGAACCAAGGGAGTACGCTCCTTCTGATGATGTCTTGTAGATGTGATAAGTAAAAAAATTACTACAAAGGCAAGAATATTTTGCAACACTCTTGATTTTGTCAATGCCAAATGTTAAATTTCCGGTGGATGTTCGCGGTGAGACATCCATACTCGCACATCGTTGTGAACTTGTTCCTTCCTAATAGCACCCTTTGCGGGCAAACTCTCAGACCGAATCGTGTGACTTTCTCTATTGAAAGGTGCCTTCAGGGTTCGCTTCAAAATAAATTGAGCCGATTGTTCCGCACCAGAATTTTGCGATGGAACTGAAAACCTGCATACTGCTTCAGATACTCGTTACGGCGGGATTGTTGTGGTGCAATAAAGACGAGCCATGCCTAACGTGCCCGCCTCCATACGCGCAGCACATTTTCCTCGACACTCTCAATGTCGATCCTGAATATTTAAGGAGGAAGGCTTCATGATCCGGTTCTTTTGCCTCGTCTTCTCTGCCGGGCTGATCATCTGCTCTCCTAATCTGTATGCCCAATGGTCCACCGACCCGACGAACAATCTGATCGTAGGCTACGGTCTTCTCCCTGAGTTAGCAAGCGATGGTGCAGGCGGCTGTTACATAACCTACGAGCAGAATACAACCTATCCACGCCATTTAATCTTAGAGCGGCTCAACCGCTACGGGTACAAACCATGGGGAAGCGGAAAACAAATTCTTGGGTTATTCCCTGAGCAAAGTTTCGCGAAGATTACCGAGGATGGCCGGAATGGTGTAATTGTTTCTTACATGGATGTTGAAGTTACCGGCACACCCAACTCTCCAGTAGTAAAAAGCAGACTTCGTGTGCAGCGCGTGGATAGCATCGGCAGTTTTTTGTGGGGCCTGGACGGAGTCCGAGTCACCCTCTCAGAAACAGACCAAGCGAACCAAGCTATTGTCACTGATGCAAAAGGCGGATGCGTTGTGGCCTGGATGGAAGGTAGTTCAGTTTTTGCGCAAAGGATAGACAGTTTGGGTGCGAGAGCTTGGGGTGACAGTGGGACCATTGTCGCTAACGATGGAAGCGGAAGCCAGTTGATGGTCACGGATTTGGTCGGCGGAATGATTCTTACTTGGAAGTATCAGCAATTTCAAAGAATTGGTCGCTTTGGTCAAAAGGTTTGGTCGGATACTGGAATTACCATTCGTGGTGGTGCAGCAGAACTGAGAATTGGAACAGACAATGCTGCTCGTATTTTGGGTACAAATTATCTCGGGGTTAGAAATGGTCAATTATTATTTACCGTTCGGCTCCAAACTATTGACACATCGGGAACTATTTTATGGGACAGTGCGGGTGTAATAATTGATACAGCAAATACAAATAATTTTCCGCCGATGAGCTTTGCGATTCAAGCTGGTTATTCAACGATTGCGTGGCCTCAATACATTGGTGGTGTATGGGATCTTCGCACGCAGATTGTGGGTAATGATGGCTCTGCGGTGTTTTCATACGGCGGTCGAGCGATCAGCCGTGTTCTATCAAATAAAGGAATTGTTGGTGTTGTAGCATCCGATTCTGCCACGTCACTCTACGTTTGGTTTGACCAGCGAGGAGCTCGCGGGACGTATGCGCAGCGGCTCGATACCATGGGTCGTCAGCTCTGGGATACGTTGGATGTTCTAATCAGCGTTCCCGAGTTGTCCTACGAGCAAGTGGTGACCGACGGTGAGGGCGGCTTTATCACGGTTGGGACGAGGGAGAATTTCACTATCCGCGCACAGCAGGTGAGCGTCCATGGTAACTTAGGCGAGGTCCTCACGGCAGTTGGTTACTATCCTGTGACTGACTTGCCACAAGGATTCCTTTTATACCAAAACTACCCTAATCCATTTAATGGGTGGACGAACATCCTATACGAAATTCCGGTGAGTAGTTGGGTGGAAATCGATGTTTACAATATACTTGGCCAACGGGTGAATACTCTCGTTAACCAATTTCGAACTCCAGGAACGTATTCAATACATTTCGAAGGAGGTGATTTGCCTTCAGGTATCTATTTCTATGTTCTAAGTGCGGCAAGGACAACTTTGCACCGTCAACTCGTCATCACGAAATGAACAAATTGGAGGATACCATGAAAAATTTTCTTACATACATGCTTTTTGTCGCTGTCATTATTGTTTTTTGCTTCTCACAGATGTTCGCGGCACCGTTTGATACAGGCTTCATTCAGTGGTCGCAGCCTAATGGCGTCACTTTTGCAGCACGATACTGGGGCGATGAATTCGAGTGGTGGTTTGAAACACAGGATGGTTATCGGATCATCTGAGGCTCTGGTGGATGGTATTACTATGCCACATTGGACGCCAATGGTGAATACACACCTACGGCTTCGCGTGTTGGAATTGATACTCCACAACCATCGAATTCCTACAAGCTTTCACGCTCACAAGCTTGTATCAATACGATTAATCAATGGAAAGCACAGGCCGACTCCCAAACCGTTCAAGCCGCGCAGTGGTTCGCGCAGAAGCAAGCTGCCGCCGGCTCGAATGCCGTTGTTCTGAATCTTGGCGTTATCTTTGTTCAGTTCGCCGATGTCCCGCATTACATTGATACTCGCCCCAGTCCAACAAGACCGTTCGGTTATTTCAAATCCGATTTTGACAGCATGCTGTTTTCTCAGAATTATTGGAATGGTCCTCAAGGCAACAATAAACACCCAGAAAGGGACTCTATCTTCGGCAGCATGAGAGACTATTATTATCAGATGTCGCGAGGAAAGCTCATTCTTACAGGCACACTGTTAAATCCCGCCGATGCCAACGGCGTCCCCATTTGGCTCACGCTTCGTAACCGGGCGAATTATCTATATCCTGTCAATATGAAACCCGAAGCCCTGGACTCGGCAAGAAGTAAATATCAAAGCGATCCAGCTCACTGGCCTAACCCCGACGGCTTCGATAAATACATCGTGATCTACGCTCAGGCTGACACTGGCGGCTACCGGCTGACGCATGCAGACAAAGTAAATGGAAGTTCTCTTCAAGTTCCTGAACGCGCCGGTTATCAACTGACATCTCCCCTAAACATCGCCTTCGTGCATATTGGCACCTACTGTCATGAATTTGGTCATGACATTGGTTTCTTCGACGAGTATAACGGCAGAGCCATTGGTTATGATGGCACCGATCCTTACAATTACGAGCTAATGGCGCACGGTCTTTATAACGGGCCGCAGCGAAAGGGAGAATGTCCAGCATCCATTTCCCCCTATTATAGAATGCAAAAGAATTGGGTAACTGCGACCCTGATCAAGACTGACACGTTAAACCTGAAGGTTTCTTACAGCTACGAGAACCCTAATTTTTATCGAATCAATCCCATAGGCCGCGATATAACGTTCGACGAATATTACGTTATCGAGACAAGGTTGCGAAAAGGATTTGATGCCTACGTGCCCACGAGCCCTGATCAGTTTCCGAGCCAGCCTGGGGTATTGCTTATCTGGCACAACAATGGACGCGTCATCGAAACGGATGGAGAGACGGTCGACTATATCCGCCTGATAACAGCCGATAGCTCCAAACCGGATTCATCGAGGCTTACTGGCTTCTTCCCGAAAGATGGGGTCAGGCAAAGTTTTAATGACTTCACGGTCCCAAAAGCTTCCACGCTTATAGATCGCACTGTCACACCTCCGTACGAATTTCCCGGTCATTTTGCATTGAACGGAATCCACCGTCACACGTCGGCGAGTCCAAGCGATTCCAATTATACGATCATCGACACTGTTGCAACAACCGTCCAGCGCCAGCTGAATACCGGCTGGAATATGGTAGCCGTTTCTGTGGGCCAAGCCGATTTCAGGAAGAGTCAGCTCTTTCCCACGGCCACGTCACCTGCGTACAGGTACGTTGCCGGTGCTTATGTCGCGAAAGACACGTTACAGAACGGTTTTGGCTATTGGGTAAAGTATGCCTCCCCTCAGACTGTGAGCTTCACCGGTAGGATCATAGACACCCTGGCTATTTCCCTGAGCGTCGGCTGGAACATGATCGGCTCACTCACTCTGCCACTCGCGACCTCACAAATAATCAAACATCCCAACACGATGAACTTGTCGAAGTATTGGAAATATTCCGGCAGCTACTCTATCGCCGATACGATCAAGCCCGGAGAAGGATACTGGATAAAAACCGACACAGCTGGATATCTCGCTCTCAGCATCGCATCTACGGCAAATAATCCACCGTCTACATCAACCGAGATGCCCGGCCCTCCTCCAGAGTCAGCGCCGTTTGCGCCAATATCACTATTGCCGGCAGATGGAGCAACGGGTGTTTCAATTACACCTACGCTAAGTTGGGCAGCGGCGATTGGAGCAGAAAGTTATGATGTAGAAATCTATGTTTATGGATCCTTGGTCGATGCGGCATACGGTATAATCGCTACAAGTTATGCAATACCGGCAGGAACTCTCGGTTATACCACACCTGTTAATTGGAATGTGCGAGCCAACAATTCGTATGGTAGTAGTGCATTTACATCTTCTAATTTTACAACCTTGAATAGTACTACGGCACCAACTCTAACATGGTTGACTAACAGTTCACGTCATCCAGAACTTCATTGGACAGTACCTTCTGGGGTGTCAAGTCCATATAAGATCTATAAATATTATTGTAATCAAGGACCGGATTGTTTTGGTGGTAGTTCTTTAATTGACACAACCTCATCTCTCACTTATACAGATAATACGGTTGATGTTGCGGACAAAAATCATCCTGCGGCGATGACAGCTTATTATACAGTGAAAGGAACTAAGCCCAATCTGCAACTTTCGTCTGCATCGAATAAGGCTGTTGTGAATACCTCCAATATTTTTCAGATGGCTGGTATTAATCCTGGTAATGACGAAAATCAGTCAACAGTTTTAATAACAGTTTTACCAACAGAAACTAACATAATTGGCAGTTATCCGAACCCGTTCAACCCCACTACAACAATCAAATACCAGCTTGCGGCGCCAGGATATGTGCGCTTATCGATCTTCAATATACTCGGTGAAGAAATTGCCCGACTCGCTGACGGCGATTATGCGGCGGGTTATTACAGTGCTGTATGGGATGCCGGGGCAGCACCCAGCGGAATATACTTTGCTCGTATTACGGTCACTGATCCCTCACGCAACGAGTTATATCGGCGAGTAACGAAGCTGTTGTTAATGAAGTAAGAAGTAATAAGTAGGCGGTTGAGATATCCGGCTCCGGAGTGATCCAGAGCCGGATATTTTTTTCCGGCTAAACCGGATTATAGCTCAATTTCAATCAATTGCAATATTTGATCTATTTTCAAAAACTGTTTTATACCGATACTGGTAGGAGCCCTGCAGGGCCCATATAACACAGATAGTTGGAAAGGTGTGTAGTCCGGTGAAAGTTGCCGGGTAATCCGGAATAAGGTTGCCGGTCTGTCCGTTTTAAGGTTTACCAGTTTAACCAGTACTCACATTCCCCGTTATCAATCTCTTACGAGTGGCTCACTTTGGTTCGACAATATACC
>ORMF010509316.1_pt1 | contig 12414 bp, 9 predicted proteins | sample 1779871 | NCBI WGS metagenome assembly ORMF01 (sample SAMEA104232316, study PRJEB22302) | groundwater metagenome | biome: forest; feature: aquifer; material: groundwater | place: USA | collected 2011-08-07 | depth 5.4 m | reverse complement strand
TGGCCCGGCAAGTGGGAGGACCGATCCGATCCGGCCGCGGTGCACGAAGCGAAGCTGCTCAACCTGGCAATCGACAAGGCGCATCACCTGCTCGATTGGAAGCCGGTGTGGAGTTTCGAGCGGACAATCGCCACAACGATGCAATGGTACCGCGCGGTGAACGAATCGCCGGCAGGGGCGGCCGAGATCACCCGGAAGCAGATCAGCGATTACATCGACTCGGCGCATGAGTCCCGCGTGGCGTGGGCGGGCGAGGTCACGGCTCGAAACGTAGCGCGGTCAACCTGACCGCGCCTGCAGAGCGAGATTGGTTCCTGGCAAAGGCGCGGTCAGGTTGACCGCGCTACGCTCTCTGAGCCGGAGGCCGTGTCGTCCTGAAAATGCAAATCAACCTCCGATTATAGAATCTCCATGTCGAAAACTCCCTCTGAGCTGAAAGCCGAGATTCTCCGCCTTACGCGCGAGTATTCGGCACAAGTGCACGGCGCCAATCGACCCGCCACCGAGCTCTCCCGGCCATTCGAGCCGGGAATAACGACCGTGCCGTATGCCGGTCGCGTTTTCACGGAGGACGAGGTGGAGGCAGCGGTGAATGCCACGCTCGATTTCTGGCTGACGCTGGGACCGGAAGGCGAGGCGTTCGAAAGGGAATTCGGAGCGTTTCTGGGCGTGAAGCATTCGCTCGTGGTGAACTCGGGCTCTTCCGCCAACCTGCTGGCGTTGGCCGCGCTGACGACGCACAAGCTGCCGGAGAGAAAACGGCTGCTGCGGGGCGACGAGGTGATTACGGTGGCCGCCGGGTTTCCCACCACGGTCGCACCCATTGTCCAGAACGGCGCCGTGCCCGTGTTCATCGATAACGATCCCGTGACGGGCAACGCGCGCGTCGAACAGCTCGAGGAAGCCTTTGCCCCCGGAAGGACCAAAGCCGTGATGATGGCCCATACGCTCGGCAATCCTTTCGATCTTGCCGCCGTGTTGGAGTTCTGCCGCCAGCACGATTTGTGGTTGATCGAGGACAATTGCGATGCCCTGGGGAGTACCTATTCGCTTCCCGTCGACCAAGCCAGAGCGCTTGGATTGAGTCATCTCTTGAAGATTGCTGAAACGGGAACGCATCCGCTGATACGCTTCGATGACGGAGGACCGGGTTCAGAGGCCAGCCTGCCCACCGTAGGCTTGGCGAAGGTGGGGGGGCAGAGATCAGAGGTCAGAGGCTCTCAGCTTTTAACGGCGCCGACAGGCGCATGGGGCGACCTGTCAACACAGTCATTCTATCCACCGCATCATATCACGCTGGGAGAAGGCGGTGCCGTTAACGTGGTGTCGCACATGCCGCTGAAAACATATGCGGAAAGTTTTCGCGACTGGGGACGTGACTGCTGGTGCGCAGCAGGCAAAGACAATACGTGTCAAAAACGATATGGCTGGCGTCTCGGCGAATTGCCATCAGGCTACGATCACAAGTATATTTATAGTCACGTTGGTTATAATCTGAAGCCGATTGATCCCCAGGCAGCAATTGGCCGGCAACAATTGAAGAAACTTCCTGGGTTCATGGCCGCACGGATTCGCAACTGGGAGCTTCTTCGAACTGGCTTGGCCGATCTCGAGGAGTTCTTTGCGTTCAGCTTGCCGACTCATGCCGTGGGATGGACTCCCGCCGGATTTGTCTGGTCGGGGGCAACCTGGGCACGGAGTACGCCTAGCTGGTTCGGATTCATGTTGCGCGTGCGGCCTGAGGCCCCGTTTACGCGTACAGAATTTGCATGCCATCTCGAAAAACATAAGATTGGCAGTCGAATGTTGTTTGGTGGAAATCTGACGCGGCAGCCTGCGTTTGTGCAACTCAAGCGGGACAACCCGCAGGCATTCCGCCAGGTGGGCGATCTTGCGGGTGCCGATGAACTCATGCACCAGGCGATCTTCATCGGAACCTACCCCGGTCTCACGCCTTCGATGCTGAATTACGAAATAGAGGTGATCACGGGATTTGTCCGCGACGCCCGGAAAGGCCGCGCTTGAAGATCGTCGACGAACTGCTGCCCGGGGTGGTTTTGGTGGAGCCGAAACAGCACACGGATACGCGTGGCTCGTTCGTAAAGACGTACCATGCCGAAACCTTCGCTGCGCTGGGTATTCCGTTTACGCCGGTCGAGGAGTTCTTTTCCACCTCCCGCGCCGGCGTGGTTCGCGGCATGCATTTCCAGCTGCCGCCGCACGACCACGCCAAACTCGTTTACTGTGCCGAGGGTGCCGTTCTCGATGTATTGCTCGATCTGCGGCGCGATACGCCGACATTTGGCCAGGCACGTTCGGTGAGGCTCAGCGCGGATAATCGGTTGTTGTGCTTCATGCCGTCCGGCATTGCCCACGGCTTCCTCGCGCTCGATGAACCGGCGCTCATGGTGTACAAGACCTCGGTGGTGCATTCCCCCGCGAACGATGCTGGCGTTCGCTGGAACAGCTTCGGCTTCGAATGGCCGGCGAAGCAGCCGATCGTCTCGCCCCGGGACGAAGCATTGCCGGCGTTCGCGGCATTCAACTCGCCATTCTGATGCGCGTGCTGGTCGTGGGCGGATCCGGTTTGGTGGGATCGCACATCTTGGCGGAAGCGGAGCGGCGGGGACATCACGTCGTCGGCACCTACCGGAGTTTTGTGCTCCCGGGGCTGCGTCGGCTGGATTTGGACGACGAAGCCGCAACCGCGGCCGTCCTGCAGGAAATCCGCCCGGACTGGGTCGTCCACGCGGCCGGCTGGACCTGGGTCGACGGATGCGAGACCGACCCGGCGCGCGCGATGCGCGAAAACGCGGCGCAACCCGCGCGCCTGGCGGAATTGTGCGGCGAGATCGGTGCGCGGTTCGTGTATTTTTCCACCACCTACGTGTTCGACGGAACAGCCGGCCCTTATCGCGAAACCGATTCGCCGTCGCCGATCAATGTTTACAGCAGAAGCAAGCTGGCGGGGGAACGGGGTGTACTCGAGGCAACGCGCGGCTCCGCTCTGGTTCCACGGATCATCTGTGTATGGGGACGCGAGGCGCAGCAGAAGAATTTTGCGTACCAGGTCATGCGGGCCGTGGGCGCGGGCCAGACACTGAAGATTCCATCGGACCAGGAAGGCAATCCGACTTGGGCCGGGGACATTGCCGCGTGGACGCTCGACCTCCTCGAAGCGGGCGAATGCGGCATCTGGCACTTGGCGGGAGAAGGTGCCCGGATGACCCGCGAGGGCTGGCTCTGCGCAATCCTGCGCGGTCTCGAGGCCGACGCTGACCTTGCGACGAGGATTTCCAGGTGGCGATACGAGGCCGTGCCAACGAGCGTGCTCGCGCAACCGGCTCCGCGACCGCTGCGGGTGGGGGCGGTGACGGAGCGGATTCAATCGCAATTCCCCCGGGTCGCGCGGCTGCCCGACGATCTTTCGGTACTGCGACAAGCGCGATAGGCCGTGCATCCGATCTCAATTGGCATACCGGTTTACAACCAGGCGGCGACCATCGCGGACGCGATTGAATCGGTCCTGGCGCAAAACGAGAAGCCGCGGGAAATCGTGGTATCGGAAAATCACTCGACCGACGGCACGCGAGAGATCGTTGAGCGCTACCGGGACCGGGTGCGGATTGTCCGGCCACCGGAGCACATTGGCATGGCGGCGAACTGGAATTTCTGCGTGCGGGCCTGCGAGGGAGAGTGGGTCGGACTGTGCTCAGGTGACGATCGCCTGTTGCCGAATTACGTGAAATCATTCCAGATGGCCACGGCACTGGACCCCTCCGCGGTCTTCGTGATGGGAGGCTGGGAGATCGCGGACGAGGTGAACGGAACGGTGGAGTTGCACCACTTGCTGTCGATGGGAACGATCACGCGCCCGCCGCGCACGTTGGGCATGCTGCTCCGCGGTCCCAAGGCCTCCTTTGCCGCTTTTTCGTTTCGGCGAACCACTTTCGAATCCATCGGCGGTTACGATCCGGCCTTCCACCTGAACCAGGACTGGATGTTTCAATTCGAAGCGGCCAAGCACGGCAGCTTCATCAAGGTCGATGAATTGGTGGCGCGCTATCGGATCAGAAATCGACCCGACCTCGCGCAGCGGCGGGTGCCGCTGTATTTGCAGGACATGACGCTCTACTTGTCGGAGCGGATCTGGCAGGCGACCGCGCATGGAGTGGCATCAGCCGAGGTGAATCGGGCGGCACGGGCCGTGTGGCGGCACATCTTGCGGTATATCCGCGTCCAGGGAGCCGAACTGGATGCAAACTGCGAAGTGCGGCTCCGGGAAGTCGCGCGCCGGCTCGGCGAGGAAAATGCGTGGCGCCGCTGGCAGTCCGGCACATGGACTCCCGGCGATCCGGGAGCGTTCCAGCGCTGGTTCCGGCACCGTTTGAGAAATGTGTACACGCTGGTCCGCCACGGCCGGCCAACCCAGAGCCGGCTGTAGCCGATGTGCCATTGAGCCGTGCCCGACGCGCCCTGGAGGGCGGGGCCATGACGATCGTTCAGGTCGTCGTGCAGCTGTTGCTGCAGATCGTCGTCGCGCCCGTTGTGCTCCGGTTCGCGGGACAGAACGCACTCGGCGCCTTCGCCGCGATTGTCCAGTGTCTCGCGTACATGCTGGCCATCGACGTGGGCTTTTACGCGATGGTGGTGAAGTACCTCGCCGGTGCCTACGGACGCGGCGGAGTCGGACCCGAATTCATGACCGTCGTCGTAACGGCGCGGCGGTTCTTCGGATGGGCCAACATTGGCTATGCAATCCTGATTGCCGTGTTTGCCACGAATGCGGGGCGCTGGTTGAATTTGCCGCCGGCGGAGGCCGAGCAGGCCCGATCGGGTCTCTGGTGGCTGGCGGGCTGGACGCTCATCCGGGTCCCCTTCCTCGTTGCGAGCTTTGCCTTGTATTCGGTGCAGGATCTCGCGGCGCGGAATGGAATCGCCGTGGCCGGCAGCGTGCTCCGCTTTGCGGTGACACTGGCGCTCGTCGTGGCAGGGTTCGGCCTCACTGGCTTGATTGCCGGGTATATCATCAACGACGTCGTTGAGCATGGCGGAAGCTGGCTTCGATTTCGAAGCGTGCATCCCGGTGCAGGCCGGTTCGCGGCCCGTCATGATGCGGCACTACTCCGGGGAATGTTGAAGCTCAGCATAAGCACGCTGCTCATCGTGGTGGGCTCTCGCGTCCTGTATTTCTCCGACAACTTGATTGTTGGCATGCTGGTATCGGCGGCCGCTGCGAGCGTCTACTACACGACTCAGCTTCCGGCCACATTTGGCTGGCTCACCATCAATCGGCTGACCGAAAACGCGGCCCCTGCGATTAACGAAATCCACGCCAGGGCGGAGCCGGCCCGGCTTCGATCCGTCTATCTCAAGCTGCACCGCTATGTTTTTCTCGTCTCACTGCCGTTCGCGACCGGGTTGCTGCTCTTCAACGAGGCGGTGGTGTCGCGGTGGGTGGGACCAGGCCAGTTCGGCGGACTGGCGCTGACGGCAGGACTGGCAGTCGTGTCGCTCGGCGTCACGAGCGGGTGCGTCGACTACGCCTTCCTCCTGGCATCGGGCGCCGTGCAACGTTACGCGCTCGTGTTCGCCGCCGCGGCCGTCCTGAAGTGCGCGCTTTCCCTGTGGCTGTGCCAGCGCTTCGGTCCCGTCGGAGTGGTGTTTGCGACCGCGCCGGCGGCACTGATGTATGTAGCATACGGGCAAAGATCAATGCGACGCCGGCTTGCCATCAGCCAACGCGAATTCCTCGCACGTTGCTTGCGCCCGGTACTCCCGGCCGTGGCGCTCGCGGCCGCGCTCGTGGCACCCTGGGTGTGGTATGCGCCGGCGGGCCGCTGGTGGGAACTGGCGGGCCAGGTCACGGTATTTCTCCTCGTGTATGCGGGGATGGCATGGCACGGATTGCTGCCGGAGGAGCATAGGGCTGCGCGGGAGAAGTGGCTGACCGGCTGGGCGGCGGTGCGTGGCCGTGCGGAGCGAGCATGACGTGACAATGTCCCTCAGGGGAAAGCGCGTGGTTGTCACTGGCGGTCGTGGCCGCCTCGCCACCTTGCTGGCGCCATCGCTGGTTTCAGCGGGTGCACAAGTGACGCTGCTTTCACGCGCACCCGGGAACGGCTGCCTTGGGCTAAACGATGCGCTGGCCGCTGGCGCGTTCGAGCGCGCAGACGTTGTCCTGCACCTGGCGTGGAGCACGGTACCGTTCTCCGCGGAGCGGAACGTCGGTCTGGAATGGCGGGAGGATATGCCGCTGCTCTTTGACATCCTGACGCGGATCGCGGCGGCGCCGGCGGATCGGCAGCCGCATTTCGTGTTTTTTTCCACGGCGGGGGCCGTGTACGGCAATGCGCCGGGCCGGCCGAATCGAGAGGACGACCCCCGGATGCCGGTTGGCTGGTATGGCCACGGCAAGCGCGCCGCGGAGGATCTGATTCTCGAGTTTGGCCGGCGCCACGAGCTGAATTTGGCGATCCTCCGGATCTCGAACCCGTATGGGTTTCCGCAAGCCTTGCACAAGCCGCAGGGGATAATTCCGTTTCTGCTTGCATGTGCCCAAGCGGGCGCGCCGTTCACCATATGGGGTGACGGCACGGCACAAAAGGATTTCCTGTATCATACAGACTTTGCCGTGGCCGTGGTGGCGGCACTGGAGCGGCGTCTGGCTGGAGTTTATAACGTGGCCTATGGATCCTCCCACCCCGTCAATGAGGTAATCGCCGCCGTGAGCGTGGCGCTTGGGCGCTCGATTGAGGTTACGCCTGTCCCTGCATTTGGCTGGGACGTGCACGACAGTCGAATTGACACCACGAAGTTCCGGCTGGCGACCGGATGGCGGCCAGCAGTTTCGCTCGAACAGGGAATCGCGGCGATGATGAGGGACCTGAGACAGGGAGAAGGGGGCAACGCACGGAGTTGAAGAGCGACGGCGCAGGCACCTCTGTCTCCCAAGTTGGCTTGCGTCGCCTGGAGCGTGGCCTTGCGCTTGCCAGAATGTCGATTTCGTCCGTCGAAGCCATGACCGCGAACGGTCGCACGAGGTCGCACCGCCGGCCCCAGGTCATCATTTCGAACGGACATTTCAAATTCATCCTGGCCCCGCTGGCGGCGGAGGTGGCGCGACAGCAGATGCTCGCGCTCTTCCTGACCGGGGCGTATCCAGGCCCGCGTCTCCGCCGGTTGTTCGCGAAGCGGAGGCTGCGCGCGGGCGGGCTCCAGCGATTCCTTGCGCGGGAAGAACCGGGGCTGCCGGCTGAACTTGTCCGCGCGAAGAGTTTTTCCGAACTGCTCGTGCAGGCCGGCGTGCTGGTCCGCAGGCTGACCCGTCGGACCGATTGGGGACAGCGTTGGGAAATGGCCGGCATGCGCCAGTACGGACGGTCGGCCGTCGCTGACGTGGAGGGGACTGCCGCCTCCATCTATCATTACCGCTCAGGGGACGGGCATGCGTCGGTTGCGGCCGCCCGCCGCCGCGGAATGATCACGGTGTGCGATCACTCGCTCCCAAATCCGGAGGTGATGGATTACCTGATCGCGCACGATGGCGCGTGGCCGGCGTCAACCGCGGACGTGGAGCGCACGCCGTGGTCGAATCTCATGCTGCCGGATCTCCGAGCGGCGGACTACCTTGTGGTTAATTCCGATTTTGTGAAGGAGAGCTTCGTCCGGTATGGCTGGGATGCCGGCCGGATTTTTGTCCAGTACACGGGTGTCGACGACGATTTCGTGGGAGCGCTGCCGGCCGACTCCAAGCGGTCGACTTCAAAGCCACGCATCCTGTTTGCGGGCGAGCTTTCACGGCGAAAAGGCACTCACATTCTCGCGACCGCGATCCGCGAACTCGCGGGGGTGGAAGCTGACATCGAATTGATTGGCGCCGTGCACGAAGATGCCGCCGAGGTGGTCGCCGCCCTGCGGCGTGATCTCCGGGTTGGCTGGAGCAACCTTCTTCCGCGCCATGAACTCGCCGCCCGCATGGCGGCCGCCGACGTGTTTGTGTTCCCTTCGTTGGCCGAAGGATCCGCGCGCGTGGTGTTCATGGCGCTCGCTGCAGGCTGCTATATCGTGACAACGCCCAACGCGGGCTCAATCGTGTCGGATGGCGTGCACGGCGCCGTCGTGCCACCGGGCGATGCCCGCGCGCTGGCGGAGGCGATTCGCATGGCGCTGGCGCGACCCGCGGAACGGGCTCGCGTAGGACACGCGAACGCTCAACTCATTCGTCAGCGCTACGCGCAATCCAGTTATGGCCGAGGAATCACCACGTTCTACCAATCACTCGCGGCGACGTCACCGGCCTGAGCCATCCTCCCGGAAGGAGCGCGCGGCGCCCGCGGTCAACGCGGACACTCTGGAAGGGCGCTGGGGAGGCATGCAGCAGTGGTTGGTGGCGGGGATTGCATTCCTTCTCGGGTTTCTCGCGGTCTTCAATTTCAATGTCGTTGGCGTCATGGGACTCAACGAGGTGTTTCTGGTCGCGATTGCGCCCTTTTTCGCGTGGAAGATGTACAAGTCGCGTACGCTCCGCCGGCAAAAATGGGTACTTTGGCTCGGATTAATCTATCTGGCGGCACAAATGGGATCTGATTGGTATCGCGGGAGTGTACCGCAAGACTATCTGCGCGGGTGGTCACGGATCGCGATCACGATTTTAACGTTTTGCATCGCCAGCGCGCTGTTCGTGCGAAACACGAAAGCGGTATTGGCGTTCATCATTGGTGCATTTCTGGTCGGACCAATCAGTTTTTATCAACAGGGTGCGATTGCCGACGAGGAATTGGTATATAAAATGTCGTTCGGGCTGGCGGTATCGCTGGCGAGCTTTCTCCTGGTCACGCTGGTACCATCGAGATTGAAGCTGCCAATGTCAGCAGCGCCAGTGCTGGCGGGTGTGTTCGCGTTGTGGCGCGGCGGCCGCGGGCTGGCCGGAATCACGGTGATGGCCGTTGTGACGTATTGGGCCGGACGTATCCGTGCGGGCGGGTTCAAGCGGCTTTCGCGGATGCGGATTTTCCAAATCGCCTGTGTCGTCGGCGTGGCCGGCTGGGGAATCTTCGAAACTTATCGCTACACAGCCTCGCACGGCATCCTCGGCGAGGCGGCGCTCGAGAAATATGAGCTTCAGGCAAAGCAGATCTCGGGATCGTTCAGCGTAGTGTCCGGACGGCAGGAGGTGTTGTTTTCCGGCCCGAAAATCATGGCTTCGCCGATCGTCGGCTGGGGCTCCTGGCCGAAAGACTTTGATTACGTCTATGACCGCGCGGTGGCCTTGGGGTTGGAACTCCCGTCGGCCGAGCCGTCGGCCGTCTCGCCCGAAGTGGGTTTGATTCCCTCGCATTCCCACTTCTTCACGGCCTGGCTCGAGGCCGGCGTGGCCGGCGGCTGCTTCTGGGGGGTCGCTGTCTACATGGCAGTGGCCGTGCTGTTGCGGCAGAAGTTTCATCGCCATGAACAGCTGGCTCCCATTCTCAATTACCTCATCGTTCTGTTTCTCTGGGACGTGTTCTTCTCTCCGTACTCCGGGGAGCGCCGCGTCTGGAATGGAGTCATTCTCGCCGTGATTGCCGCCACTTATTATAAAAACAAGGACGAGACGCAGTCCTCCCCAGCTCGCCGGGCTACGTAACTTGCCGCGACCATTGAAGATTCTGAATTCGACCCGGGATCGCAGCCGCAGCGGAGGCGGTTTGCCTTCACACGCCGGCGCCTGGTCCCCTCTGCGTTCGCCCACAAGATGGTTTGGGTGTGGTTGCCGCCGCAGGCCGCGGTATGAAAGATCCGGGCTCGGACCGCATGCACGTTAGGCGATCGTTTGTTCGCACGGAAAACCTGCTGCTGCTTGCGCAGATCGCCGGCGACTGCCTCGCGACCTTTGCCGGCCTGGCGCTCGGGTATTGGGTGAGATTCGAGACACCGCTGCGGGGGGTCGGCGTCGAAGCGGACTCGGTATCGTTTGCCGTATATCAGCCGTTGCTGCTGATCGGCATGGCCTTTTTTGTCGGCAGTTACGCGTATCTGAAAGTCTACGACGGGCGCCTGCTCCTGCGCCCTTATCAGGCGCTGCTGTTGCTGGCCCGCGGCACCTTGTTCTGGTTCGTCGCGTTTCTCGGCTCGTCCCTCGCGCTGAAGTTCGATCCGTCGGTTTCGCGGTTGTTTGTCGCTATCTCGTGCCTCACGACGTTCGCGGTCGTTGGCCTTTGGCGGTATGCCTTCTTCCGCTGGTTGCGCGCCAGCACCTTCCGCGACCGGATTGTCCAGCGGGTCGCACTCATCGGTTGGAGCGAAGATGCAGGGCGGCTGATCGACGCGGTGCGCGGCGACCCCAACCATCCTTATGAAATTGTCGGGGTCGTACCGACCCACCGGGAGAGCCCGGCGAAGCGCCGCGATTGCCGCGAGCTTGGCGCGCTCCAGGACCTGGAGGCCATCTTTCGCCGCGACGAAATCGACATTGCGATTGTTGCCGACTTCGATCTCGAGACGAGCGAGCTGCTGCGGATCTCCGCGCTGTGCGAGCGGCTGTACGTGCAGTTCAAGGTCCTCCCGAGTTTCTTCAGAATCTTCGTGTCCAGCCTGAAGTTCCAGACGATTTCCGGCGTGCCGGTCCTGGGCGTCGAGGAACTCCGGATCATGTCCGTGATGAACTCGCTGGTGAAGCGGGTGGTTGATATCATCGGCGCACTGGTCGGGCTCGCCATTTCCGCGCCCATTATCGCCTGCCTCGGTTTCCTCGTGTCGCGCGAAAGCCCGGGGCCCGTGATTTTCAAGCAGGTGAGGGTGGGCCGGCACGGGCGACACTTCACCATTCTGAAGTTGCGCTCCATGCGGCTGGACGCCGAGAGGTCCGGCGCGCAGTGGGCGGTGGAAGCGGATCCGCGTCGCTTGAGAATTGGCGCCTTCATGCGCGAATGGAATCTCGATGAACTGCCGCAATTCTGGAACGTGCTCGTGGGCGACATGAGTCTGGTCGGCCCGCGGCCGGAGCGGCCCGAACTGATCGAGCGCTTCGAACGCGAAATCCCGCACTACAACCCCCGGCACGAAGTGCGGCCTGGACTGACCGGCTGGGCGCAGGTCAACGGGTTGCGCGGCAATACCTCGCTCGTGGAGCGCGTGAAGTACGATTTGTATTACATCGAGAACTGGTCGCCGTGGTTCGACATGCAGATCATGGTATTGACCTTCGTGCGGCGGAAGAATGCGTATTGAGAACGGGAGCGGAGTGGGGGCACCCCTCCTACAACGGCGCGAATTATACGCGCCGCCAGCCGTAGCGCGGGCAATCTGACCGCGCAGATCGGGGCATTATTTCTGGTCATCGAGCCGCAGTCAGATTGACCGCGCTACGCGAAAGTCTCCCGGCTAGCTTCTGGCTCGTGTTCCCTCGCCTCCGACCGCCTCCGCGAGGATGTTTTCGAATCGGGCCGTAATTCGGCCGATATCGAACTCCCTCTCCGCATAGGCGCGCGCGCGCCGGGCCATTGTCTGCCGAAGCGCGGCGTCCTGTTTGAGGCGCCTGGCTGCCTCCACGAAGCCAGCGGTGTCTCCTGGCTCGACGCACACGCCGGAGCCTTCCGTCTGAATGATCCGCGTAGCGAGGGTCCGCGCGGGCATCGCGGCGAGGATCGGCTTGCCGGCTGCGTGGTACGTGAGGACCTTCGAGGGTACCGAAAATGCGCCGGCGTCCGCCTCCAGGATCGCAATCGCGACGTCCGCGGCGCCGAGGATGTCGGGCATGTTCTCGTACGGCTGGAACGGCAGCAACTCGAGGTTGGGCAACGCACGTGCCTGCTGACGTCGGCGCAACGCTTCGGCGCCCGGGCCCTCGGCAATCACCAGGAGGTGCGCGGTCGGATCCGCCGAGAAATGTTCGGCGAGAGTCGAGAGGAGTTCGGGGTTGTGCTTCATGGCGAGCGTTCCTGAATAAAGAAAGACGAACCGGCCATCCAACCCACGGGCGCGGGACCACGCATTCTCACGGGGACGCGGGGAGATTTCCTCGAGCGACGCCCAGTTGGGCACGACGTGAATCCGGGAATCACGCACTCCGAAATCACGGAGCACGGGCCGGAAATCCTCCGTGATCGCCACGACCGACGCGCTGGCCTGGAAACAACGCCGGTCGAGCCAGCCGTACCATGCACCGGCGAGCTCGCCCAACAAACGTGACCGCTTGCGGGCCAGCGTGCGGACCGCGACACTGTACACGTCCTGCACCCAAGTGATGACCGGAATACCCAGGCTGCCCGCGGTGCGAAGCAGCCGCCATTGCGGCACGGACGGCGTCTGGCCGCTGAGTATGACATCGGGCCGGAGTTCGGCGACGAGGGCGGCCAGCTCGAGACCATAGTCCCGCTCGTACCCCGCCCGCTTGAGGAAGCTGTATTTGTTGGTTCGGTACGCCGCGGACAT
>ORMF010013495.1_pt1 | contig 12414 bp, 9 predicted proteins | sample 1779871 | NCBI WGS metagenome assembly ORMF01 (sample SAMEA104232316, study PRJEB22302) | groundwater metagenome | biome: forest; feature: aquifer; material: groundwater | place: USA | collected 2011-08-07 | depth 5.4 m | reverse complement strand
GCGCCCGCCGCAGCGTGATCGTGCCTTCAAACTTGTGGTCGTAGTTCTTCGGCTCGTACGTCTGGCCGTTGCCAGCCGGATAACTCACAGGGGCATCGACAATCGTCGAGACCGGCGTGAGCCCGCGGTCGATGGCCGCCGTGTAGACGATGGGCTTGAAGGTGGAGCCGAGCTGACGGTAGGCCTGGATGGCTCGATTGAACTTGCTGCGGTTGAAATTCGACCCGCCCACCATGGCGCGGATCTGCCCGGTGCGGTTGTCAATGGCCACGAGCGCCCCCTGGACGAGCGGGGTCTGCTCCAGCTTGACCGATGCGGAACCGCTGGCCTCGTCGATCTTCGTGATGTCGACCTCGATGAGGTCGCCGGGGCGGACGAGATCGCTGGCCGCCGTTCGGCGCGTCCAGGCGAATCCTTCTCGGACCAGGTCGGCGTGATACCGGCCGAACCGGACGCGCGCACCGCCGCTCGGCGCCGGCTTGCCGACTGTTTCCACGACAGCGGGCACAATGTCGCCGGCGCGCATCGGCCGCGACCAGCGTTCGTCCTTGTAGGCGCTCTTGGCCGTGACATTCATCTGCGCGTGCCGGAAGCCGCGACGCTTGTCGATCCGCCGGAGCCCACGATCGATCGCTCGATTGGCCGCCTCCTGGAGCTCGACGTCGAGCGTCGTCGTTACGGACAGACCGTGCTCGTAGAGCGCCTTTGCGCCGTACTGTTGCTCGAGATGCTTGCGGACTTCCTCGACAAAGTACGGTGCAACCGATCGTGGCTGCTGCGGCTGACCGTAGGTGACGATCGGCTTCTTCTTGGCCCCGTCCGCCGTCTTTTGTGACACGAAGCCTTCATCGGCCATGCGCTGGAGTGCGTAGTTGCGGCGTCGCGTGGCCGCATCGAGGTTGACGAAGGGGCTTTGGCGGCCAGGCGACTGAATGATGCCGGCAAGGAGCGCCGCCTCCTCGAGCGAGACATCCTTTGCCGACTTGTTGAAATAGAGCCGCGCGGCGGCTTCGACCCCGTACGTGCCATGACCGAAGAGGATGTGGTTCACGTAGAAGGTGAGAATCTCGCGCTTGGTGTACCGCTTCTCGATCTGAATCGCGACGATCGCTTCCCGGATCTTGCGTTCCAGGCTCACGTCCCCAACCCGGAAGCCCACGGTTTCTGGCAGTAGATTACGCGCGAGTTGTTGCGTGATCGTGCTGGCGCCAGCGGGACGCGACGGGCGGTCGCCAATCATGTCTTTGATGCCTCTCAGGATGTCGCGGGCGGCCATCACGGCAATGCTGGAAATGCTCAGGCCGAAGTGTCGATCGAAGTCGCCGTCCTCGGCGGCGACGATGGCCTGCCGCAATTGCGGAGCGATGTCGTCGTAGCCGATGACAATCCGCCGCTGGGTGGCGAAGTCGCCGATCGGGCGGCCGTCGGCCGCGTAGATGCGAGTGATCGTGCTCGGAGCGTAGTCATCGAGCGCGGAGATCTGGGGCAGATCGCCCGCGTACGCGAAGAGCACGCCGCCGAGGACGCCGGCGGTCGCGGCCATGAGAAACAGTGCGACGAGACCGGCGCCCCGAGCGACTTTGACGACGTAGTGAGCCAACGCCCGATTCTAACGCTGGTGTGCCGCCCGCGCACCCGCCCGCGGCGCGTGCTCTCGCACGGCCGACGGAGACGGGCTGTCGCCCGGCCGCGCGGGCGTGTTTCGTGCCGCCGCGCGCCCTTGCGGTGGAAGTGCCTCGCGTCCCCCTGATCGCCCGACCTGAAGGTCGGGCCTACGACTTGAATCGTCGGGCGCGCTCCGTAAATTACCGGGCCTGCGACTTGTATCGCCCGACAGACGACTCGAATCGCCGTACGGAACGGAGGCTGAACGCTGTGCCCGCTCGTGAGACATGGCGGCCGGTGCTCGTGACTCCGGGGCGACCTCGGGCACAAGGCGTTGCAAGTTTGGATTTCCGAATCCGCGCTCGCGACTCCCCGGTGGCCGTGTCCCTGGTACGGCGATGAGTGCGGACGCTGTCGAAGCGGGCCTGGCTGGCCCCGCCGAGGTTTCCGCTCGACGCGGACGCGCGTCGGGCAACGGTCGTTTGAAGCCCGGTGACGCGGGTGGAAGCTGGTTCATGTCGGCGCGTGGCGCAGCAGCCCTCGGCTCCTGTCTTGACCATGCGCGTCCGCGCACCGTTTCGGAAGGCGCTGGCACTCGCGGCGCGGTTGTGGGCCCGCGCGGTGCTGAATCGTCAACGGCCGAGGTGGCTGACCTCGAGCCTCGCGGAACGGCACGAGTGGCCGGCAGAGGAGCCGACCGCTCCATCACAAACGACGTCCGCGGTGAAAACGAGGGCGTCGCAACGCCGGATGACCGCACCATTCGTCCCGGCCGGTCGAAATGTGTGCGAGGCACGAGGGTCCAGCCCGCCCAGGGATTCCCGGACGCGATCGTCAACGAGAAGACCGGACGGTTGTCGAATCCCAGCGGACACCAGCTCACGTAACCAGGAGCGCTGGCCCACGAGACCCATGCCGCCGACCATCGCCGACCCGGAATCCAGAACCAGCGACTGCCCGACACGCCCCAGCGCCCGTAGTGATGCGTCGGCCACGACCACACATCGAGTCCGACCCAGGTCCACCCGTACGGGGGGACCGTCGTCCAGGAGCCGTTGTAGTACGGGCGCCAGTCCGGCGCCACGCTGGGGAACCAGACGTACCCGTATGACGGCTCGTAGCGCCACGAGCCGTTTCGATCGAACGTGCCGCCATAGCTTTGCAGCTCGCGGGGCAGATACTGCGCGGACGCGGCGCCGAGCCGATTGGCCCGGCGCGCACTCGTCCATCGATCAAAGGCGTCGAACCGTGCGGAGTTGAAGAGCTGAGGAGCACTTGGAGAAGAATGTTCACGCGCCATCGTTCGTTCTCCGGCGCGGAGGAACGTTGACGCGCTGTCCGTCGAGAGGGAGGCGGTCCCGCGGAGTACCGCAAGCTCGCTTTCCAGCCCAGACACGCCGTTGACGATCGTCAGTCGGTACTCGCCGGCTCCCTCCGTGCGCGCGGATGCGACCGGGGTGTCCAGCTGATAGCCGAGCGCCTGTGTCGGACGAGCGTTGCCGGCGAAGGTCAGCAGCACACGTCCTCCGACAAGCCGCAACAGGGAATCGGATTGCAGATCAACGGTGGTGTACTCGTCGACGTCGAGCGTTGACCCATCGGGGAACAGTATTTCGGCGCGTCCGCCCGTTGTGCGCACCCGATCGCCTGGAACGACTGGAAGACCGACTGCAGCTGCTTCGAGGCCTTGTTCTCGCTCGAGTGTGACGTTTCCGTCCACGACTGCAAGATGCGCCGGGGGGAGCGCGTCCTGCGCGCGGACGGCGACGCCGGCGCCGACGAACACCACGAGAAACCACACATGTGGGGTGAGCGACGTACGGTGGGGCGGAGGGGAACCCACGGCGCCTCGATTCAGAGGCAGGAAAGCTGGCGATTCGGAGTATACACCCGTGCAGCTGCCCATGGGTCAGGCAGGGGTCCAGCCATGATTGACAACAATAGACTCAACTTTTATAGTTGATAAGAGACTCACCTCCGCGCGTGCGTCGCGGTCCTTCGAGGTCATCAATGAGCAAGATTATTGGAATCGACTTGGGCACCACGAACTCGGTTGTCGCCGTCATGGAGGGTGGCGAACCCGTGGTGATCACGAACCCCGAGGGCGGTCGTCTGACGCCATCGGTTGTCGCATTTGCGAAGAGCGGCGAACGCCTCGTCGGGCAGGTCGCGAAGCGTCAGGCGGTCACCAACCCCGAGAACACGATCTTCTCGATCAAGCGATTCATGGGCCGTCGCTTCGACGAGGTCAACGAGGAAATGAAAATGGTGCCGTATCGGGTGGTGCCCGATGCGCAGCACGTGGCCGTGGAGGTGCATGGGCAATCGAAGCCGCTGACGCCGCCTCAGCTTTCCGCCATGGTGCTGCAGAAGCTCAAGCAGGCGGCAGAGGAGTACCTCGGACAGCCGGTCAGCCAGGCGGTCATCACCGTGCCCGCGTACTTCAACGACGCCCAGCGCCAGGCGACCAAGGACGCGGGGCAGATCGCGGGCCTCGAGGTGATGCGGATCGTCAACGAGCCGACCGCTGCGGCGCTGGCCTATGGGCTCGACAAGAAGAAGGATGAGACGATCGCGGTCTACGATTTTGGCGGTGGCACGTTCGACATTTCCATTCTCGAAGTCGGTGAGGGTGTCGTCGAGGTGAAGGCGACCAACGGCGACACGCACCTCGGGGGCGACAACCTCGACCACCGCATCATCGATTGGATCACCACCGAGTTCAAGAAGAGCGAAGGGATCGATCTCAGCAAAGATCGCATGGCGCTGCAGCGCCTGAAGGAAGCCGCTGAGAAGGCGAAGATGGAGCTGTCCACCGTGATGGAGTCCGACATCAACCTGCCCTTCATCACGGCCGACCAGACGGGCCCCAAGCATCTCCAGATGAAGCTGACCCGGGCCAGATTCGAGCAACTCGTCGAGGACCTCCTGCAGAAGACCGTGGGGCCGACCAAGCAGGCGCTCGCCGATGCGGGCCTGGATCCTTCGAAGATTGACGAGGTCGTCCTCGTCGGCGGGTCGACGCGAATTCCCAAAGTCCAGCAGATCGTCAAGGAGTTGTTCGGGCGGGAACCGCACAAGGGCGTCAATCCCGACGAGGTGGTCGCGATCGGCGCCGCCGTGCAGGCCGGCGTCCTCTCGGGAGACGTGAAAGACCTGCTGCTGCTCGACGTGACCCCGCTCTCGCTCGGCATCGAGACGATTGGCGGCGTGAATACCACGTTGATTCCCAGGAACACGACGATTCCGACGCGCAAGAGCGAGATCTTCTCGACGGCGGCCGACAGCCAGACGAGCGTCGAAGTGCACGTGTTGCAGGGCGAGCGATCGCTGGCGCGTGACAACCGGACGCTCGGCAAGTTCCATCTGGTCGGGCTCCCGCCGGCGCCGCGCGGCGTGCCGCAGATCGAAGTCACCTTCGACATCGACGCCAACGGCATCGTGAACGTCTCCGCGAAGGACCTTGGCACGAGCAAGGAACAGAAGATCACGATCACCGCGTCGAGCGGGCTCAACAAGGACGAAGTGAATCGGATGATGAAAGAGGCCGATGCGCACGCCGAGGAAGACAAGAAGCGGCGTGAGGAGATCGAGGCCCGCAATCACGCCGACCAGGCGGTCTACGGCGCCGAGCGCTTCATCAAGGACAGCGGCGACAAGCTGACGGCGGCCGATCGCCAATCGATCGAGGCCGCGGCGGACGCGGTGAAGAAAGCGCTCGAGACCAACGACGCGGCCGCGATCAGTCGCGTGATGGAACAGCTGACCCAGGCACAACACAAGGCCGCCGCGAACCTGTATCAGCAGGCGGCCGCGCCCGGGGCCGGCGGTGCAGCCGCCGGCGGGGCGAGTGACGAAGCGGCGGGGCGGCCCTCAAGCGGCCCGGAACCGGCCGGCGGAGACGTGATCGACGCCGAGGTGGTCGACGACGGGAAACCGTGATCGTGGATGCCGTTTCATGGACTTCTACATCCTGCTCGGAATTGAGCCAGGCGCAACGCTGAACGACGTCAAGCGTGCGTACAAGCGGCTCGCGCGCCGGTATCACCCGGACATCAATCCGGGCGATCGGATGGCGGCGTCTCAGTTCCGGCAGATCGCGGAAGCGTACGAGACGCTGAGCGATCCCGATCGGCGCCGCCGGTACGACACCGGTGAATCGAGCACGTCGCCCGATTTGGCGGGAACGGTCGGCTTCCAGGGTTTTGATTTCTCGACGAGCGTGGGCGGCGCGGCCGCGCCGACCTTCGGCGATCTATTCGCGGACGTCCTCCAACGGGATCCACACCGGGACGAAACCGCGGAGGAGCGCGGCGCCGACCTGCATCACACACTCCAGTTCTCGTTCCAGGATGCCATGCGCGGCGGGCAGCGCGAGGTCACGACCACGCGTCGGGAGCAGTGCCGGACGTGTCGCGGCACGGGCCGGATGCGGACCGCTGAACGCCGCTGCCCGTCATGTCATGGCACCGGCAGCATTCAGTCGGCGCGCGGACACATGGTGTTTGCGAAATCGTGCCCGCACTGCCATGGCACCGGCAGACAGACCGACGTCACCTGTGCCGCCTGCGGAGGACAGCAGACCGAACTGCGGACGGACACGCTGACGATCAACGTGCCCGCCGGCCTTGCCGACAGCGCGCGGATCCGCATGCCGGGCAAGGGGCACGCCGGCAGGAACGGCGGTGCGTACGGCGACCTGTTCATCACCATTCGCGTGGAGCCCCACCCGGTCTTTCGGCGCGACGGGAACGACATTCATCTCGTGGTGCCGATTGGCATTCACGAGGCGGCGCTCGGCGCCAAGGTCGACGTCCCGACTGTCGATGGCACGGCGCGTCTGCGGGTTCCGCCCGGGACGCAGTCGGGGCAGCGTTTCCGGCTGCGTGAGCGCGGCGTCCCGTCCGCCCGTGACGGCCGGCGCGGCGATCTCGTGGTTGAGGTGAAGCTCGTCCTGCCCAAGCTCCTGGATGAGCGGTCGAAGGAGCTGTTGCGGGAATTCGGCAAGATCCACGGGCATGAGGACATTCGTCGGGACCTCGGTCAACCCTGAGGACACGAAGGACACTGATCGCGTCGTGACGCCATGAAGAAGCCCGGCAAGGCCGCCTACTACATGATCAGCGCGGTGGCGCAGAAGTACAACATCCACCCGCAGACGCTGCGCTTGTACGAACGGGAAGGGCTGCTGAAGCCGTCGAGAACGGAGGGCAATACGCGGTTGTACTCGGAGGAGGATCTCGAGCAGCTCGAAGTCGTGCTGTCGTTGACCCGGGACCTCGGCGTCAACCTCGCGGGCGTGGAGATCATCCTCAACATGCGCAGCAAGATTGAACGCATGCAGCAGGAGGTCAACGAGTTCATGGAGTACGTGAAGCATGAACTGTCGCGCGGTATCGGCGACTGGGAGCAGCGTCTGTCCACCGCGCTCGTGAAATCATCGCCAACCGATCTCGTGCGCGCGTCCCCGCCGCCAGCTCAGAACGAAAACGCAAAAGTCAAAAGTTAAAAGTCCGTCCGGCTGGTCGAAGTTTCGGAGTATGCTGTTCGCGTGTGGACCGCATCACTCAGGAGCCATCGATACTGATGGCCTGCCCGCTGTGTGATGACACCGGCTGGAAACCCGCGGAGGACGCAGGCACCGCGTCAGAAAGCCTTCAGCGTCCGCGGCAGGTCGTCCGCTGTGACTGCTGGCGCGAGAGTGTGGGCCGTCAGCGTCTGGCGGGCGCGAACATCCCCAAGCGCTACCAGCATTGCACCATCGCCAACTTCACGGCCTATAACGAAACCTTGGAGCGCGCCCAGGCGCAGGCGAGGCGCGTAGCCGACGCGTTTCCCGTCGTCGCTCGTGGCCTGTTTCTGGAGGGGCAGCCCGGCGTCGGCAAGACCCATCTGGCGGTCGCGGTGCTGAAACAGATTGTCCAGACGGCTGGCGCGCGCGGTCTGTTCTACGACATCCGCGAGTTGCTCCGAGTCATTCGCAGTACCTACGATCCGTCGATTCGGACGACAGAATCGGACGTGCTCCGGCCCGTGATGACCGCCGACCTGCTCGTGCTCGACGACCTGGGCGCCGAGAAGACCTCCGAGTGGGTCGAAGAAACAATGAATCTCATCGTCAACACGCGTTACAACGAACGACGTCTCACGATCTTCACATCGAACTATCCCGACATTCCCGACGACACGGACCCGAACTCGCTCCTGTTTCGCATTGGCTCTCGGATGCGCTCGCGCCTGCACGAGATGTGCGAGTTTCTGCCGATGGACGGAGCCGACTATCGCGAACTGCCGGCCAACGGAGGGGTGGACGATCTCATCACGCTGTGGAAGACCCGCAGGAAGGGCTTGCCGGCTTCCTCACGGTCCGGACGCCAGGCTCGCGCCCAGCTTCGCGACCCGTCCGTCCGCGACGGCCGTGCCGACTTGAAATGGCCCGGAGGACGCGCAGGATCCTGATATTGAAGATGGCAGATTGCAGACTGCAGATTGATTGAGGAATCTGCCGCGAATCTGCAATCCACAATCCAGAATCTGCAATCTCAAGATGCTTGGGCTGTATCTCCACATCCCGTTCTGCGCGGCCATCTGCAACTACTGCAATTTCAACCGCGGGCTGTTCGATGCCGCGCTGAAAGGGCGATACGTTGACGCACTGGTCCAGGAGCTTCGGAGTCTGACTCCGGCGGGCATGTTGGGGGCAGACCCCGCACCTGCTTCCGCGGATTCTTCGAAACGCTCAACGTCATCGACGGCTGACACGATCTACTTTGGTGGCGGCACGCCCTCCCTGCTCGAACCGCTCGATGTCGCGCGGATTGTCGATGCCTGCGAGGAGTCATTCCGAATAGCTCCCGACCGCGAGGTGACCCTCGAGGCCAATCCGGAGTCTGTCGACGCGGCCCGGCTGTCGGCCTTCCGGGAGGCAGGGGTCAATCGCCTGAGTTTCGGTGTCCAGTCCTTTCGAGACGACGAACTGAAGCGGTTGTCACGATTGCACAGCGCGGCACGGGCACGGGACGCCGTCGCGGAGGCCCGCGCGGCGGGATTCGAGAACATCAGCCTCGATCTGATGATGTGGCTCCCCGGGCAACGGGTGGAAGAGTGGCTGGAATCGGTCGACTGCGCCATCGATCTGGCCCCCGAGCATCTGTCGTTGTATATGCTCGAGGTCTATCCCAACGCTCCTCTCAGAGAGGAGATGGCCCGCTCGCGTTGGTCACAAGCGCCAGACGCGGACGTGGCCCGGATGTACGAAACGGCGATGGAGCGTTTGGAAGGTGCCGGCCTTCTGCAATATGAAATCTCGAACGTGGCAAGGCCGAACCACCGCTCGCGCCATAACCTGAAATACTGGACCGACGGCGAATGGCTCGGCTTCGGCTGCGGTGCCCACTCGACCAGGGGAGGGCTGCGGTGGAAGAACGTGTCGTCGATCACGGAGTATGTGGAGGCTGTCGGACGTGGCGACTCCCCGGCGACAGATGTGCGGACGCTCGCCCATGCGGAGCGCTTGGGCGAAGCGCTCTTCATGGGCCTGCGGCTGGTGGACGGCGTGGACCTCGATTGGATCGAAGCTCGGTACGGCGTGGACGTGTGGCAGCGCTATGGACCGGATCTCGAGCCATTCTTGAAGGAGGGTCTGCTGCAGTTACAAGACCGTCGGTTTTGGCTGACGCGGCGGGGAATGCTCCTGGCCCATGAGGTGATGGCCGTTTTCGTATAGCCGTGCAATCTCGAAAGTACGTTAAAGTAACTCCCCTTTGGGTGGACTTTCGCGAAGGAGGCCGTGATGTTTGGACGTTTTGTGCCGGCTCTTGTGGGTCGGCGGTCGTTGATCGCAGCGGGGTTCATGGCCGGTGTGCTCCTGCCAGGTGTTGCCAGTGCGCAGGCGCCGACCACGCGAACGTTTTCGCCAGACGGCGGGCTGGTCCTGAACTTCGTCAAGCCTGACAAGACCTCCGACTTCGAGGCCGTGATGGCGAAGGTGAAGGAAGGGCTGATGAAAAGCACCAAGCCAGAGCGCAACGCTCAGGCGAAGAGCTGGAAGGTCTTCAAATCGCCCGACAAGGCCGGCGACAACGTGCTCTATGTGTTTATCATCGATCCAGCAGTGAAGGACGCCGATTACACGATCTCGAACATTCTGGCAGAAAGCTTCCCGCCAGCCGAGGTGAACGAGCTTTACAAGAAATACGCGGAGGCGTACGGCACTGGCCAGCAGCCGGTCAACCTGGCGCTGGTGAACGACTTTTCAAAGTAGGCCCGACCTTGAGGTCGGGCGCTAGAACTTCAAGTTCAGTCCTGCGTAGACGCGGTGCGCTGGCGAGTTCAGCGCACCGCCCGCCAGCTTGAAGACCCGGTAGTCCAGCCGCAGGCGCACGGGACCGACGAGCCCGATCTTGATGCCGCCGCCCGTGCCCACGGCGACGTTCGTCTCCTGGTGGTTCGGAGCCTCGAGTTTCTCTCGATAGAGGCCGGCGCCAGCTGTCACGTACGGCTGGACCCCGAAGATCTCGAACGGTGTTTGCAGAAGCACGTTTCCCATCCCGGTCGTCAACGACGGCGCTACCGATTTCGCATCGTCCGACGTGCGCGTCACCTCGAATTCAAAGGCCACCACGAGCAGGCTGACGCCAACTGCGAAACCCTTCGCCATCCGGTTCGCGGGCGTCGTGTTGACGCCGGCGAAGAGGGTCGCGTCCGCAAGCGCGTTCGCTGGCACTGCAGCAAGCAGCGCCAGCGCCAGCACCGTTACACCTGTTCTGCGCATGCAGCCTCCTCAAGCGATAGTAATATGAAAGCCGGTCCGAAACGAGATCAACGTGGCATATGCCTGAGCATTGCGGTCGCTATCATGAGCGCGGGCATAGGCATCATGCGCGCCGGCCAATCTCTCAGGCGTGAGCTCATGCGTGTGAGCGACGCTAAGCCGACGCGTATCGGTTGCCACGAGGAGTTTCTTGTGAGGGCTTGGCGACCGAGCGCTGGAGGTTGAGCGAATTGGCAAGTGGTGCAGTCGACAGAGGCTGCGGCCTGAAAGCTGAGAGTTGGCACAGATGGACTTCCGACCGACAGACGAACAGAGGCTGCTGAGGCGGAGCGTCCGAGAGTTCGCCGAGTCGGAGATCCGTCCGCATGTGCGTGAGTGGGACGAGGCTCAGCACTTTCCGGTCGCGCTCGTGCCGAAGCTCGCAGCGCTCGGGCTGCTCGGGATTCAGGTGCCGGAGCAGTACGGCGGCGCGGGCATGTCGGCGGTCGACTACTGCATCTGCATCGAGGAATTGGCGCGCGTTGATCCAGGCGTTGCGCTGTCGGTGGCGGCGCATAACGGCCTGTGCGCATCTCACATTCTCATGTTCGGCACCGAGGCGCAGAAGCGGCAGCATCTGGAACGACTTGCGCGCGGCGAGAAGATCGGCGCGTGGGGTCTGACGGAGTCGACCTCCGGCAGTGATGCCGCCAGCATGCGCACGATGGCCACTCGCGCTGGCGGAGGCTGGGTGCTGAACGGGTCCAAGGCCTTCACGACTCACGGACGCGTCGGCGACGTCATGGTGGTGATGGCCGTCTCGGATCACGCAGCGGGCCGCCACGGTATCTCCGCCTTCATTGCCGAGAAGGGCACGCCGGGGATGAAACCAGGCAAGAAGGAAGACAAGTTGGGGATGCGGGCGAGCGATACGAGTGAAGTGCTGTTCGACAACTGTCGTCTGGCATCCGACGCGCTGCTCGGGGAAGAGGGACACGGGTTCGTCGACAGCATGCACGTGCTCGATGCCGGGCGCATCGGCATCGCGGCGCTCTCGGTGGGACTCGCGCAGGGCGCACACGAGGCGGCGTTGCACTATGCGAAAGAGCGCGAGGCGTTCGGCAAGACGATCAGCAGCTTCCAGGCCATTCAGTGGAAGCTGGCCGATAACGCCACGCGGATTGAAGCGGCCCGTCTCTTGACGTATCGGGCAGCGTCGCTCAAGGACCGGGGCGCTCGGACAACGATTGAATCCTCCATGGCGAAGCTCTACGCCAGCGAAGTTGCGGCAAAAGCCGCCGACGATTGTGTGCAGATTCACGGCGGCTACGGGTTCGTGAAGGACTATCCGGCGGAGAAGTTCTTCCGCGACGTCAAACTCATGACTATCGGCGAAGGCACCAGTGAGATTCAGCGACTGGTGATCGCGCGTCAGCTGTTCGCCTGATGATGCCGCCCTCGATCGCCCAGGGAGTACTCGCCGGGGATCCGCGCGCCGTCGCCCGGGCAATCACCCTCATCGAGGACGAAGGTCCAGCCAGCGCCGATCTGGTCCGACAGATTTTCGGGCGAACCGGTCATGCGTATCTGATCGGGGTCACTGGGCCCCCTGGCGCCGGCAAGAGCACACTGGTCGATCGCCTGACGTCCGAGTTCCGCCGCCGGCCGGCCACCGTTGGTGTCCTCGCCGTCGATCCGACGAGTCCGTTTACGGGGGGATCGTTGCTCGGCGATCGCCTCCGGATGCAGGGACATGCGGCCGACGAAGGCGTGTTCATCCGGAGCATGGCAACACGCGGCCATGTGGGCGGTCTTGCCCGAGCCACTGCAGACGCCGCCCTTGTTCTCGACGCCGCAGGCAAGGACATTGTCCTCATCGAGACCGTCGGCGTCGGGCAGGACGAGGTCGAGATCGTCCGCACCGCCGATGTCTCGGTTGTCACGCTCGTGCCGGGCACGGGCGACGATGTGCAGGCCCTCAAGGCGGGCATCATGGAGATCGCCGACATCTTCGTCGTGAACAAGGCCGACCGGGAGGGGACCGACCGGCTCCTGTC
>ORMF010842123.1_pt1 | contig 12424 bp, 6 predicted proteins | sample 1779871 | NCBI WGS metagenome assembly ORMF01 (sample SAMEA104232316, study PRJEB22302) | groundwater metagenome | biome: forest; feature: aquifer; material: groundwater | place: USA | collected 2011-08-07 | depth 5.4 m | reverse complement strand
CCGCCGGACCAGGGTCTGGGACCGTTTCAATTCCTCGTACAGGACCGCGTTGTCCAGCGCGATGGCCGCGGCCTGAGCGAGCGTCATCAGGAGACTGAGGTCCTGATCGGAATACATCTGGTCCGTGGTCCTGGGGCCCAGGACGCAGAACCCAACCAGGGAGTTTTTATTGATGAACGGAACGCAGACGTCGGCGTTAAGGGCGCGCAGGCTCCCGATGACCGGGGCGAGCGTCTCGTTCCCGCGGGTGTGCTCCAACTCTTCCCTGACGACGAGGGCCTGGATCTTGGACACGTGGCAAGGCAAGGGGTCCGCCGCCGTTACGCGGTGGGTCAGCACGTCCCCCCACTTGAGGCCGTAGGATGAGGCCGGCACGTACATGCCTTTTCCCTTGTCGAGGAGATACAGCGCCACCGCCTTGATACCCATGGCGTTTACCAGCGTCCTGACGATTTCCTCCGTGAGCGTCTTCAGATCGAGGATTATCCCCAGAGCCTTCGAGAAGGTCGCGAGCGTTTCGTACATGTCGTACCGGTTTCTGAACAAGACGCGGGCCACGGCCGCCTGCGCCTGGTGCTTCATCTTGGAGCCCGCCAGCACAATGAGAGGGAGCAGCAGAGCCACCACCGCAGAAAACTGGTAGTTGATCTCCCCGAAGAAGGCTTTCTGCGCGAGGAGCAGGACGGCATAGGCGGGCAGCACGACCAGGGCGATGAGTAGGAGATAGGTCAGCCCTTTCTCGACCGCGACAGTGATGTCCATGAGACGGTACTTGACGATTGCGTAGGTCATAATAATCGGATAGAGCACGATGGCGAAATTTCCAAACGGGTACAGGTCGATCTCGAAAATAGGCAAATAGTCCAACGATCCGCCCGCGTAGCCAATCGCCGTCGCTAGGAAGAAATATTCGATCTGGCTTCGTTTCAAGCCCGAGCTGCGGCGATAGGTCTTGAGAAGCTCATAATGGCTGAAGACCACTATTCCGACCCACCACAGGAAGAACAACGGGAACAGGCGACCGGGTTGGGAGTAATAAAGGGATGAGAAAGCCCTCCGGGTTCCAGTGAAAAACAGGTCAGTGAAGATGAAGGGAAAGAAGACAAGCCCGAAGGCATACAAGAGCCAGAGAGATCGTTTTTCTGAGCGCTCACAGAAAATATGCACAAAATGGTAAAACAGGATGGGGATCCAGAGCACGCCCAAGGCAAAAGCCAGCCGCCATGCCCACAAAGCCTCCGTCTCGGTCCTCGCAAGACCAATCCACATCCCGCCAAATCCCCACACCGCCACCGAAACGGTAAAGACGAACCAGAGTCTATTGAGCGGTTGGGTCTTGCCTTTCAGATAGACGAAATACCCGAAGCTGAAGGACGTAATCCCTGCTAAGAGTCCGGAGAGCGCGAAGGGATTCATGTCTTGTGACGGAATGGTTTTTCAGATGCCGGGCGGAGCCGCATGGGGAAATGGAAGGTCTGGGAGTGTGAATGTGTTTAGGGCTCTTCGTGGAGATCGACCATTATTTTTCTGATGCCACATAGTCCCTGGTGACTTCGTGGGTGTCGTCACAGTTGTAACACGCCGCTAAAGCCATCAAGAAATATTCAAAGCTCCTCTGGGTAGCAAAGACGGTCTTCTCTTGGAGTTCTTTCGTGGTCGCGTACATTTTCATCACTTCCAGGGCTTCCTTTGGATGGAGATCATCGTAACGGCTATGGGCCTCCATCCACCAATAGGCCTTCTTCTCCAAGCGGACGCCGTCCTTCCCATCATAATGGGGAAAGCCCTTGACTGTTAACTTTGCAATGTCCTGCGTTACGCCTTCAATTGAATAGTTGGTTGCCCCCACCGCCTCCGCCAACGACCCTCGGGTGTTGATGGACCATAGCCAGTGGGTCAGGGCCTCCACTTCGGGCAATGGCTGCACCGTGTACAGCTCATTCGGAACGATGCCAAATCCCTGAGCCATATAGGCCCACTGCTCCGCATGCTTTTTCTCAACGCGCACATTGTCGATCATATACCCGCAGGAACGGGCATCGTGGGTCTTGGTGATGTTCAACGCGATCCATTTGGGGAAAGTTTCGATGAAGGGATACAACTGAATGATCCACGTCCTCATCTTCTTGATCGACAGTATCCCGGCTGACGCTTCCCTCACCAGCCTGCATTCCAGAATCTTGTTCCGATAGGGCTCAAGGTACCGATTCATGTCATGGACCCAGGCTGGGTGCGGAGTGAAGCCCTTCCTTGTCTTCCCCTCCGCGAGATGGCGTTCCACCGAAAGGGGTTCAGCAGCGTGGGCAGGCAATTGCGCGGCTTCCAGAGCCAGAGTGTCATGGGAAACCTGGATCTTCACCAGCGATTTCTCTTGCATCGGCGAACTCTGTTTCAACGCTTCTATCGCCGAGACCAGAATCTTCTGTTCCCACTCTCGGATCGCTGCGAACTTGATTTGGATTTCATACGCGCCGGATGTGCCCTCTCTACTTCGGGTGCAGCGGGCGACCTGACCCGAGAGGTTCAGATAACACACGTCCGCAAAAGAGCATTGGAGTGCCAGCGGCGCGCCTTTACTGAGTGGAGCATTGCTGATCACCTGGAGCCCTTCCGCACTGATCTTCTGGGTGTAACAGGAAACTTCTTTCTCTTGGGTCAGCAAACGTACCGGGATTTTAAGGTCAACCGAACCTGAAGCTTCCTGTTTCAGACCTTGGACGGACCGCCCACTGTCAGAATCCGACGATATCGTTTTGACATGCCGCTCCGTCTTAGTGCTAGTATGGGAACTCATGGCGTGCTCTCACTTTCGTTGATGCAGCCCATTGCTTGATAAACCCACATCGCCGTTGCTCGCCTGCAAGCGAGGCGGAAAAAGCCTGATTCCAAACATGTTTGAGCGCATTGCTCGTCCCACGGGAGTTCTATATGATAGAGTTTTTTCCATGAAAAGCAACAACTTTGCTATTCTTAGTATTGAAGGTACTATCTCTTTCTCTCCTTGTGCCGTCTAATCTTCAGTAATTCTGAATGGTTATCGTGCGGTGATGAGCGGGGGGCCTTATTGCAGTGGCTTCTTGGCTACGGCAATGTAGGCTTGATTGGCGAGCGCGGAATATATCCTGGGCTGGACCGCTCCGCTGGCGAATAACAGCATGGCAAGCTCCTGCCTGTTGAAAAAGCGAAGCGCCCCCTCGCTCTCCGCTTCTCGAATCTTGCCGAAAGTGTTCACCAGCTGTCTGGTTTCTTCCACGTCGTCCGGCCGTTCAGCCTGTTGAACAAAATTTCGATAGACCCGGGATAGATCGGCGCAAGGTTTCAGGTTAGTGAGGACCATCCTCCCGCCGGGCGAGAGCACACGCAGGAACTCTCGTACCGTGAACAATGGACTCTGAAGATAGCTCAGACCCAGGTTGCAGACAATCCGGTCGAATTGGTTGTCGCAAAATGGAAGCGGCAGGTCGAGGTCCACGGCAACGAACGTGGCGGTCATGAGTGAGTGAGCCGGTACATTCGTCGGGAACTTTCCTTGGATGTCGGCGATCGCTTGCGATAGGTTTAGGCGCGCCATGGAAGGCGTGTTGGGAACACAGTCCACTCCCACGTAGTGCGGTGATCGAGACTCAAACGTGGGAGCGTTCCGCTGGCGATAGGCTTGATGGGTCACAAGAAACCTGCCCCAATCTCCATTCCCGCACCCGGCGTCCAGAATTTGTTCTCCTCCCTCGAGTGGAGCCACCAGATGGTAGATCTGGTCCAGGAGTTGCCAGTAGTCGGGGAAGTTCACAAGGCAGTGCGAATGAGCGAGGTACTCGCGCCGAAACCTCAGCAGGTCAGGTTTCTCCATAGGACGACGGGCCCTGGCGCGTTCCCGCTCTAACCGGCTCTGGACCCCGATCTCCCGCTGCGAGGGTTCCGCGAGTTCTCTTTGGGCCGCGTCGGGGTAGAACCGCTCCAGGCAGTACGCGACAAGCTGCCGGCAGATGGCCCGGATCTGTCTCGGATTGTCCTGGAGTCGGTGAAGGGCTTCCGGAATCAGATGCAAGTGGACCGACTTTGCTTTTTTGAGGTACGCCTGCACCTCCTCCACCGCCTCCAGTTGAATCCAGGCATCGTGCTCTGCGGCCAAGAAGATGACCGGCGTGCGGATCTTTTTGGCATCCTGGACCGTGGTGAGAAGATCGAAATAGCTCCCCTTGATCGCGTCACCCAGAAAGCGATCGGCGTCGACGTTGAATCCAAGTACGTTGAGGGGGTATCGCCGAACCCCGCGCAGAAAGACCAGGATCAAATCTTCCTGGTGAACCGCCAGTAATGTGGCTTGAACATCCACAATGCCTGTCAGCAGGATCAGCAGGTCCACCCTGTGGTCCCAGGAAATCCTTTTAAAAGCGACGCGGCCGGCCAGGTTCGCAGCGATCACCGCGATCGGACTGGCCGGCCAGGTACGTTTTGCATAGTCGAGGATGGCGCCGAGGTCCTGGTTCATGTCCGACAATGTTGTGTCTCTCATGTCGCCGTCGCTCTCGCCGACATGGTTCGTGTGGTCATAGCGGAGCACGTGAAAACCATTGCGGGCAAAATAATACGAGAGCGTGGTGTACTCCATCTTGGTCTCACCGTAACCGGGAGCAATGATGGCGAGTGGGGCGTCAGGAAGGAACACCCCGGCACTGTCGTGGTAGCCCACGACGCGCTGGCCGGTCTCATTTCGACAGTCCACCTGCACGCTGAGGATCGTGGCCGTGTCAGGTCGCTCGTCCGGCCGTTCAGGAGAGGAGAGGAGCAGTCCCACCAGTTCCGCGATTTTTCGTTGACTGTCCTGGCTGTGCTGGAGAAAACGGACACCAGCGCGGCACGTGCAGGGCGTCGGCGCGTCGGGAGAGTCCACGGCTCCAATCGTATCCGCCGCAGTCCACACGATCTCTCCCGTGACGGTATAGTCGGGAGTATCCTCTGATCCGGCCACTGATCCGGCCACCTGTCTGTCGGCAAAGGCATGCTTAAGAAAGAGGCGCAACCTGAGACGTTGGCCACGCAAATCCGGTTGTCCCGTGAGTCGGAGGCCGACGCCGCACACGCTCATGTCGGTTGCACGGGCCTTGTGCGCTCCGCTTCTGGATTCGAGATGCACAGGAATCGCAAGACTCACCCGGGGGACCAGCCGGCGCTCCGGTTCGGCGCTTTCACCGGTGGTGCCCTGAACCATCTCGGTTGTGTCGGAGCTGATCTCGACCAGGAGGTCCCCCGTTTCTTGGGGGATCAGGAGGCCGGTGAGCGCGACTGAAACCGATCGCTCGCGGAGCCCTTCCAGGAGGGAGGCAAGGATTGCTTCCTTCGTCGCATCGAGTGCTTCGAACTCGACAGCGAGACCCAGTGTGACAGCTTCGTCAGGCTGAACCCGAGGACCAGCGGCCTCCCGGAGACTCCGTACCGTTCCCCTGATCTCCAGCACCCCCGCTTCGGTTGTGAGACCTAATTGGATTGGTTGGTTTTCGGTGGCGGAGACAGGCCGGTTGAAGACCATATAGACCCCGCCAAGACTGATGTTGAGAGCGGTCCCAGGCCAGGTTTCACCGTTCATCCTCAAGCGCGCTTCCAGTTGAACCTCCTCGCGCAGCCACCGGCGTTGTTCCCGTCGAGGCGCCGGGAGGCTGGGTTCAGGGAGGGCAAGCGCCACCTCCGCGCGCTTACGCTCGGTGATCTCCTCCATCAGTCCATCAATAGCCAAATCGCCATCGGGAGTGGTGCTGACGGTTTCGGTCAATGAGACCCAGATGGAGATGCCGTCGGTTCGGCGGAGTTGCACTTCGTATCTATGAGGCTGCTCCGTCTCCTCTAACCGGTCAGGCATGGGAAATCGGATATCCGGCTGAACGGTAAGCTTATGAAGATCAAAGGGCTGGGCTTCATGCAATGAGCTCAAGCCGAGCAGGTTCAGAAATGCCTGGTTGGCTTCAAGTAGGCTTCCGTCCGGGGTTGCCCGGAACACACCCAGGCTCGCCCTATTCAGTAGAATTTGCAGACGGGTTTCACGGTGGCTGGTTCGCCGGCGGGATTCGGCTCGTTCCATGGCCGTTTGCACGGCGGTCAACAGGCGGGTAAAGGATTGCGGCATTTTCCGGACATAATCGTCCAGGCCTTCTTTCATCGCTTCCACGACGAGCTCCTCGCTGCCGGTATTTGTGAACATGATGACCGGACCATCTGGTCGCTTGGCCTTGGCTGCGCGCAGGATTGCCATGCCGTCCGCCCAGCGAAGGAGGTGATCGGTGATCACCAAATCGAAGTTGCCACCTTCGAGTGCTTCGACAAAAGCTTGAGCTCCGGTGATCTGCCTTACATGGAGATCGAGGTATGCCCGACCAAGCTCGCGTATGACCTGAGCGCGGTCGTTCTGGTTGTCGTCGATGATAAGAGCGCGCAACGTGCGGTGTATGGGATCACCTCTGGGGCAGCGTGCCCCATCAGCATGAGGATGTTAGACTTAAAATATACCATATCTAGTATAAAAATCAACGTTTCGTTCAAGATATGGTAGTCCAATGGCTATCCTGAAGCTTAGATAAAGGTAATTAGGGCGTTTCTTCATTGGCACGCTTTTTCCATAACAGTTACCCAGTCCTCATAGGGCGAGATCGGGGTACCAGAAGGTAGAGGGGCCTATCTTGTCAATTTTTATTCGCTTTTATGCAAAATGCTTTTTCCATGGTGCAAAACGGTGTGACGAGGTGTGAACAGAAGTGTACAAATTTGAACGCTGACGGGAAGCGCGGGAAAAGTGAAATGAGAAGTGAAAGGATGGTGGGCTTATGAAACATGCAGGGTCAGTGGTAGAAGCTGAACGCGGGAGCGCGAGAGCGCCTCTGGACAGGCCGGTGCGCATTCTCCATCTTGAAGACAACCTGAATGATGCGGAACTGGTGCGAGACATGCTGGACAATGACGGCCTTCACTGCGAGATTGTCCGCATCGAGACCCGCGCCGAGTTTGCCGACGCCCTGGACCGGCAACGATTCGATCTGGTGATTTCCGACTTCACGCTGCCCTCCTACGACGGGCGGGCGGCGTTGCTTCTTGCGCGTGAGAAGAGCCCGGACACGCCGGTGCTCTTTTTCTCCGGCACCCTCGGCGAAGAGTCGGCGATCCAGGCGCTTAAGGCCGGCGCGACCGATTGCGTCCTGAAGCAGCGCCCGGCCCGCTTCGTGTCCGCCGTGCGCCGGGCCCTGCACGAGGCCAAAGAGCAGGCCACGCACAAGCAGACCGAAAAGGCCATGCGCAAAGACCAGGAACGGTTCAAAGGCATTTATGAGTCGTCCAAAGACGCGATTGCCTACTCGACGATCGACGGCCTGTTGCTTGATGTGAACGACTCCTTCCTCAAACTGACGAGGTACACACGAGAGGAGATCCTGATGAAAACCTATCAGAATCTCACGCCGATGGAGTACCGCAAACTCGAAGGCGATATCATCCAAAATGTCGTCAGGACGGGGGAGCCGGCCGAATACGAGAAGGAATACATCCGGAAAGACGGGTCTCTGGTGGCTGTCTCGCTCACCGTGTTCGTGGTCAAAGACCGGGAAGGGCAACCAGATGGCTTGGCCCAGATTGTCAAAGACATCACGAAACGGAAGCGGCTGGAAGAGCAGTTTCGTCAGGCGCAGAAAATGGAGGCGGTCGGGCAGCTCACCAGCGGCATCGCCCACGACTTCAACAATCTCCTCACGGTGATCAACGGCTACAGCGAGATGACGCTGCAAGCCCTCAAGGCCGACGACCCGCTGCGCTCTAATATCGAGCAGGTCAAAGAAGCCGGGGCAAGAGCGGCCGCCTTGACCAGGCAACTCCTGGCCTTCAGCCGCAAGCAGGTGCTCGAGCCCAAAGTCCTGGACCTGAACGCCGTCGTGACCAACATTGACAAGATGCTCACGCGCACGATCGGCGAGGACATAGACCTCGTGGCCGCGCTCACGCCTGGCCTTGGGCGCGTCAAGGCGGACCCGGGGCAGATCGAGCAGGTCATCATGAACCTCGCCACCAATGCCCGCGACGCCATGCCGGACGGGGGCATGCTGACCATCGAAACCGCCAACGTCGAACTCGATGCGGCCTATGCTCCGATGCATATGGCAATTACGCCTGGACGCTACGTTATGCTGGCGGTCAGCGACACCGGATGCGGGATAGACGCTGAGACCCAGAGGCGTATCTTCGAGCCGTTCTTCACGACCAAGGAACAGGGGAAAGGCACGGGGCTCGGCCTGGCGATGGTATATGGGATCGTCAAGCAGAGCGGCGGCAGCATCTGGGTGTACAGCGAGCCGGGGCACGGCACGACGTTCAAGATCTACCTGCCGCGGGTCGAAGCGCCCACCGAGGCAGTCGAACCGGATACCGCCCGCGCGCGGCCCCCCAACGGCACGGAGACCATCCTGTTGGTGGAGGATGCGGCGGGCGTCCGATCATTGGCGCGGGCGGCCCTCCAAGTGTACGGCTACAGCGTGCTGGAGGCGGCCAACGGCAACGAGACGATCGCTCTGAGCGAGCAGTACCAGGGTGTGATCCACCTCCTGGTCACGGACGTGGTGATGCCGGGGATGAACGGACGCGCCCTGGCGGAGCGGCTAACCACGCGGTTGCCCCAGATGAAGGTGCTGTATGTGTCCGGCTATACGGATGACACCATCGTCCGCCATGGCATGCTCGATGCCGGCATGGCTTTTTTGCAGAAGCCCTTCACGCCGTTGGCCCTGGCCCGCAAGGTGCGGGAGGTGCTGGACGCACCTCCGAAGCAGGACTGATTCGCTTTCAGTGGGAAGGAGAGGACATGGCCACGATGCTAGTGATTGATGACGAGCGGATGATTTGCGACCTGCTGCGCTCGGCGTTTTCGGCGCACGGCCACGAGGTGTTCGTGGCGACCAGCGGACGCGAGGGTCTGGAGCTCTTCCGGCAGCGGAAGCCCCGCTTCACCTTGCTTGATCTCCGCATGCCGAAGATGAGCGGCATCGAGGTGCTGCAGGCAATTCGCAAGATCAACGCCGACGCGCCCGTGATCATGTTGACTGGGGGCGGCACGGATGCCTTGGAAATCCGGGCGCGCGGGCTGGGCGTGACCGATTTTCTGAGAAAGGGGCTTCCGCTTGAAGTGCTGGTCAGGGCTGTAGGCAGGGCTATGCAACGGATGGCCAAACCCTTGGAGGCGCCGCCAGAAGCAGTGCGGATAGAAGAGGCGTCCGGCGCCGACACGGAGGGTGATTCCGTTTTGGTCGTGGACGATGAGCCGCAGATCCGCAGCATGCTTTCACAATACCTGACCAGCCGAGGCTATCAGGTCCGTGTCGCCCAGGATGGACCGACCGCCCTGGCGATGGCCGAGGAGGCATTGCCGCAGTTCGTCATTCTGGACATGTACATGCCGGGGATGAACGGGCTGGAATTGCTGCGCGAACTCAGAGCAAGGAAATATGCGGGTGGAGTCCTCGGCCTGACCGGCAGCCAGGATGAGAAGTTGCTTCAAGGAGTGCTGGACCTGGGCGCGGTGGACGTCATGGGTAAGCCGGTGGACCTGGAACGGCTTGAACTGGCCGTCCAACTGGGATGCATCCTCACCGCGCCCTGAGGGCGGATCGGGCTGGCGATCGAGGTCGGTCTGGCACCGGCGCCTTTGCTTCCCCGGCATTGATCAAACACCGACAACCTCCTATAATCTCCCCTGACCACATGGCAAAGCCCTTTACGATCCCCCAGCTCACCGCGCGCATCCGCGCCTGCCTGGCCTGCATCGCCATAGGGTAAGCGAACATCGTGTCGCTCAAACCTGCGCTGGCCTGTCTTGATCTGGAAGGTGTGCTCGTCCCCGAAATCTGGATCAACGTTGCGGAGCGGACCCGCATCCCCGAATTGCGCCTGACGACCAGAGACGAGCCGAACTACGATGTGCTGATGAAGCGCCGCATCAAGATCCTGACTGAGCACAAGCTTACCTTGAAAGACATCCAGGACGTGATCACGACGATGGCGCCGCTGGAGGGTGCGAAAGATTTCCTGTCCTGGCTGCGGGCGCGATGTCAGGTGATTATTCTGTCGGACACGTTCGCGCAGTTCGCGGCACCCCTGATGCGGCAACTCGACTCCCCGACTATCTTCTGCAACACCCTGGAGGTGGAGCCGGACGGCCGGATCGTGAATTATCATCTGCGCCTGCCGGACCAGAAACGGGCCTCGGTGCTGGCCCTGAAGCAACTCAACTTTCACGTCGTCGCCGCCGGCGACTCCTACAACGACACGTCCATGCTGATAGCCGCCGACGCCGGCATCTTCTTCCGCCCTCCGGCGACGATCACCAAGGAATTCCCGCAGTTCCCGGTCACGCAGACCTATGACGAGTTGAAGATGCAGTTCAGCCGGCTCGCCGGCCTATAGCCTGGCGCGACGGGGGGACTCGTGCCAGCTATGGAAGAGCCACTGCCCGTCCCGTTTTTCCAGAACGCCGGTTTCCCGTAGTTCCAACAGCATGCGGGTCTCGCCCTGCGGCCCAGGCAGGACGCGCGCGTAATCGAGTTCCATCGAGAACCAGGCGACATCACCGCGCGTCCAAACCTTCAGCTCCTTGATCACAATCTCCAGCCGAGCCACCGACTGGAACTCGGTGCGGAGTATCGCCTCCAATTGCGCCCACCCGACGAACTTCAGGCCCATGATCCCGTAGGAGACGATGTCGGGGTCCTTGAGAAAGAGGCGGGCCATCCCTTCCAGATCGCGACGCTCATTGGCGAGCACCGACTCACGCACTACCGCTTCAGGCGCCGAAAGGGGCGCAGCGAGTTCCCCAGACGCCATCCCCTGACCCGCGAAGAACGACGCCATGACCACCAGACTCCACACTCCATGCCGCATGATTCTTCTCCTCAACGTGATCCCCCGCTCCCTTCTCTGAGCACCACGCTCAGCCCAGCACGATGCGGATCTGATGCACGGCGCCGTCGTCGACGAGTGGAATATTGGCGCTGCCGGCCAGCGGCTTGCCATCCAGTTCAGTCAGAGACACGCCGCGGGTGACGCCGCGCGGATTGTCCACCGAGATGTCATAGATAGCCGAGTGATACCGAAAGCGGATGGAGTACTCGGGCCAGGTTCGTGGGATGCACGGATCGATGCAGAGCGCCGCGCCGCGCACGCGGAACCCGAGAATCCATTCCATGCCCGCGCGGTAGAGCCAGCCCGCCGCACCGGTGTACCAGGTCCATCCGCCGCGCCCGACGTGTGGAGGCTCGGCATAGACGTCGCCCGCAACCACGTAGGGCTCGACTTTGTAACGCTGCACCTTCGCTCGCGAAGTGGTGTGGGTGATTGGATTCAGCATCCGGAACAGCTCGCCGGCCTTATCACCGTCGCCGAGCGCCGCGAAGGCCATCACCGTCCACACGGCAGCATGCGTGTAGTGGCCGCCGTTTTCACGGATGCCGGGCACGTACCCTTTGATGTAGCCGGGATCACGCGGCGTGCGGTCAAAAGGCGGCGTGAAGAGCACAACCAGCCCCTCCGGCCGGCGCACCAGGTGCTGCTCGACGGCGGCCATGGCACGCGCTCCGCGACCCGGCTCTGCAGCGCCACTGATGACGCCCCAGGACTGAGCGATGGAGTCAATCCGGCACTCCAGGTTTGTGGCGGAACCGAGCGCGGTGCCGTCATCAAAGTACGCGCGCCGGTACCATTCGCCGTCCCACGCCTCTCGCTCGAGCGCCGCTTTGAGCGCACTGACGTGGAGCCGCCACGTCTCCGCGCGCTTGTGCTCGCCGCGCGCGGCCGCAACTTTGGCAAACTCCCAGAGAATCGTGTGCAGGAACCAGCCGAGCCACACGCTTTCTCCCTTGCCCTGCTGGCCGACACGGTTCATGCCGTCATTCCAATCGCCTGTGCCCATCAGCGGGAGGCCGTGGCTGCCGACGGCGAGGCTGCGGTCCAGGGTTCGCGCGCAATGTTCAAAGAGTGTGGCGCGAGTCTCTGACACGCCCGGCTGGAAGGACGATTCGTGTTGTCCCTCGGCCAGCGCAGTGCCTTCCAAAAAGGGCACGACTTCGTCCAGCACAGTCCTGTCGCCGGTGGCTTCGAGGAAGTGGATGGCGGCGTACGGCAGCCAGAGAAGGTCGTCAGAGATGCGCGTGCGCACGCCGCGTCCCGAGGGCGGATGCCACCAGTGCTGGACGTCCCCCTCGGTGAACTGGTGCGCGGCGGCGCGCAGCAGATGCGCGCGCGCGACGTCGCGTGTCGCAACGCTGAGGGCCATCACATCCTGGAGCTGGTCGCGGAAGCCATACGCGCCACTCACTTGATAGAACCCCGCGCGCGCCCAGACACGGCAGGCCAGCGTCTGGTAGAGCAGCCAGCGATTCAGCAGCACATCCATGGCCCGATCGGG
>ORMF010177107.1_pt1 | contig 12424 bp, 13 predicted proteins | sample 1779871 | NCBI WGS metagenome assembly ORMF01 (sample SAMEA104232316, study PRJEB22302) | groundwater metagenome | biome: forest; feature: aquifer; material: groundwater | place: USA | collected 2011-08-07 | depth 5.4 m | reverse complement strand
GTGCTGCTCCCGGGCGTGACTGGAGAGATTTTGTTCCGCGGGTGGAACCGGTTCGTCGGCTATTACAAACCTGCGCCCGAGGAGGTGCCTGAAAAGATTTTCGACAAGGAAGGTTATTTCAAGACCGGAGATATAGGGTATTTGGACGAGGAAGGATATCTCCATTTTCAAGGCAGGTACAAGGAGGTAATCAAGACGGGCGGTGAAAATGTTTCATCTCAGGAGATCGAAATTTTCTTGGTTAGTGAAGTACCCGGCATTGCCCAAGCGCAGGTCGTTGGCATTGCAGATGAACTTTGGGGGGAGGCAGTGACTGCTTTCATCGAAGTTAAACCTGGCAAGACGCTTACGCATCAGCAGGTATTACGAGTTTGTCGAGAAAAACTGGCGGCCTTCAAAGTCCCGAAGCACTTGTTTTTCCTAAAAGGGGAGGATTGGCCCCTGACACCTACCGGTAAGATCGGGAAAAGCGAGCTACGGAGGCAAGCACTGCGTATCAAGGATCAGGAGGCCTCCTCCTAAGATCCGATCGTCTTGACCCTACAGAAGGGGGCAGGTCACGGGGTGAGCGACTCGGCCACCGTGTTCAGATGCGGCGACGAAGCCGAGCCGCTGCGCCTCCTCGGCCGACAGCGTCTGGCCGGTGAAGAGGAAATAGCGGGCGCGGTTGGGGCCGAGCAGCATCGGGTAAACGACATGGACCCCATCGCCCGGAACCAGGCCGCCGGGGAAATACGCCGAGTCCTGGAAGGGGCGCCCGTGCTTGCGGCGTATCCGCATGCATTGGTATCTCTCGGCGTAGTCGCTGAGCTTCGTCATCATTCCTTCCTACTCACGCGCCCAGGCCCAGATAGGCTTCCCGCACCTGCGGGTTGGTGGCGAGGTCTCCCGCCGGGCCCTCCAACTTGATCTCGCCGTTTTCGAGGATGTAGCCGTAGGAGCTCACTTCGAGCGCCACGCGCGCGTTCTGCTCGACCAGCAGGATCGGTATGCCTTCGTCGTGAATGCGGCGGATGATCTCAAAAACCTGCTGCACAAGGATGGGCGAGAGGCCGAGGCTCGGCTCGTCGAACATCAAAAGCCGAGGCTTCGCCATCAGGGCGCGGCCAATCATCAGCATCTGCTGCTCACCGCCCGAGAGCGTTCCAGCCGGCTGCGCCGCGCGCTCGCGCAGCCGCGGGAAAAGATCGTAGACCCGCCCAAGCTCATTGCCGCGGCCATCGCCGCGCCGCCGCGTCCAGCCGCCGAGGAGCAGATTGTCCTCGGTGCTGAGACCGGGAAAGACCTCCCGTCCTTCGGGTACCTGCACGAGGCCGCGGGCGACCAGCCGGTCGACGGGCTGGCTGGTGATGTCATCGCCGTCAAAGACAATTCGGCCCTGGCGCACCGGGACCATACCGGAGATGCAGTTGAGCGTCGTCGTCTTGCCGGCGCCGTTTGCGCCAAGCAGGCAGACGATTTGCCCCGCGGCGACCTTGAGGCTGACTTCCTCGAGGGCGTGGACCGCGCCATAGGCGGCGTGGATGCCGGCAACCTCAAGCATTGACCGCTTCGCTCCCCAGATAGGCTTCGATGACCTTCGGGTCGGCCCTGATTTTGGCCGGCGCGCCCTCGGCAATCTTTTCGCCGAAGCTCAGCACGGTCACGGTGTCGGCTACTGACATGACGAGCTGCATCACGTGCTCGACCAGCACGATGGTGATGCCGCGCCGCCGCGCCAGATCAACCAGTATCGAATCGATGTAGGAGATCTCGCGATTGCGGAGCCCCGCCGCCGGCTCGTCGAGCAGCAGGAGCCGCGGCTTGCAGGCCAGCGCGCGCGAGACGTCGAGCAGCTTCTGTCGACCGAAATCGAGCTCTCCCGCCAGCGTGTCGCGATAGGCCAGCAGCCCGGTTTGATCGAGTACCTCCTCGGCGTCTCGCACCGCCTCGCGCTCGGCGCGAGCGCGGGCGACGCCCGGCGCGAACGGGAAATAGCGCCGGACGCGGCTGGTCAGCCCGACCAGCACGTTCTCCAGAACGGTCATCCGGTACAGCTGCTCGATGTTCTGGAACGTGCGCGCGATGCCCATCGCGACCACCCGGTGCGGCGGCTCATTGAGGAGAGACTTGCCGTCGAACAGGATGTCTCCTTCGAACGGCGTGCAGAAGCGCGAGACGCAATTGAAGGCGGTGGATTTGCCGGCGCCGTTCGGCCCGATAAGGGCGTGGATCGAGCCTGGCTCGACCTCCATGCTGAAACGGTTTAGCGCGAGCAGGCCGCCGAATCGCATGCTGACGTCGCGGATCGAGAAGATCGCGGTCATGGCGCCTCGCGCGGCAGCGCGCCTGCCGCGCGCTGCCTGGGGGCGGCGGGCGATTTGCGCGCCCTAGCGCCGCCCCGGATCAGACCCCAGATGCCGCGCGGCATGAACATGATCGCCAGGATGAGGATCAGGCCGTAGGCGAACTCCTGCCAGACGAGAAGCCCGCGCGGCGCGGCGCGCAAGGCTTCGGGGAGGATGCCCAGCAGAACGACGCCGAGGATGACGCCCGGCAGCGTGCCGCTGCCGCCGACCACGATCATCGTGAGCACGAGGACCAGCGTCCACACGCCGAGACCGTCAGGGTGCACGAACGACTGGAACAGCGTGTACGTGCCGCCAGCGATCCCGGCATAGAAGGCGGAGATCGTGAAGGCGATCACCTTGATGCGCTTAACATCGATGCCGGAGGCCGCGGCGACGTGCTCGCTGTCCCGGATCGCGCACAGGCTTCGCCCGAGCTTCGAGTGCCGGAGATAGAGCGTGCCGGCGAGGACCAGGGCCAGGATGATGGCGATCACCGGCAGCGCGCGCCCGTCGGTCCCGACGACGTAGCCGAAGATGTCGGGCGCGCTGATGCGGAGCCCGTCCGATCCCTTGGTCACGCTCTCCCACGTCCGGAACACCCATTCCGCGCATTCGGCGAAGGCGAAGGTGGCGAGCGCGAGGTACACCGTGCGAAGCCGCGTCGCCGGAAGCGCGATCAGGAACCCGATGAGCGCCGCGAGCGCCGCCGCGGCCGGCATGCCAATCACGAACGGAACGCCGAAGCGCAGCTGCAGCAGCGCGGTACCGTAGATGCCGATCCCGTAGAAGGCGATGTGCGCGAAGGCGAACTGGCCGGTCCATCCGAGCAGGATGTCGAACCCGATCGCCAGGATCACGTACATCATCAAGAGGTTGGCGATATACAGGAAGTAGCCCGGCAACACATAAGGCAGCACGAAGCCGGCGAGCACCAGCAGGCTCAGCAGCGCAAGCTGTTTCCGGGCAGGAGCGCCGTACATCTAGACCTTCTTCAGCATGGTGGCTTCGCCAAAAAGACCCTGCGGCCGGATCAGCAGCACCAGCATGATGACGAAGAACGGCGTCACCGTGATCGCCTGGGGCGAGATGAAGATGCCGACCATGTTTTGGACCACGCCGAGCACGATCCCGCCGACAATGCAGCCGGGCAGCGAGGTGAACCCGCCAATGATCGCGGCGGCGAACGCCAGCATCACCACCGCGCCCATGTCGGGCGTCATCAGAAGCTTCGGCGCGAGCAGCAGGCCGGCCACGCCGGCGATCGCCGATGCAATACCCCAAACCGCCATGCGCATCGTCCGGACCGGAATGCCGATGAGCGCCGCGGCGCGAGCGTTCTGGCTGATCGCGCGCAGCGCCTTCCCGAGCATCGTGAAGCGGAAGAAGAGCCATAGCGCGATCATGATGACCATGGTGACGCCCATGATCGCGAAATCCTGCATCTGCAGCACGACGTCGCCGATGAAGAGCGGCGGGCCGGTGAAGAGCGGCGGCAGTCGCCGCACCTCCTCGGTATAGGGCACTACGCGAACGATGCCCCTGAGGAGATAGGACAGGCCGATCGTCGCCACGACCAGCGCCACGAGGTCGACATGCTTGGCATAGGTGCGGCCGCTCACCTGGTTGAGGGTGATGCGGTCGAAGGAGGCGCCGATGAGGAACATCACCACCGGCGCCAGTACCAACACGATCGGGTAGGGGAGGTTGAAATAGACGAGGAAGAACAGCCCCACATAGCCGCCCACCATCACCAGCTCGCCGCCGGCGAAGTTCACCACGTCGGTCGACTTGAAGACGATGACGAGCGACAGCGCGACCAGTGCATAGACGCAGCCGGCCACGATGCCGCTCGCCGTGCCCTGCAAAATGAGGGTCATGAGCATGGGGGCGCCGCTTCCGGGCTCCTGTTCTGCTTTACCTCAGGTACTGTCCTTGTTGACTTCAGGTTCCGTCCTTGCCGTTCCAGGTGTAGACGCCCGGCATCACCTTCTGCGTGGTGCCGTCGAACTTGATGACAAAAGCCCCACGCAGCGCGTCGCGCCGCCCCGGACCGAAGCGCAGCGGCCCCGCCGTCAGGTCGGTCTTGAGCTCGAGCTTCTCCATCCCGTCGACGAACTTCTCGCGCGTCAGGTCGCGGCCCAAGCGCTGCAGCGTGTCGACCACGGCGAGCGCCGAGGGAGTGCCCGTGATCATGAAGGGCCCGGGCTCGCGATCCGGATAATGCTTCTTGTACATCCCGACCCAGCGCTGGCGCAGCGCCTCGTCGGCGATGTCGTTGAAGGCCCACGTATGATAGAAGTTCTTCAGCGCCTCCGGATTGCCGACGTTCTTGGCCAAGACCGATGGCGTCGGTATGCCTTGAGGCGACTGGAGCAGTGGGATCGCGCTCATGCCGTACTCGCCGTATTTCTGCGCCAGCAGAACCGTCGGCGCGGGATAGGTGCCCGACAGGATCGCGTCCGGCTTGGCGGCGCGCATGTTCAGCACCGGCGCAGTCACGTCGGTGATGTTGAGCGGAACCCGCTCCTGCGCCACGACCTGGCCGCCCATGCGTTCGATCACCGATTTGGCGGTGGCGAGGTTCGCCTTCCCGTAATCGTCGTCATGGACGATGATGGCGACGCGCTTGGCCTTCAGCACCTTCATGGCAAATTCGGACAGCGCGGAGGCGAAGACCCGCTGCGTGCCCTGGAACGAGCCGAACATGTAGCGGGTCGGCGGGAATACCGCGTTGTCGCCCGCCGCGTTGAGCATCACGTACGGTACCTTCTCGCGCTGGACGTATTCCTGTGCCGCCGCGATGGCCAAGGTGCACGAACCGCCATGCAGCAAGAACACGTTGTCGACGGTGACGAGCTTCTTTACCACCGCGACCAGCTCGCTGCCGGTGCACTTGTCATCCTCGATGACCAGCCGGATCTTGCGCCCGTGGATGCCACCCTTGGCGTTGACGTCCTCGTAGACCATCCGCGCGGCATTTACCGGATCGATTCCGTAGGCCACCAGCGGTCCCGACAACGGCCCGAACAGGCCGATGACGATCTCGTTGTCGGTGACGCCGGGCTCGGCGGCCTGAGCCGGCAGGGCGAGGCCGATTGCCGCGACCGCGCCGAGCAAGCCACGTTTCACTCCTTGGATTAGTTTCATTGACGCCTCTCCTTATCAGTATCTATCGTTGTTTTAGGTCACGGGCACAAACGCGGTCAAGCCGCCATGGATGATCAAGGTATCCTGCCGACGTTCAAAAGTATTAATATATACGACGGCTGGGCTTCCTACCGAACATATTACTACATTCATGTACTCCGGTACTCCGGCTTGACTTTGTTACAACAACACCTATATTTTAAGCCAATTTGCGTGACCATGATATAACAGCCGGAGAAAAGAATGCAACGTCGCAAACTGGGGGGACTCGAGGTATCCAGCCTGGGTCTCGGATGCATGAGCATGACGCCCATTTATGGGGAGCCGGATCCAGCGAGCGCGCTAGAAACGCTGCAGCGCGCGCCGGAACTCGGGATCGACCTGATCGATACTTCTGACGCGTACGGCAAGGGACGGAACGAGGAACTGATCGGGCGCGCCATCAAGGGCAGGCGAGAGCGTTACGTGGTCGCCACCAAGTTCGGCAACCTGCGACTTGCCGATGGGACGCCCGGCGTAAACGGCCGCCCCGAGTATGTGCCGCAAGCCTGCGAAAGCAGTCTGAAGCGCCTCGGCATCGAAACGATCGACCTCTACTACCTTCACCGCGTCGATCCCTCGGTTCCGATCGAAGAGACGGTCGGCGCGATGGGGCGCCTGGTCGAACAGGGAAAGGTCCGGTTCATCGGTCTGTCCGAGGCGGCGCCGAAGACGATCCGACGCGCGCATGCGACGCACCCTATTTCCGCGCTGCAGACCGAATATTCGCTGTGGACGCGGGAGGTCGAATCCGACATCCTGCCCACATGTCGCGAACTTGGCATCGGCTTCGTCGCCTACGGCCCGCTCGGCCGCGGTTTCCTGACCGGCACGATTAAGTCGGAGTTGGCCCTGCCTGAAGGGGACATCAGGCGGGAGATGCCCCGGTTTCAGGGAGACAATTTCGCGCACAACATGGCGCTGGTGGTGGAACTCAAACGCATGGCAGACAAGGAAGGCTGCACACCAGCGCAACTTGCGATTGCCTGGGTGTTGTCGCGAGGCGACGACATCGTTCCCATCGCCGGTACGAGCCGCAAGCAACGGCTCGAGGAAAATGCGGCGGCGTCCAGCCGACAGATCTCGAAGGAGGCGGTGCAGGTACTCGACACAATTTTCTCTCCCGGCTCGGCGCGCGGCGCGCGCACGCTGCCGAATCTGCTTACCCGCCTGGGCATCTGAGCCCTGGCCGCCAACTTGCGCCTGTCGGCGATCAAATCGCTGCTGGAGCGCAAGGTTGTGTCGCCGGCAGTCGCCCGGGGAACGGTGTCCGCGGCAGTACAGCCGCACCATCGTTTCGATGGTCTTCAGTTCGCGCGCGCGGCGGGCGAAGCGCTTGTCGGTGGTGAATTCGGCGGCTTGATTGCGTATGGCTCAGTCAGTCGTTAGCGCTTTTGCGTGAGCACCAGCATTTTCGCGAGCCTCGTTTTGGGGGCGATCAGATCGGCAAGCGTGTAGGCATCCAGGGAACGGAAGAAGGCGTCGAGCGCCTCACCGAGCACGCCACGAAGCACGCAGGCCGATTCGATGCGACAGTCCGAGGCGTTCCGGTCGAAGCATTCGACGAGTTTGCGGTTGTCCTCGGTGCCGCGCACCACTTCGCCGAGATTGATCTTTTCCGGTGCAAGCCCCAGGCGCATGCCACCGCCTTTGCCGCGCGCGGTCTCGATGTATCCACCCTGCGCCAGGTAGTGCACCACTTTCATCAGATGGTTAGCCGAGATGCCGTAGGCCTCGGCGATCTGCCCGATCGTCGCGATTTGGTCGTCGTGGACGCCAAGGTAGATCAGTACCCGCAGGGTGTAGTCGGAAAAGGTGGTGAGGCGCATGGTCGGAGCCCAGGGCGGAATTAAAAGATGTATATTTATTATTGATTATGGCTGAAATGTGTATTATAGTAAAGCTGCATATCGTATGCCGCTTTAAGGAACCGACATGGAACCGCAATCCGCATTGCCAACCGAGGAGAGGATACGCGAAGCGCTTTGCTCGGTGGACGATCCCGAGGTCGGAATGAATATCGTCGATCTTGGGCTGGTCTACCGCATCGACATCACGCCGGAACTGGTCCGCGTCGATCTCACCATGACCACGCCTGCCTGCCCGATGGGAGACCTGATCACCGACAACGCGCGCAGGGCCGTTAGTGCCGCGTTGGCGGAAGGCGTGGCAGTCGAGGTCGCACTGGTGTGGGAACCGCCGTGGACGCCTGACAGGATGTCGGAGAGCGCAAGGCAAACCTTCGGCTGGCCGCGCTGATGCTTCGGCACGAACAGGCGTCGATTTTTTTCAATGACCAATCGGGGAGCGAATGAGCGACGACGTTCCGGTTGCGTGGCGCGCGCCCTTGCTCGTGCTCGCATTCGCGTCGCTGTTTGCGGGGATGGCGGCAGGGCTGGCGCGTCTGGGCTGGCCGTTCCCGCCCCCGGTCGCCGAACTTGCCGTGCTGCATGGGCCGCTCATGGCGTGCGGTTTTTTTGGCACCGTGATCAGCCTCGAACGCGCCGTGGCGCTCGCGCGGCGATGGGGCTATTTTGGACCGCTGCTGACAGGTCTGGGCGCCGCGGCAGGTATCCTCGGACTACCCTTCGCCGCGGCTCCCATCCTGGTCGCGACGGGCAGTGCCGTATTGACAGCCGTCTCGGTGGCGTTTTTCCACCGTCAGCGCGAGCTGTTCACGCTGACGCTTGCGCTCGGGGCTCTCTGCTGGCTGCTGGGGAACCTGCTGTGGCTTGCGGGGCGTCCCATTTACGTTGCCGTTCCGTTTTGGATTGACTTTCTGGTGCTCACCGTTGCCGGAGAGCGCCTGGAGCTGTCGCGCGTCCTGCCGCCTTCTGCCGTCGCGCGGCGGGTGTTCATCGCGTCGCTCCTCATGCTGCTGGGCGGGATCGCCGTATCGACGTTCGCCTGGACCGCGGGAACGCTGTTGCTGGGCGCGGGGCTGCTCATCCTGTCTCTGTGGCTAATGCGCCAGGATGTGGCGCGGCGCACGGTGAAGGGCAGGGGTCTGCCGCGCTTCATCGCCGTGTGCCTGCTCACGGGATACGTTTGGCTCGCGCTGTCCGGACTCGCGATTCTGGTCTCAGGCGGGCTCGATTATGGCGGCGCGTCCTATGACGCGGCGCTGCACGCGGTGCTGCTGGGATTCGTGTTCTCGATGGTATTCGGCCACGCGCCCATTATCCTGCCGGCGGTGCTGCGCATGGCGGTTCCCTATACGCCGTATTTCTACCTGCCGCTGGCGCTGCTGCACGCTTCATTGCTGATACGCCTTGCCGGCGACTGGATGATGGTGCCGCAATGGCGGGCCTGGGGCGGCGCGCTCAACGGCATCGCCTTGCTCGCCTTTGTCCTGGGCACGATTGCAGCGGTCCTGCGCGGCCTGGCCGACAAGGGGAGTCCTTGAAATTCATGACAGGGTTCTCGCGGGCTTTGCTGATGTGGCGGCCGGCGTCGGACTGCGGATGCGGCGCCGCTGGTCGGCGCAGCTCGCGCAGATGATCATCGCGGCAACCTAACGTCAATTGCCCTGTTTGTTGCCCCGGCCGACGGCCCAGACGGCCGCCTCCAGGCGCGAGCGGAAGCCGAGTTTTTTCAGCAGGTTCTTGACGTGCACTTTAACCGTAGCTTCGGTAATGTCGAGGTCGCGCGCAATCAGCTTGTTCGACAGCCCATGCGCAAGCCCGTGCAGGATTTCCTGCTCGCGCCTGGTAAGGATGGCGGCGTCGCGCTGGCTCGCGTTGGCCTCGTCCCGGATGGCGCGCGCGAGCAGGCCGCTCAGTCTTTCCCCGATCACCGTGCTGCCGTTCAAGGTCTGGTCGATGGCGGCGAGCAGGTCTTCGGGCTCCATGTCCTTGAGCAGGTAGCCGTCCGCGCCGCTGCGGATCGCAGCCACCAGGTCGTCGGCATGGTCCGACACGGTGAGGATCGCCACACGGCAATCTAGGCCCGCGCCGCGGATCGCCTTGAGCGTATCGATGCCATTCATACCCTTCATTTGCAGATCGAGCAGGATCAGATCGGGATCAAGTTCCCGCGCCTTGGCCACGCCCTGCTCGCCGCTGGAAGCCTCGCCAACCAGTTGCAGGTGAGGAGCCATGGCGATTAACTGCGACACCCCTTTGCGGAACAGCGGGTGGTCGTCGATGATCAGGATGCGATTGCCTTCGCTCATGCGGCGGCGGCCTTTAGCGTTGCGTCCGACGGGTGAAACGGTCCACGGGGGGAGAACTCCAACTCGACGCGCGTGCCGCCTTCCGCGCGCCTTGCTACCTGCAGCGTGCCGCCTAACGTTGCCGCGCGATCGCGCATGATCGCCAGGCCGTAGTGATGCGTCGGCGGCTCTGCGTCCTTGATGCCCACGCCGTCGTCCTCCACCGCCACCCTGATGCGGCCCTGCTCGATCGCCAGCCGCACGTCGGCGCGTCGCGCGTGCGCATGATGCTCAACGTTGGTCAGCGCCTCGCGCACGACCTGCAGCACGTGAATCTGTTCGCTCGAGTCGAGTTCGTGGCCGAGCAGCCGGTCGTGCAGCCGAACCTCGATTCCGGCGCGCTGTGAAAACTCGCGGATAGTCTCCTGCAGGGCCTCGGACAGACCGCGCCCATCGATGCGCAAGCGGAAGGTGGTGAGCAGCTCCCGCAGTTGCCGGTAGGCGTTGTTGATCCCCAGCTTGAGTTCCTCGACCACGTCGGCCGTTTGCTCGCGCGTGCCGCTTGCGTTGAGTTGCAGCTTGAGGCGCGCCACCTGGATCTTGAGGTAGGTAAGGGACTGCGCCAGAGAGTCGTGCAGCTCGCGCGCGATCACCGAGCGCTCTTCCAGCAGCGCGATGCCGCGCCGCTCGTCGCTGCGCTTGGCGGTGGCGAATGCGGCGCCGATGTGGTGGCCGATCGATTCCAGCAGCTTCATCTTCCACTCTTCGACCTGCATGCCGGAGGGCAGTTGCAGCAGCATCACGCCGTAGGGCTTGCCTCCCTCCGACAGAGGCACCGAGAGCATGCGCTCCTCGCCGCTGCCGACGATGCGCACTCCGGACTCGGCTGCGCCCGCATCGAAACACTCGTAACAGCGTTCCTGCTGGCACCACGACTTGGCCTGTTCGCTGCCGGCGTCGAGGGCGACGGGAAAGCCGCGCCGGTCGTTTTCCTCGCGCGCGCAGATTGCGCCCGCCTTGAGTCCGGTGACCCGCTCAATGTCGCGCATCACCCGGTCGAGCGTAGTCTGCGTGAGCGGGTTCCCGGCCAGCGTGCGCGTGGTGTTGTACAGGACCTCCAGCGACACGTTGGTTCGCTCCAGCTGCTCGGTTTTCTCCTGCACCCGCGCCTCGAGCGTCGCGTAGCTGCGCGAAAGGTCCTCCACCATGTAGTTGAACGACTGGCCGAGCTGGCCCAGTTCGTCCTCGCCCGCATGCCGGGCGCGCACGGTGAAATCGCCCACGCGCACGCGGCGGGCGCACTGCAGCAGATCGGCAAGGGGGACGATGACCTGCGCGTGCATGAGAAAGAGCGAGATGAACATTACCACGACGATCGCGAACAGGCCCGCGCCCTGTATCAGCCGCAGGGCCTGGATGCGTTGTTCCAGATCGTGCTCCAGCAGGTACACCAGCCTGTCGACGTCGAGAACATAAGCGGCCATGCGCGCGACGAATGCGTCGCCGGCCGGCGCGCCCTCGGTGACGGCGCGCGCGACCGCGGGTTTGAGCGTGCTCGACCAGTTCGCCGCGACGCGGTCGTAGGCGCGGCGCGTGGGATCGACCGAATCCGAAGGTATGCCGCCCGCGAGCAGCGGGCTGTGCAGACGCGACTCGAACTCAACCAGCGCCTGTTGCAGCTCGGCCGGCGGGCGCCCGATGTCGCCCGAGCGCAGCACCTGCAGCGTGATCCAGTACGACTGCATCCTGAGGCTGCCGGCGAGGTTGATCGCGGCGGCCTTGCCGGTGGACAACTCGGCAAACACGGTGGCGCTGATGGTGGCCGCAAGCGCCAGCACCACGATGGTACCGAGAGCGATGCCGAGCCTTACGACTAGCGACTCGGCAAAAAAACGGCGATCCATTTTCATGACGCGATCTCCTGGACGGGGTGGTGCAGTGCATGCGCCTGGACAAGCAATTTGCCATTTTGCCTGTTTAGCCCGGCGCTGGCCAGAGCGGATTGAACGCAACGGGATGATCCTCGGCACGCGCCGCCGGCACGCGCGCCGTTATCGCTGCGCTATAACGCAAAGCCATCGCTGTTATTCGCGCAACTCCATGCTGCTTCCCAGGAACCACACGCAGCGCTTTGATCTCAACCACGAGCTGCATGCGCGCCCATTTGCATCAAGTCGATCGCCGTGGTGACATTACTTCCCTTGCCGTGTTCTCCGACCGCAATCAGCCAACGGCAACGGCGCGCGCCGCGCCACCGGCGACGGAGTAGCTTCGCATAAATTTTCTACACGGAGTTGCTTGCGCCAGGGTAAAGGCGGTTTATGGTTGTTCCGCGCCACGGCTGACGCGCTGTGCGCGAACGCCTGAGGCCCCGTGACGCATCGATCGATTGATGGCCGATCGGGCAGTACCCTGACCGCGATCGCACTCCGTGCCTTGTCGACGCCCTCAACCGCTCATGGTCGCGTCGCGCGCGCGGGCGGATCGGCCGAAGACGATGCCATCCTGTGTTGCTTCGCCTGATACTTTTGCTGCATCTGCTCCAGCTTCTGCGCGCGGTGCTCGGCGGGCAGAAACATCACCACGCCAAAGGCGAAGGAGAGCAGGATCACACCTGCCAGCAGCCAAGCGACCCGTCTGGAAGACTTGTCGGATCGGGTCATTGCACTCGCCTCTGGCCCGTGCATCTACCGTGACCCGTAACGGTACGGGCTCCAGTCAGCCGGCACCTCGACCGGGAACTGGTCGAAGTTCT
>ORMF011242629.1_pt1 | contig 12425 bp, 8 predicted proteins | sample 1779871 | NCBI WGS metagenome assembly ORMF01 (sample SAMEA104232316, study PRJEB22302) | groundwater metagenome | biome: forest; feature: aquifer; material: groundwater | place: USA | collected 2011-08-07 | depth 5.4 m | reverse complement strand
TGGCCGAGGAACGTCCCGGCGGCGGCTCGCGCTTTGTCGTTCGCCTGCCGGCGGCTCCGTCGGCCTGAGCCAAGAGGCGCGGCGGGGCGGCTCGCTGAGCTCGACCGGGTTCTAGGCGGCGACGACCTGGTCGCGGCCGGCGGCCTTGGCCATGGCCAGCCCGACATCCGCGGCGGTGAACAGGTCTTCGACCGATTTGGCGCTGTCCTCGAGGCGGGCACAGCCGGCCGACACGGTCGCGTGGAGCGGCTGCCCGTCGACGCCGAGGAAGCTCCGGGACGCCCAGGCCAGTCGAACCTCGTTGGCGATCCTGACCGCGTCGTCCAGGCCGGCGCCCTCGAGGACCGCTACGAACTCCTCGCCCCCGTAGCGGGCGATCAGGTCGCTCGCTCGGAACCGTTCGTGGAGCAGGTCGCCAAAGCCACGCAGGACGACATCGCCGACCCGGTGACCGTGACGCTTGTTGAACGTGCCGAAGTTGTCGAGGTCGAACAGGATGACCGCCGACGGGCTGCGCTGGGCGGGCTTCTGGCGCCGACGCGCCGCCAGGAACCGATCGACCGATGCGTCGAGATGGCGCCGGTTGTACAGACCGGTCAGGGGATCGCGAACGGACGCCTCGACGACATCGCTGTGGAGGAAGGTGTTGGTGACCGCCAGGGCGATCTGGTTGCCCAGGATCTCGCCGACCTCGCGCTCGATCCGGCTGAACGGCCGCTCGAGATCGAACCGGGTCACGCTGAGGGCCCCGACGACCACCCCATCCCGGACGATCGGCAGGCCGATCGCCACCATCACGTCGACGACATTCGCGCCCTGGACGTCGATCGGGAAGCGCTCTCGGGTGAGATGCTCGTCGACGACCGCGGTCCGGTCGCGGATCGCCCGACCGGCCACCCCCTCGCCCGAGCGGATCTCCGCCCCGACGTAGCTCGTGTCGCCGCCGCTCATGGCCCGGATCAGATAGCGGCCGGTGGCGCGTTCGAGGACGGTCAGGACGACCACGTCCGACTCGATCACCCGGCGGACGCCCTCGACGATCGCCGGGTAGAGCGTGTCCGCATCGAGGCTGCCGTTGACCGAGTTGCCAAACGCGGTCAGGCGCTGGAACAGGTCGGCCCGCTCGGCGAGCGAGCGGCGGTCGCGAGCCAGGGCCAGGGCCGATGCGAGTCGGTCGGCGACGAGGAGCACCGACCCGTAGTCGGTGTCGTCGAGGGTGCGCTCGGTCGTCTCGACGTTGACCACTCCGAGCAGATCGTCGTCGACGACCAGCGGGGCGCAGATCTCGCTGGTGACATCGGGCGCAACGCCCAGGAAGTCCGGGTCCTTTGCCGTGTCCGTGATCAGCTCCGCCCGGCGGTTGCGGATGATCCGGCCGATCACGCCGACACTTCCGTCGAAGACCGTGATCGGGTGCTCGTAGCCGCGCTGGGCGCCGAGACGCAGCTTGTCCCCGTCGACCAGGTAGATCGACACGTGGGTATAGCCGAGGTTCTGGTGGAGGAGATCCATCACCTGGTCGAGGGCGCCCGTCTCCGGTCCCCGGGCGGCCAGCGCCCGGCCGACGGCCTCGACCGCCTCGACCTGGCGGTTGCGACGTCGACCCTCGGTCATCGTCAGGCGCAATCGCTGGAGTGCCTGTTCCAGGGATGAGACGGTTCGTCGGGTGCCGATGATCAGGACCAACGCGGTGGCAGCGAGGGCGAGCCCACGCTGCGTCGCGAACTCGGCGTTCTCGCCCGAGGCCAGCGCCTCCACAAGGTAGCTCAGGCCGGCCAGTCCTCCGACGATCCCTGCCTCGCGACCGCCGTACACCGCGGCCATCGCGATCACCGGCGCGTACAGGGCGAGCAGCGGGCGCAGGCCGGCCGCGCCGGTGGTGTTCGCCACGACCGTCACGTAGAGCACAGCGAACAGCAGCCGCAGGACCGGTCGACCGAGCCAGCCAATCCGCTTGCGGTGGACCGGAGCGAGCGAAAGAAGGGCCTGGGCCGCGATGAACAGGACGGTCAGGGTGATGACGGCGGGCGATTCGCCCTGCGGGTCGGTCGCATGGACGATCATGGTTGGCGCGGCCAGCCCGACGGCCAGCAGGACGTGGGCGTCGTCGATCGCCCGGCGGGTTGCGCGACGCAGGGATCGGACGAAGCGCGGGATCGGGGCAACGCGAGCCCCTGCGACCATCGTCGACATCGGTGATCAAGTGTCCGCGCCAGATCGTCGAGCGGCCATCACCCGATCGGAGGTTGATGGTGGGGGGTATTCGACCCATGCCCACCCGGACCTTCGGACCGGAGCGGATCGCCGGGTCGCGGCCGACCCACGGTCCTCAGCCGGTCAAGGCGACGGCAATCGGACGATCCGGTCGCGTTCGGCGACCAGCGCCGACTCGGCCCAGCCGAGAGCTCGCTCGTCATGGGTGAAGACGATGACCTGTCGGTCTCGGCTCACGTCGTGGAGCAGGCCCAGGAGCTGGGTCGCCCGGCGCTGGTCGGACTGGACCGTGACCTCATCGCACAGCAACGGGGAGATCTCGCCCGCGCGGACGAGCTGCTGGGTCATCGCCAGGCGCAGGAGCAGGTAGATCTGTTCGCGGGTGCCGTGAGAGAGCCGCCGGGCTTCGCGCCAGTACCCGCCGTCGGCGGCCTTCACCTTGACCGCCAGCGTGGCTGGGTCGACCGTCGCCTCGATGTACCGGCCGTCGCTGATCCGCGGGAGCTGCGCGGCGATGGCTGCATTGAGGACCGGGGCCAGGTCGCGGTGGATGCGTTCCTCGGCCTGCCGGAGGAGCGCGATCGTCGTCTGGAGGACCGAATCCAGTGCGGTCACCCGGCTGACTTCAGCGTCGGCGGCCGCCAGCCGCTCCTCGGCCTCGGCCACGTTCGCGAGTCCCCGTTCCATCTCGTCCAGACGACCGGCCAGTTGATCCGCCTGGGCGCGGTTTGCGTCGGCCTCGGCCTCAAGGTGGGCGATCCGACGGTCGGGATCCGGACCGAGGGTCTGCTCTGCGGCCGCGACCTGCCGGGGGTCGAGGTCGACCGCGCGCTCCCGGGCAAGATCGGCCAGCCGGGCCGCCTCGGCGGCAACCTCGGCGACCGACCGATCCCCCAGGAGCGTCTGGAGTTCGCGCCACTCGAGGATCGCGGCCTCCTGGGAACGCAGTTCCGCGAACCGACTCTCCAGCCACGCCCGCAGGCCCTCCGCGAGGGTCTGGGGATCGGTCGTCGAGACCCCGGAAACCCCGATCGCACGGGCCACGCTGCGCAGCTCGGACTCGATGTTCGCGCTGGTCTGGGCGACCTGGGCCGCGCTGCGCTCAAGATCAAGCCGGGCCCGGATCCGCTCCGCCAGGTCGGCCGCCCGGGCGGCCTCACGGGCCAGCGTCGAGCGGTTGCGGGTGTCAGAGAGGTAGCGCTGGAAGGCCGCCTCGGGGTCGGACCCGCGTTCGACGACCACGCCGTGGGCCGCAAGGCTGTCCATCAGCGCCGCCTGGCCCCCCTGGAGCGCGCTCGTCCGCTCCTCGACCAGGCGAGACCATTCGATGAGCCTGGCCTCGACCTCGTGCGATGCCTGTTGGCGGGTGGCCTCGACCCGGGTGGCCTCGAGTCTCGCCCGGTCGGCTGCCTCCGCTTCGGCGGTCGACCCTGGGCTCCACGACGTGCTGCCGCCTGACCTCCCGCGGTCGACAAAGGCCGCCGCGCCGAGGGCACCGGCCAGGATGAACGCCAGGATCGCGATCGGCGGCGAGACCGTCAGGGGAACGAGTCCCGCGAGCGCCGCAACGATCGCACCGCCGGCCAGGTACCGAGCTCGACGGGATGTTCCGACCGGGCGATCGACCGGGGGGACGATGACTGGCCCATCCGAAACGGGTCCCGTCGTGAGCGCTGGCGCGACGACCGCGGATGGGCGCTCGCCGACCAGGCTCCGGGCCTCGAGCCGTCGATCGTACTCAGCCTTGGCCTCGAGCACCTCGGCCGATGGATCGAGGTCACCAACGGGCTGGGCGGGGAGGAGATTCAGCTCCGTCCCGAGGGTCTCGGCGTCGTCGCCTTCGAGGGCGACCGGCGACGGTCGACGAGCCCAGGCATCGAGTGCGCTGGCTACCTGGTGGCCAAGCTCGTCGTTCTCGGCCAGACCGGTTGGAGCGCCGTCCGGGTGGAGAGCCGCCAGGGCCGCGGCCCGATCCGCCGCCAGGCGAGCGACCTGCGCCCGATGGGCCGCCACGGCCGCCACGGCCGGTCGGAGATCCGAGGTTGCCCGCTCGGCCCGCTCGAGGGCAGCCTCGGACTCGGCCGCCAGGCCAAGGAACGCCTCGTGGCGCTGCTGTGCGCCGAGCAGGTCCTGCCAGGCCTCGTCGAGGGTTACCTTGGCCCGGCGCAGTGGCTTTGTGCTGTTGGCCCGGTCCTCGCCGACCTGGGCGCGCCGGAATCCGTCCAGTCGCTCGAGGGCGGCGGCGGCGGTCGCGTCGGTCCCGCGGGTCGCGGCCGCTCGCTGGATGTGCTCCTGGAGGGCATCGGGGTCGTCAGAGACGGCGAGGAGCTGGGACTGGTTGATACAGGCGGTGGCCAGGAACGCTCGACGATCGAGACCCAGCCAGAGCGACCCGTCGGGGCTGCCCTCGAACATGATCTCGTCCGAGACGTCTTTTCCGATCGAGACGTCCGTCGCCCGAGAGTCGACCTTGCCGGCGAGGTCCTGGCGGATCTCGATCCGACGGTCATCGGCGAGGCTGACCAGCACCTCGACGTCCCAGCGATCGTCGTCCCAGGGCTTGTGATCGTCGCGGAACTCACGATCGGCGATCACGGGCTGGCCCTTGCCTCGGCGCATCCCGCACAGCCCGGCGTAGAGCGCGGCGTGCCAGCTCGACTTGCCGGCTTCGTTCAGGCCATACACGAGGGTCATCCCGGCCGCGAACTCGAGGGTCTGCTCCTCGAGCGGCCCAAAGGCATGGGCGATCACCCGCTCGATGCGCACCTTCAGATGACCTCGAGGTCGTCGCGACCGTCGAGCGCGCGGAGGCCGGTCAACAGCACGAGGCGCAGGACGTCCGGATCGAGGCCTGCGGCCCGCGCGTCGCGAACGAACTGGCCGCGGACCGTCGATTCCTCGGCCAGGGCGTCGAGGTCGTGGGCCGGCCGCAGCCCGAGGAACCTGACGACGTGTCCATCGAGCCCGGCAAACAGGGGCTCGAGGTCGGTCCGTGCGAGTTCCACATCGACACCGACCTCCCCGGTCACCGTCAGGCGGACCGTGCCCTCGACGCCTACCAGCTCCAGGGCCACCCGGTCGCGGATCTCCTGGCGGGTCAGCGCGCCGCTGACGTCGACGGTCAGGTCGCACACCTGGCTGGTCGCGACCCGAACCCGCCGGCGCTCGACCGTGCCATCGGATTCGACCGTCGCGATGACCGCTCCGCGTTCCCCGTCCTCACCGAAGGTCAGCGGGTCGGGGTTGCCCGGATAGGTGTGGCGGGTCGCGTCCCTGGGAGCGTGAAAGTGACCGAGGAAGGCGTGATCGAGCCCCGCGGCCTCGATCTCCGCGGCATCAAACGCGGCATGCGGAGCCTTGCCGCTCTCCTGGAACGCCAGGCCGCCCTTCTCGGCGGCATGAAACAGCCCGAGGTTGACGCCACCTCGATCCACCCGGAAGCCGGCCAGGAAATCGTCGGTGTTGGCGGGGGCGCGGTGGGCCCCACCCCACAGGGTCAGGCCGGCTGCCAGCTCGACGGGCTTGAGCCGATCCTCGCGGAAGACCTGGACGTTGCGGCTCCAGCGGACCCGCTCGTACACGCTGGCCGGGCCAAACCAGTCGTGGTTGCCGGGGGCCAGGAAGACCGGGATCGGGTCCAGCCCGGCGAACGCGGAGCGGAGGAATTCGGACGTATCCGGGGTGACCCGCTCATGCTCGTAGAGGTCGCCGCCGGAGAAGACCGCGTCGACCTGCTCGATGCGGGCCAGCTCGACGATCCGGGTCAGGGTCGTCCGGAGGTTCTCGCGGCGCTGCCGTGCGGCATCCGGACCGGCCCACCCGAAATGGGCGTCCAGATGGAGGTCGGCAAAATGGAGGACCTTCACGTGCCGACGATCCGACGGCTCACCCTGGAGTGTCCCCGCCCGTTCGGATCGCCCTGGTACGCACCGCTCTGAAGGGTACCCCAGCGGACCGGGGCCGGCAGGCCGCGCCGCTCAACGGGTCGCGGCCACCTCGTCGGGCAGCGGGAACCAGCGCAGGGTCTCGAAGTCGGCGTCGACGTCGATCGGCTCCGACGCCGGGTGTGGCGCCAGCGGCTCGCGGATCATCCGCCGGGCCTCGGCCAGGTAACCCGCCAGCGCCGACTCCGGTTCGGTCCGGCGATGGGTCGGCCAGCGCATCGTGCCGCTGTCGTAGCGGACGTCGCGCAGGCTCATCGGCGGTTCAGCCAACCCTCCGGCATGGCGCCACAGCCCGGACGACGGTTCGAACCGGTAGAGCGGGAGGAGCCGCCAACCGTCGCTGGCGACGAGCTCCAGGGCTTCGAGGATGAACCCGAAGACGGCCTCGCTGATGAAGTAGTTGAAGTTGACCCGGACCCAGCCCGGCTTGATCCCCTCCGACCCGCGGGCGATCTCGCGCTCGAACTCGTGACTCGTGTCGAGGTCGATCCCGAGCAGCCGGTGGCCGTACGGGCCGGCACACGAGCAACCGCCCCGTGACTGGATCCCGAACAGGTCGTTGAGCAGGGCGACGACGTAGTTGTGGTGCAGGTAGCGGTGCCCGCCGTGGCCCATCGCGCCGATCGCCGCATCGGGCATCCGGATCACGAACGACACGATCGACAACCGATCGAGGGCCGGGTTGCCGAGGATCTCGATGTTCGGATGACGGCTCCAGCGCTCGATCGCCCGCCCGATGAACCGCTCCTCGCGCTCGCGGATCGCCTCGGTGCCGACGGCCTCCTTGAGCCCGAACACGAGACCGGCCCGGATCGATTCGACGATCGCCGGGGTGCCGCCCTCCTCGCGGTGCTCGATGTCGGTGAGGTACACGTGCTCCGAGGGGTTGACGTAGGCCACCGTCCCGCCGCCAGGCACGCTCGGGACTCGGTTTCGGAACAGCTCCCGTCGGGCGACCAGCACTCCCGGGGTGCCCGGCCCGCCGATGAACTTGTGGGGCGAGATGAAGATCGCGTCCTTGTAGGCCAGCGGGTCGTTGTCACGACCGGCCGCGGTCTCCGCGAATGGCCCCATCTCGATCGCCACATAGGGGGCCGCGGCGGCGAAGTCCCAGAACGACAGCGCCCCGTGACGATGGAGCAGGACCGAGATCGCCCGGACGTCGCTGATCACGCCGGTCACATTCGAGGCGGCCGAGAACGACCCGATCTTGAGCGGCCGATCGACATACGCGACGAGCTCGGCCTCCAGCCTTGCCAGGTCGATCCGGCCGTCGTGGTCCTCGGGGATCACCACCACGTCGGCCAATGACTCGCGCCAGGGCAGCTCGTTGCTGTGGTGCTCGTAGGGCCCGATGAAGACGACCGGGCGCTCGGCTGCGGGGACCTTTGCCGCCAGGTCGTAGCGGTCGTCGAGATCGGCCGGCAGCCGGATCTCCAGGCAGTCGAGGAGCTTGTCGATCGCCCCGGTCGAGCCCGAGCCGGCGAACAGGACGACGTGATCGCGTTCGTTGGCGCCGACAGATTCGCCGATGATCCTTCGAGCATCCTCGCGGAAGCGCCCGGTCTGGAGCCCCGTACCGGACGACTCGGTGTGGGTGTTCGCGTACAGCGGCAGGACCGCCGCGCGGATGAAGTCCTCGATGAACGCCAGCGAGCGGCCCGAGGCGGTGTAGTCGGCGTAGGTCACCCGGCGCAGCCCGAACGGCCCGACGACCGCCTCATCGTCCCCGATGACGTTGGCTCGGATCTCGTCGATCAGGGCGTTGCTGTCGTTCATCCGCTGCCTATCCTAGTCCGCCCGACGGGCGGCGCTCCGGCGAACCGCTGCGCGGCGATGTCCGCGGGCCGAGGTCCGGCCGGTCTTCAGTTGGCCCGGGTGACCCGGACGTCGTCGATCTCGGCCTCGACCAGGTTGCCGTTCGCGCCATCGACCGCCTCGAAGCGGATGTGGACGGTGTGCCCGATCCACCGGTCCATCGAGATCGAGGCCGCTCGCCAGCGGCCGTCGAGATCGGTGGGAGCCCCGTGGACCAGGAACACGGTCGTCTGCGTCCCGTCCTGGTCCTCGACGATGGCCCGGAACGTATCGGCGGCCGTCGAATGGAGGTCGTGGGCGAAGACGTAGCGGAAGGTCAGCCGCTGGCCCAATGCCGTCGACAGGCCGATCGCCGGCGAGCGGACCGTCGTCCGACCATCCAGGTCCGCCGCGCCCGGCGAGGTTCCGGCGTAGCGGCCGGTCACGAACGCCGAGCGTCCCGACGTCGTGGTCCCAAGCTGCTTGGGTCCGGCGAAGGTCGTCGGCGCGGGGTCGCCCCGGACGAACCGGGCGGCCGCCGGTGCGGTGTCGGTCCCGTCCGGATCCACCGTCCAGCCGCGGGACACCTCGAGGTCGTCGTCGAACGCGCCGCAGCGGGCCGTGCGGGTGGCGACGCCAAGGATCGAGTACGGGCACCACGCCCGCTCCATCAGGTACAGCACGGCTTCCTTGTTGCGGCCGGTCTCCGACGCGATCAGGTTGTCCCTGGGGTAATCCTTGATCGAAAGCTCGAAGGTATAGGCCATGATCCGGTAGACGCCGTACTCGTAGTCATGGGTCGTGCCGGAGGTGATGTACAGGTCGCTGGCCTGTTCCGCCCGATAGCCGCTGGTCGCCGCCATGTGCCGCCCGATCCGGGCCATGACCAGGTGATCGTCGGCGGTCATGTCGGGTGGGACGTCCGGCTTGGTGTAGCCGTACGACCACAAGACGAGCCGGCCGTATTCGTGGAACGAGACCGCCATCCGGATCTGCTGCCGTCCATTGACCACCCGGCTGGCCAGGAAGTCGCGCATCGCCCGGTCCTCGGGTGCCGAGAACGCGTGCGGACCGCGGTAGGTGATCGCCCGGGGGTTCGAGCTCGTACGGCCGCCCCCGCCCCAGCGGTAGCCGTAGTTCCGGTTGAGGTCGGTGCCGATGGCCGTCGTCCCCGGTGTTGGTTGGCGGTTCTTGCGCCAGAAATGGAAGCGCCCGCCCGAGATGTCGTACTCCGCGCCATCTGGGTTGACCAGGAAGACGATCCAGATCTCCCGGCTGTTGACGATGTTCGTGATCCGCGGATCCAGCCCGTAGCCATCGACCAGCCAGTGGAAGATGTGGAGGGTCATCTCGACCGGCATGTGCTCGTCGGAGTGGTGGGTTCCGTCAAACAGGAGCTCGGGCTCGTTCTCGTCGACCTGGACGTTGTCCGAGACCTTGGCGGCCCACAGCTCGCGGCCCTGGTAGCTCTGGCCGATCGAGATCAGCTTGACGATATCCGGGTGAGCCGCGGCAACCGCCGCCACCTCGCTGGTCAGCTCGGTGTAGCTGTGAAAGCCCTGCCAGCCCTTGGGGAACTCGGTGGCCAGGGTCGGAGTGGTCGTGCCGACCAGGCAGGCGATCAGGGTGGCGATTGCCAGCAGGGTGCGCCGCGGGACGGTCACGAGTGGCCACCCTCGAGGTCGGGTTGGATCGACAACATCGCTCGGCGTCGTGCCTCCGGCTCCCGGCGCAACGGATGGATCGTGCGGCGGCAACGGTCAGGGTAAGCGGACGGCCGACCGCCCGCCACGGTACGGATGGGCCGTAACGGTCCCGAAAGGCGGGCCGGTCGATGCTCCACCGGTGTCGATCGCAGTGCGATCGGCTACCGGCCGGCTACGATTCGGCCATGGGCAGCGGAGGGACTCGATGATCGGCGACACGCGACGGACCGTGGTCACGGTGGCCATCGCCGTGGTGGTGGCGGCGCTCCTGCTTGGCGGGGGCTACGGCACCTGGTATCTCTTCCTCCGACCGGCGGGTCCCGCGGCGGTCGGCGAGACCGCCGTCCCGCTCCCTTCGACCGTCGGCACTGCGCAACCGCTCACTGGCGGGATCGATGGAGCCTGGAAGGTCGACTCATCGATCGGCTCGTTCTCCGACTTTTCCAGTTCCTGGGTGGGCTATCGCGTTCAGGAGCAGCTGGCGAGCATCGGCGGCAACATTGCCGTCGGCCGGACTCCAGACGTCAGCGGGACGATGACGATCGCGGGCACGATGGTGACCGCGGCCAGCTTCGAGGCGGACCTGACCACCCTGGCCAGCGACGATCCGCGGCGCGACGGTCGGCTGCGGGACCAGGGCATCGAGACGGGCCAGTTTCCCAAGGCCCAGTTCAAGCTGACCAGCCCGATCGATCTCGGCTCCGTCCCAGCCAACGGCACCGAGATCAGCCTGACCGCCAGCGGCCAGCTGACCCTGCACGGGCAGACCAAGGATGTCCAGATCCCGCTCAAGGCCACCCTGTCCGGGAGCACGATCACGGTGACCGGGTCGCTGACCATCGTGTGGACCGACTACGGGATCACCAAACCGAGTTCGTTTGCGGTCGTGTCGGTCGCCGACCAGGGGACCCTCGAGTTCCAGCTCCGCTTCACCAGGGGCTGATCCCGGGGCGGCGTCCGGGACCTCGGCGAGCCTCAAGCCGGCGTTCCTCGACGGCCCCGCGTCACGAACCGCGACCGCCGCGCATCCCCTTGGCGCGTGCAGGGAGTGCGCCCGGGATCCGTCTGGCACTTGTCGAGCGGTCACCGGCCGGCCATGCTTACGGCCAGACGCGGGTCGTCGTAGCCCGCAGACCAGGAGTCGCCGCGTGATCCGATCACGGTGGTCCACCCTCGGGATCGTCGTCCTGACCTTCGCCCTCGTCGGCTGCAGCCCGTCGACGCCGACACCGACCCCAGCCGCGACCGGCAGTCCAGCCGGCCCGCCGTCACCAACCTCCGCGCCGCCGAGTGTCGCTCCAACACCCAGCCCGACCCCCACGGCGACCGTCGCCCCCACGCCCAGCCCCAGCCCCAGCCCGACCGCGACGCCCATCGGCATCGCCTGCACGACGCTCCCATATGACCGGTTCAGCGGCTCGCTGACGGTCGGAGTCGCCGACGTCCGGGTCGGAGCGCACCCCGGGTTCGACCGGATCGTGTATCAGTTCCAGAACGATCGACTGCCGGCGATCCTGATCGAGCGCACATCACCGCCGTTCAAGTTCGACCCGAGCGACCTCCCCGTGACGATCGAGGGATCGACCTTCCTGCGGATCCACCTCACCCACATCGCGGTCGAGACGGTCAAGGACTCGTGGTCGGACCAGAAGCCCGGCTTCCCGCTCCTCAAGGAGCTCCTGGCGATCTCCGGGTTCGAGGGTGACTCGACCTGGCTGGTTGGGATGTCGGGTCCGGCGTGCGCCCACATCTCGATCCTGCGGGCACCGACCCGGCTGGTCATCGACCTCGTCCCGACGCCCTGATCGCGCGTTCGGGCTGCGCCGACTTACGATGACCCGGTCGCTGCCTCGGCGGATCAGCGCGGTGACGATGGCCAAGGCCGACCTCGACGCCCCGTCGCCAGGGGTCCGGAAACGACAGACCATCGGGGACCTGCTCGCGGAAGCTCGCTCACGACTCGATCGTCTCGAGCCCGCCGAGGCGAAGCAGGCGCTGGTCGACGGGGCGCTCCTGATCGATACCCGATCGGCCGACCTCAGGCGCGCGAGCGGGATCATTCCGGGGTCGGTCCACGTGCCGTTGTCGGTCCTGTTCTGGCGCCTGGATCCGAGCTCGGACCATGACGATCCAGCGTTGTCGGACCTCCAGCGACGAATCGTCCTCGTCTGCGCCCATGGCTATTCGTCGAGTCTGGCGGCGGCCACCCTGCGCGATCTTGGCTTCGGGTTGGCCACGGACCTCATCGGCGGGTTCGAGGCCTGGGCCGCGGCCGGACTGCCGATCGAGCCGGCTCCGGCCGAGCCGACCTAGGCGCCAGCTCGATCGCGGACGACCAGGACCGAACAGGCGGCGTGCTGGACGACGTTGCGGGCGACGCTCCCGATGACGAGGCGGGCGAGGCCCGTCCGGCCGTGGGTGCCCATCACGATCAGATCGGCATCGGCCGAGGCCGCCGCGGCGAGGATCTGGGTCGCCGCGTCACCGTCACGCGGGTCGATCTCGGTCCGGAACCCGGCCGCCTCGAGGTCACCGGCCATGTCGTGCAGGAGCTGGTCGCGGTGGCGCCGGGCGGCCTCGGCGGCGTCGAGGTAGCTCGCGGTCGGCTCGGGCATGCTCGGCTCGGGGAAGCCGGTCCACCAGGGCGTCTCGATGTCGGCCACGCCGACGACCCGGACGGATGCGCTGGCCAGGATCGGCCAGTTGCGCAGGAGGTCGGCCGCTCGCGTCGCGGAGGGCGACCCGTCCCAGGCCAGCACGATCC
>ORMF010144876.1_pt1 | contig 12426 bp, 9 predicted proteins | sample 1779871 | NCBI WGS metagenome assembly ORMF01 (sample SAMEA104232316, study PRJEB22302) | groundwater metagenome | biome: forest; feature: aquifer; material: groundwater | place: USA | collected 2011-08-07 | depth 5.4 m | reverse complement strand
GGGGGGGGCGGGGGCGCCCGGCGGCGTCGTTGCCGATGAGGTCGCGGGTCGTCGCTGCGCGAGCGCGCTCGGCGCCGAGGTGAGAATCCCGCATGCGATCGAGAGCCCGCCGAATCGTTGCAGCGGGGTCATTCGTGCCTCAACGCGACGATGGGGTCCATTTTCGCGGCACGCCGTGCGGGGAAGAAGCCAAAGATGATTCCGATTCCTCCGGCCACCGCGACGGCCACGAGCGCGGACTGCGGCTGAATCTTCACGCTCCATTCGGTGCTGCGGCCCAACAAATAGCTCGCGAGAAACCCGAGGCCAAGCCCCGCGAATCCGCCGATGAACGCAAGCATCACCGCCTCCGTGAGGAACTGCGCGAGGATGTCGCGGGCCCGTGCGCCGATCGCGAGACGAATCCCGATCTCGCGTGTGCGCTCGGTCACGGACACCAGCATGATGTTCATCACGCCGATGCCGCCGACCAGCAAGGAGATCGACGCGACGGTGAGCAGAAGAAACGTGAGCGCCGCGCGCTGCTCGTCGAACGATCGCGCAAGGTCTTGTAGATTGCGAACCGTGAAGTCGTTCTCGGTCCCGGGACCCAGGCGATGACGTTGGCGGAGCAGCGCCGTCACGCCAGCTTCCGCACGACGGGTGACACCGGGATCGCGCGCGGACAGAAGGATGTTGTTCACGTCGTGCCCCGGTCGCCGGGAGACGCGCGCGCGAAACGTGGTGATCGGCACGACGATCGTGTCGTCCTGGTCCTGCCCGAACGATGATTGCCCTTTCGGGGTGAGCACGCCGATCACGCGGCACGGCATGCGTCCCACGCGAATGTTCGCGCCGATGGGATCGTCGCGACCGAAGAGATTCTGTCGCACGGTCTCGCCGATGACACAGACCTTGGCCGAGGTTCGAATGTCTGCTTCCGTGAAGACCTCCCCAAGCGCAACGTCCCAGTTTCGAACCGTGAAGTAGTCCGCCGTCGTGCCGGTAACCCTCGTCGCGGTGTTTCGACCACTCGCGACGGCCTGTGCGGCCGAGCCCAGCGTCGGGGCCGAGGCGGAGACGGAAGGAATCTCGCGCACGATCGCCTGCGCGTCGTCTTCCGTCAGGCCTCCCGCGGACCCCTGGGCGCCACGCACGCCACCGGTGGCCGTCGCGCCGGGAAACACGACCAGAAGATTGACGCCGAGGGTGGCAAGCTGACCTTCGATTCGTTCCTTCGCGCCCGCGCCCATCGCGCCCATCGTGACGACGGCCGCAACGCCGATGAGAATCCCGAGCACGGTCAACGTTGCGCGGAGCTTGTTGCGTGACAACGCTCGCAGCGCGAGGCGCATGGCCATCAAGCCCATCATGGCGGCGGCGCCGATGCGCGAATCCCGATCGGGTGTTCGCTGTGTGCGATGCGCTGATTCGCGACGGGCTCGTCCGAGACGATCAATCCATCACGCACCGTCACGATGCGGGACGTGCACGCCGCGACCTCGGCCTCGTGGGTGACCATCACGATCGTCAGACCGCGATCGCGGTTGAGCCACTGCATCAGGGCAAGGACTTCTTCCGTTGTCTTCGTATCGAGATTGCCCGTGGGCTCGTCGGCGAGCAACAGCTCGGGATCGGTCACGAGTGCGCGCGCGATCGCAACGCGCTGTTGTTGACCGCCCGACAGTTGCGACGACGTATTGCGCATCCGATCGGCCAGGCCCACGAGGCCCAGCGCCCGAACGGAGCGTTCGCGTCGTTCGCGAGACCCCATGCCTCGGTAGATGAGTGGCAACTCGACGTTCTCGAGTGCCGTGGTTCGGGCGAGCAGATGAAATCCCTGGAAGATGAATCCGAGCAGTCGATTGCGCACGAACGCTCGCGCGTCCGCATCGAGACGGGACACGTCGTGACCTGCGAGCCGATAGCTTCCAGCGCTGGGTCGATCGAGGCACCCGATGATGTTCATCAACGTGCTCTTGCCCGAACCCGACGCACCGACGATTGCGACGAATTCTCCCCGTTGGATCGTCAGCGACACGCCGCGCAGCGCGTGGTGCGACACCTCGCCCGAGATGTAGATCTTTTCGATCGCCTCCAACTGGACGACGGGCGCTGCGACGTCGGGTGCCGCGGCGTCCATCAGAACATTCTCCGCGGGCCGCCGCCGCCACCGCCGCTCGGACGAGATCCGCCGCCGCCCGGCGCCGCCGTCTGCGCGTCGTCCATTTCGTCCGTGATGACCTCGGTCCCGACGCTGAGCTCCGGCGCCGAAACCTCGGTGAGCACGCCGTCCGAGATTCCGATCGTGACGTGCACGGCCACCGGCTGACCGCCGCGCAGCACGAAGATTCGCCCGCGCCGTGGAGCGCCCGGTGCCCGCGCGCCGCCGCTCGCATCGCCGCCCGGTCGCTGCCACCCGCCGCCGCCTCCACCACCGGGTCCACCTCCGCCGCCGCTCGCCCCCCCCGAGCCGCCGCCGGGACCACCGGATCCACCGCCACCGCCCGGTCCGCCGCGCCCGCCGCCGCCGGGACGGTATCGCAACGCCGCGTTCGGCACGCGCATCACGTTCGGATGTCGGTTCGTCGTGATGGTCACCGTCGCCGTCATGCCAGGTCGCAGGCGTGATCGCGGATTCGCAACGTCGATCACCGCGGGATAGGTGACCACGCCCTGCGTCGTCGTCGGGCCAAAGCGCAACTCGCGAACGATCCCTGGAAACGTCTCGCCCGGAAACGCGTCGACTCGGGCGTCGGCCGGCATGCGCTCCTGCAGTTTCCCGATGTCGGACTCGTCGATGTCGGCAATCACCCGCATGCGCGTGAGGTCGTTGGCGATGACGAACAGCGTCGCCGCCTGGAAACTCGCGGCGACCGTGGCCCCGGTGTCGATCGAGCGAGAGATGACGATTCCGTCGATCGGGGAGTGGATCTGCGTGAGGGAAAGGTTGGTCTGCGCTGCTGCGAGTGCCGCGCGTGTTCGCAAGAGGTCCGCCTGCACGACATTGATTTGCGCGCGCGCGACATCGCGAGCGCCGCGCGCGGCTTCGACGTCGGCAACCGAGTTCAGATTGCGCGCGCGAAGGTCCATCGCACGCGCGAGTGTGCGCTCTTGCAGCGCGAGGTCGACGCGAGCGCGGGACAACTGCGCCTGCGAAGACAGGACGGCGGCGCGGGCCTGGGAGACGGCCGTTCGAAAGGTAACGGGATCGATCTCGGCGAGCACGTCGCCCGCGTGGACGCGGGAGTTGAAGTCCACCGGAACGCGGAGCACCCGCCCGCTCACCTGACTTCCCACTTGCACTTGTTCGAGCGGCTGAACCGTGCCCGTCGCTTCGACGTTTTCGACCATGTCCCCCATCGTCACTCGGCCGGTCAGGAAACGTCGCGGCGCGTGTGCGTTGCGCTGGCGCAGGTACAAACCGCCGGCCGTCGCCGCTGCCAGCAAGAGCACGACCCACAGGATCCACCAGGGTCGCCGCTTGCGCTTGAGTTCGTCGAACGGATCCATTTGGTCAAGAATTTGCGAAACGCGCCGGGATCATGCTTGTTCCCGTACCGTGCGCAAGACGATCCTTTGGGTGGTTGCAGCTGCGGCGCTTGCCGCTCCGATCTGGGCGCTTCGAACGAGGCTACGGGCCGAACACGACGCGGGCGGGGACCTCCGCGCTGGAATGGCGATCTTGGGTGCGCCCATCGAGGGTCACCCTTCGCTCGAAAGCGTAGACCTCCTGCGGGCACAACGCATGTTTTCCGCGGCGCGGCGCGCGGCGCCTACGACCGATGTGCACCGTCGCGGACGCGCCATGTGGCACGTGGCGCAAGCGTACATGGACCTGGCACGCGGCGAAATGTCGTTGGCGCAGCAGGAAGCAGACACCGCGTTGGGCCTCGTACCGTTGGATGCGCACGGAACGCTGGCGGCTGCGACGATCGCCCTCCGGCGTGTCGATCGGGGCCGCGCGGAGCGACTGCTCGATCAGCTCGCGGATCGAGCGCGCGGTGCAGGATTCGGCGCAATTCGTGCGCGGGGCGAGTTGCTGCGAACGGAGTTGATGTTGGACACCGGGCGCACGCACGAAGCGCTCGTCGTGATCGAAGCGCTCGATCGCGAGCACCCGCGGGTCGCGACCGTGAAGAACTTCCTCGGACTCGCACGAGGCGCCGTGGGCGACATGGTCGGCGCGCGAGAAGCGCTCGAGGCTGCAGCGCGAATCGACCCGCGCATGGACGCGCCGCACGTGAATCTCGCACGGTTGGCGCGCGATTCGGGCGAGTTGCTCGCCGCGCGAAGTCACTTGCAGCGCGCGCTGGAAATCGCACCCGACAGCGGCGAGGCCTGGCTCGCGTACGGCATCGTGCTCGCGGAGTTGCACGAGAACACCGCGCGTCACGCGCTCGTTCGTGCCGCGGAACTCTCGCCCGAGGACGCCGCGCCGTACGTCGCGCAGGGCAATCTCGACCTTGCCGACAACAATCTCTCGGGCGCCGTGGAAAGCTATCGGCACGCACTCACGCGCAACGCCGACGAGCCCGTCGCGCGGACGAACATCGGGATCGCGCTGGTTCGTTCGGGCGACCGCGCCGGCGCCCTCGAGGCCTTCGAACAGGCTGCGCGGCGCGCGCCGCAAATGGGACAGGCGTGGAACGGTCTCGGCGTGTTGCGACTGCAGATGGGAAATGCCGAGCAAGCCGTCGGAGCGTTGCAGCAGGCGAGCGCGCTCTTGCCCGAGGATCCCAATCCGTCGCTGAATCTCGGACTCGCGCTCGAGGCACTGCAGCGTTGGAACGACGCCGCGCGCGCTTTCCGGGAAGCGCTGCGTCGTGCGCCGGGCCAGGCCGTGGCCATGGAACACTTGATCCGACTGACGCCGCCGGCCGAACGCGAGCGCGAGCTGCGGCGACTGCACGAGCCCGGGCTGCACGCGCACCGCGGCTGAGCGGAGCGCCGAACGCTCGCGGTCTTGCGATCAGGGTCGATTCACGCGAACCGTGTACGTCCCGAACGCACCAGTCCAATAGCCGTCGACGACGAACTGATGCAATCGCGACGCCGTGTCGATCGATGCGGTCATGGTCGACTGCAGCCCGCAGAAGTCATCGTTGCAACCGCCGCCCGCGCCATTGCCGTTTTGGACGTAGAGCACGGTGTCGAATGCCGCGCTCGCGCATGTGTCTGCCGTGACCGTGCCGCTGCCACTCCCAGGACACGTGCGCCACCAGTACGAATCTTCGGGGCCACCCGCGCCGACGCACACGGGGCCGAGTGTACCGGTCCCGGCGGTGGTACCCGACTGCGTCGTGGCGCCGGCCGGGAGCAGTCGCAGCGGTCCATTTCCCACGGGCAAGTGCTCGAAGTGGATGTTGGTCGCACCCGTCGCGGAGCCATAGCCGGACAGAACGAGGTAGTACGTTCCCGGATTCAACACCGCGACGACTTGAGATCGTAGTCCTTCCGCGGGGCAGATTCCGGATCCGCCCGCGTCGTCGTTGCACACGGCGTCGCCCGGCGTCGTGCTTCCCGCCATGGACGTCGTGCACGCCGTCGCGAAGAAGAGCACCGTGTCCCACGTCGCGCCGAACGTATCCGCGTAGACCAACTCGCGGCGCGAGAGTGTGAACGAGTAGTAAACGTCCGCGCCCGCAAATCCCGTGCAAGACGCCGCGATGTTTGTCGCCGCGCCCACGTTGCTGGCCGCGATGTTGACGCTCGGAACCGCAAGATTGATCCCGATCGCTCCGCCGCACGTGTCGTTGGGCGGGCCGGCGGTGACGCACGCACCGGCGATGCAGTTCTGCCCCGCGAGGCACGCGCGGCCACAGGCGCCGCAGTTGGAATTGTTGCTCGACAGGTCGACGCAGCTGCCGCCGCAGAACGTCGTCCCGCCGGGGCATGTGCTCACGCATGCGCCGGCCGAACAAGCCGTTCCCGCACCGCACGCACGGCCGCACAATCCGCAGTTGGCGTTGTCGACGTTCGTGTTCACTTCGCATCCGTCGGCGACGGCGCCGTTGCAGTTCGCAAAGCCCGCGTTGCAACTCGCGATTCCGCACGCGCCGCCACTGCAGGACGACGTCGCGTTGGGCGCGGAACACACTCGCCCGCACGCGCCACAATTCGTGACGCTGCTTGCGAGGGAGACTTCGCAACCGTTCGCGGGGTTGCCGTCGCAATTGCCGAATCCCGCGTTGCATGCCCCGATTGCACACGCCCCGAGCGAACACGACGCGCCGGCGTTCGCAAAGCTGCACACCCGACCGCACGAGCCGCAGTTCGCGACGCTCACGTCGGTGTTCACTTCGCAGCCATCGGGTTCGAGCATGTTGCAATCCGCGAACCCGCGGTTGCATACCGGCGTGCAGTTTCCTGCGTTGCAGAACGGCGCGGAATTCGCGCGGGTCGCACACACGCGGCCGCACACGCCGCAGTTGGCTTCATCCGTGGCGGGATTGACGCACATCGCGCCGCACAGAAGCGTCGGCGGCGAGCAAATCGACGTGCAAGTTCCGCTGTTGCAAACTTGGCCGACGGTGCATCGCCGGCCGCACACACCGCAGTTGTTGTTGTCGATTCGAGTCTCGACTTCGCAACCGTTCGCCGCCGTCGCGTCGCAGTCGGTAAATCCGGCCGCGCATGTCCCCACGGCGCAGCGCCCGGCGACGCACGCCGCGGTCGCGTTCGCAAGCATGCAGCGATTGCCACACGCACCACAGTTCACAGGATCCGTCGCGGTGTTCACTTCGCAGCCGTCGGTATCCATGCCGTTGCAATTGCCGAATCCCGTGTTGCACTGGATGTCGCAGGTCGCACTCACGCAAACGCTCGTTGCGTTGGCGCGCATGGGACAGGCATTTCTGCACATTCCGCAGTTGCCTACGCTGTCCGAGAGTCGGGCTTCGCAACCGTTCGCGGCGACCATGTCGCAATCGCCGTATCCGGCCGTGCACTCGAACGTGCAGCGGCCCATCGTGCACTGGCCCATGAAGCCCGGACCGCTCGCACACGCGTTGCCGCACATTCCGCAGTGCGTCCCGCTGTTGTTCGTGTCGGTTTCGCAACCATTCGTCGCGTTCATGTCGCAGTTGCCGAAGCCCATGGTGCACGACGCCACGGAACACAGCCCCGCGGCGCAACCGGGCATGCCGTGCGCGACCGTGCAGCCGTTGCCGCAAATTCCGCAGTGCGTGACGTTCGTCTGCGTGTCCACACACATGCCGTTGCAGCACAGCGTGCCCGCGGTGCACGCATTCCCGCACATCCCGCAGTGGTTGGGATCGCTGTTGGTGTCCACGCACACAGCCGAACAACACGTAGATCCGGCGCCGCACGCTGTGCGACAGCCGCCCGTGTCCCCGACGCGGACGTCGTCGCCAGTTTCGTCGGGCGTCCCATCGTCGCTTGCGTCCGCGCCGCCGTCGAAGGCTCCATCGCCATGGGTCACGGAGTCGACCCGGGCATCGCGCGGACCCGCATCGGCCACGATTTGCATCGCGCAGGCCGCGGAGAAGCAAACCGTGAGCACAAGAATGCAGCGGGCGAAGAGAATCGACGTCGCGCGTGTCGGCATGCGGGGGTTCTCCAACGAAGGATCCCCGTCATTCTAGCACGATCGACCTACCCCCCGTAGCCGTTGACCGTCACGTTGACCTGGAAGGGGAAGGAAAGCTGACGCCCGTCCACCAGATACACCGTCGCAGTTCCGGCCGAGATGCCGGGCGGAATCGACAGGGAGAGGCGCCCTCCGATCGCGCCGCTCGCGAGATCGGCCTGCGTGAGCGTCATCTGGCGACCGTCCGACGTCTGAATGACGACCGCGGAGATCGCTTGAATCGGTAGATCGGAATTCGGGAGCGAAAGCGGCTGGCCCGCGTTCAGGTAGATCGTGCCGTTGCCGGAGGGCGGTGTGGCGTACGCGAGCGGTGGGTTGGCGACGTATCCCGGTTGTGCGGCGACGTACGTCGGCTGCGGAGCCGGCGCGACGTACGTGGGCTGAACGTACGTGGGCTGCGCGTACGCCGCGTGCACGTACGCGGGCCGCGAATATCCGACCGAGCCGTAGTAGCGATACCGACAGCCCGCGGCGAGCCCGAGCGCGGTGCAAAGCAATAGACGCATGGTGGAAGTCATCGATTCGGGTCCTCGCGGGTAGGTCGATCCGGGCGGAACGGGGCGCCGGGCACTGCGGGTGCGACGCAGTGTACGGCGCAGATCGTACAGGACTTCCCGTTCGCGGGAGCGCTCCCGCGAGATGGTTGCGAATTGTTGCGAATTCGCGCGCGAAATCGGATGGTCCCCTCTCTTTGGAGGTCGCTCGACCCCGATGCTCGAAGCCTGGGGCCACATTATCTACCGCTGGCGACGCGCAACGCTCGTTCTGAGCGCACTGTTGCTCGCTGCGTCGGTGGCCATTCTGCTCCGGGGGGGGATTCTCACGGTCCCGACCGTGGGCGGAACCGAGTCGGACGTTGGGGTTCAGACGATCGCGAACGAGTTGCACCAGCCCGCGGGCTCGCAACTCACGATCGTCTTGCAGCACGCGCGGTGGGAGGGCGACTCCGAGGAGTTTCGCGCCGAAGCTGGGCGGCTGATCGAACGATTGCGGCGCGACCGGCGGGTGACGTCCGTGCGCAATCCGTACGAGATGCCGATGCTCCTGGCGGCGATGTACGTCTCCGCGGACCGGCATCGCGTGGTCGTGCAGGCGACGCTGCGCGACGGGATGCGCCTTGCGGCCGCCTACTACCCTGCAATTCGCGCCGGACTTCAGTCGAACCGCCTCGAAGTGCTGGTCACCGGACCGTTGCCGTTCAAACAGGATCTCGACGAGGTTCTCGAGAGGGACCTGCAGCGCGGCGAAGTCGTGTCGATCCCGCTCGCGCTCATCGTGCTCTTGCTGGTGTTCGGTTCGCTCGTCGCGGCGTTGTTGCCGGTGGGCGTCGGGGGGCTCGCCGTGGCGGGCGGGATGGCCGGCGTGATGCTGCTCTCGCGGGTCACCGACGTCACACAGTACTGTCTGAATGTCGTTTCGCTCATCGGGACGGGCGTCGCGATCGACTATTCGCTGTTCATGGTGAACCGGTTTCGCGAGGAGATCGGCGACGGATCCGAGATCGAGCGCGCGATCTCGCGAACGCTCGCCACGGCCGGGCGTGCCGTGATGTTCTCGGGTCTGGCCGTCGCGATCGGGCTCTCGGGACTGCTGTTCTACCGTGGGACGTACCTCAGTGCGCTCGGCGTTGCCGGAGCAATCGTCGTGGCATTGGCCGTGATCTACGCCCTCACGTTCCTCCCGGCGTTGCTCGCGGTGCTCGGCACGCGGGTGAACGCCGGGCGCGTGGCACTCCCGAAGATCACGCCCGGCGAAGGTTTCTGGCACGGCATGGCGACGTGGGTCATGCGGCGACCCGTGCTCGTTCTGCTTCCAACGTTGGCGTTCACGTTGGTTCTCGGCTTGCCGTTTCTGCGCCTGCGTTTGGTCACCGCGGACATCAACGTGCTCCCGGCGGAATCGGAATCGCGTCGCGCGCACACGATCCTCCGAGATCACTTCCCCATGATCGCGGCCAACCGAGTAATCGTCCTCGCCCGTTTTCCCGGCACGCCGATGTCTCCGGACCGTGTCAGTGCCATGTTCGCGTACTCGCGACGCCTTGCGGCACTGCGGGGCGTCACGCGCGTCGAGAGTCCCGTCGATCTCGACGCCAGCATGGATCTCGAAGGCTATCAGCAGATGTTCGCGCTGCCAGGAGACCAACGACCTCCGGGGCTCGACGCCGCGCTTCACGAACTCGTGGGCCGGCGCGTCGCGTTGTTCAGTGTCGTCACGGAATATGACAATTCCAGCGCCGGCGCGCGGGATCTCGTGGACCGGATTCGCACGATGCGCCGCGTGGGCGATGGCGACGTCATCGTGACTGGGATGACAGCGATCGATTTGGACAACATGCGATTCATCGTTCGACATTCGCCCGCGGCGGTCGCGTTCGTGATGATTGCGACGATCATCATCCTGTTTCTGCTACTCGGGTCGGTCTTGTTGCCAATCAAGGCCGTCGTAATGAATCTCTTGTCGATCACCGCCTCGTTCGGATCGCTGGTTTGGATCTTCCAGGATGGGCACTTCTCCCGCGCGCTCGGATTCGTCCCGGGACCCATCGAGCCCACGCTTCCCGTGGTGCTGTTCTGCGCGGTGTTCGGCCTGTCGATGGACTATGAAGTGCTGATGTTGTCGCGCATGCAGGAGGAGTACACGCGAACGGGCGACAACACGAAGGCCGTCGCCGAGGGTCTCGAGCGCACGGGCCGACTGATCACGAGCGCGGCGGCGATCATGGTCGCCGTGTTCGTCGCGTTCGCGCTCGCAAAGGTCGTGCTGCTGAAGGCCATGGGGCTCGGCATGGCCATCGCGGTTGCGTTGGACGCGACCATTGTCCGAATCTTGATCGTGCCAGCAACGATGCGCCTGTTTGGCGACTTGAACTGGTGGGCACCTCGGCCGCTCGCACGCCTGTACGACAAGATCGGCTTCAAGCGTCTGCCGCACTGACACCTTCCCGGGCCGCGGGCTTCCCGCTACGCTCGGTCGCATGACCGATGTGTTGATCGTTGGCGCGGGTCCGGTGGGACTCACGCTCGCATGCGAGCTGGCCCGGCGAAGTGTGTCGTTTCGCGTCGTCGACAGGCTGCCCGAGCGCATGGCGCACTCGCGCGCGATCGGGATTCACTCGCGGACGTTGGAATTGTTCGAGGGGCTTGGCCTCATCGACGCCATGCTCGAGCGCGGCGAGCGAGTGTTCAGCGCGAATCTTTACGGCCACGGTTCCCGGATCGCCACCGTCGCATTCGATGAACTCGACGCGCCGCACCCGTTCATTCTCATGCTGCCTCAGTACGAGACCGAGCGCCTGATCGAAGAGCGACTTGTCGCGCTCGGCGGCCGTGTCGAGCGAGGGGTGACGCTGGACGCGCTCGACCGACATCCCGACAGCGTCAGCGCGTCGCTGAAGTTCGCGGGCGGCGTGGGCGACGAAGTCGTGCGCGTCCCGTGGGTCGTCGGGTGCGACGGTGCACACAGCACCGTGCGGCATGCGATTGGGATGGCGTTCGATGGGCAACCGTACGACGAGAACTTCGTCCTGGCCGACGTCGATGTGCAATGGGACCTCGCGCACGACGAAACGCATGTGTTCCTTCACAGCGACGGTGCGCTCATCGCTTTGCCGTTGCCTGGGGCGAATCGGTATCGCCTGCTTGCGGCCGTCGGGCGGTCGAGCGACCGCGCGAACGCCTCGCACGGAATCCAGGCCGGCGACGCTCCGACACTCGACGCGATCGATCGGCTCGTGCGCGCGCGCGGCCACATTCCCGCGACGCTCAGCGATCCGCGCTGGCTTGCGGCGTTTCGGATTCACCGTCGCATCGCGCGCTCGTACCACGTTGGGCGAGTGTTTCTCGCTGGCGACGCTGCGCACATTCACAGCCCGGTGGGCGGGCAGGGCATGAACACCGGCATCCAGGACGTTGCCAATCTGGCGTGGAAGTTGGAACTCGTCACGCGCGGCGACGCCGCGCCCGCGCTCCTCGACAGTTATCACGCCGAGCGACACCCGATCGCTTCTGCGACACTCGATGGCACGGACCTCGCGACACGGTTCGTCACGATGCGAAGTGCCGTGTCCCGCGAAATGGTGCTGTTCGCCGCAAGTGTCTTGAGCCACTTTGAAGTCGTGCAACAGCGACTCACCCGGCGTGCGGCGATGCTGAGTCTGAATTACCGCCGAAGCGCGCTCGTCGGAGAACATCGCATTCCGTTGGGCGGTGCCAACCTCGCGCACGACCCCAACTCCGAGGCACCGAGTGTTCACGACTGGCTGGATTTCGGTGCGGGTCCGGCCCCCGGTGACCGCGCGCCCGACGTCGAGTACGGCGAGGGTCCCGGCTCGAGTTCTCATCGACTGTTCGACAGCTTGCGCGGAACTCGACACGTCTTGTTGCTGTTCGACGGTGCCGCGGCGACGACCGAGGGATATCGAACCCTCGAGCGCGTGGGTTCGATGGTGCGCGAGCACTTCGACAGGCTGTTCGACGTGCACATTGTCGTGCCGTTTGCGAAGGCCCCCGACGCGCTGCAGTGGCAAGGCAGTGTGATCCTGGATTCGCACGGAACTGTGCACCATCGATACGGCGCGAGATCCGAGTGCCTCTACGTCATTCGTCCCGACGGCTACGTCGGGTTTCGCAGCCAGCCGGCGGACGGCGCGAAACTGCGCGCGTGGATCGAGGGAATTCTGGGCCACTCCGGCGCGTCCGGGAATCAAATACCACCCGCATAGCGGGTGGTTTGATGAAGGCCCCTCCGAAGGGGCCTCTCGGATTTTGAAGGGAGCTATGCTCCCGGTCGGCGTGATGAAGGGGACTCAAGCCCCCCGAGTGGGAGCTGTTCCT
>ORMF011131740.1_pt1 | contig 12427 bp, 7 predicted proteins | sample 1779871 | NCBI WGS metagenome assembly ORMF01 (sample SAMEA104232316, study PRJEB22302) | groundwater metagenome | biome: forest; feature: aquifer; material: groundwater | place: USA | collected 2011-08-07 | depth 5.4 m | reverse complement strand
CGGCATCGGCCGCGATGCGGTGCGTCTGGTTGCGACCGATGGCGGCGGCCGCATGAACCCGGACATGATGCACCGTGCGATCGACGCCGACCGGGCGGCGGGGCGCGAGCCGATCATGATCGCGGCGTCGGCTGGAACCGCCAAGGCGGGGAGGATCGACCCGCGGGCCGCCTGCGCCGCGATTGCCGGAAAGCACCGTTTGTGGCTGCTTGTCGATGCAGCCTGGGGCGGGGCGTCGATCGCATCGGACATGATGCGCGGTGCGCTCGCCGGCATCGAACGGGCCGACTCGGTCACGATCGACGCGCATAAATGGTTTGCCACGACGATGGGCTGCGGCATGTTTCTGACCCGTCATGGCGGGGCATTATCCGCGGCCTTTCAAGTCTCGACCGGCTACATGCCGTCGAATATCGGAGGCCGCGATCCGTATGTGACCACGCTGCAATGGTCGCGCCGCTTTCTCGGGCTGCGTCTGTTCATGTCGCTGGCGGCGGCCGGGTGGGCCGGCTACGCGCGCCATGTCGAGCGCGCGGTGGAACTCGCTGCGCTGCTCGGCGAGATGCTGGCGGCGCGAGGCTGGTCGATTGCCAACCGCTCGTCGCTGGCCGTGCTGTGCGTCGAGCCGCCTCCCGGGTCGTACGATGTCCCGTCGATCGTCGCACGGGTGCTGGCATCGGGCTGCGCCTGGGTGTCGGTCGCGGCGTTCGAGGGACGGCCGGTCGTCCGCGCCTGTGTGACGCATGGCGAGAGCACGCCCGGCGATGTCGGCGCGCTGGTCGAGGCACTGGAAACTGCACGCCGGCCGAACGGCGCCGGTGCCCATTGACCCGACGTTAAGGGTTCTGCGGCAATTTATTCGAAGAATACTCGGCACCGATTACCGAATTGGCTGTCGTTTTCTATCGACAGCAAGCGAACGCCTTGGAGGCTCGGGCATTTGGGTACCGAACAGCGACAGCTGACGAGTCTGACATGGCGATGAGTGCGCAACAGGCGCAGGAGGCAACGGCGCGGCTGTTCCGCAGCATTCGTGCCGGCCGGGCCTGGACGCGCACGCAGGAGGCGGCAGCCTCACGCCCGGTGGCTTGCGTGGCGATGACGCCGGGCAACGACACGGCACCCGTCTTCATGATCCCCGGCGCTGCCGGCAGCATCCTGCAACTCGCCCCGGTCGCCGGCGCGATGGCGGTGCCGATGGCGATCTATGCGATCCGGCCGCGCGGCCTGGAGGCGGACGAGACGCCCTGCGAAACGATCCGCGCGATGGCCGAATACAGCATCGGGCTGATCAAGGGGATACGGTCCCAGGGTCCCTATCTGCTGGTCGGGTACTCGGCGGGCGGGCTGGTCGCGCTGGAGATGGCGCAGCAGCTCTGCGCGGCTGGCGACGACGTGCCGTTGGTCGTATTGCTGGACACCTATCCGAGCCGGCAAAGCTGGCCGCTGCGCTGTCATGCCGAAATCCTCATGCGGCAGAGCGTCAGAGCGGTGTGGTCGCTGCGGCGGTACACGCCGTGGCGTGCCGTGCGCGACGCGATGCGGCGCCTCCGCAGCCTGTCGGGGTATCTCGCGGCGAGCGGCGTCAAAGGTCTGCAGGCGCCGCCGGTGGTCGCCGAGGGCGTCAGCGCGGCATCGCGCCGCGTCCATCTGGCGACCTACAACGCCGGCGAGGCGTATCGCCCGGCGCGCTATGCCGGCAAGGTCGTCTTTGTGCAGCCGGAGGACGTCCCCAACCTCGAGCCGCGGCGTCCGGAACATGTCTGGGCCCGGTTCTTGAGCGATTTCGGGGTTCGCCGGGTGCCGGGTTCGCATCTCGGCCTCGTTGAAGACGGCGCGCCAGCGACCGCCGAACAAATCGCGCAATGCCTGGCTGAGGCAGGGTTCTGCGACCCGGTTTTCCCGCTGCGGCCCGACGATCTGGTGCAGCGGCTGCAGACGTTTCCCGACAACCCGCAACCCTATACGGAACCCGCACAATGTCTGTCAGGCTGACGATCCTTTCGGAATTTCAGCAAGTCTCGCAATCGCAGGGCAAGACGCTGAGCGATCTGCGCGACCACACGATGCTGTTGGAGTCGGGGCTCGACTCGCTGTGTTTTGCGATCGTCGTGGCGCGACTCGAAGACACGCTGGGCCTCGATCCGTTTCAGACCGCAAGCGACGAGAAGTTTCCCGTCACGTTCGGGGATTTCGTCAAGCTTTACGAAGATGCCGCCGCTGCCGCGTGACATGTCGCTGTGGGGGCTGATCGGCCGCCGCCGCGATCTGTCCGAGTGCTTCCTGCGCGGGGCCGACCGCAGCATCGCACTCGGCGATTTGGCAGACGGGTCGAGCCTCGGCGCGCCGCTTGAGGAATTCGCCGGGCGCGCGGTCCTCGTCGCGACCGCCGATCAATTCACCGCCGCATTGGCGGCGATCGAACTCGACGGCATTGCGCGCCGGCTGCTGCTGTGCCCGCCCGATGCGTCGGCTGGGCACATGCCGCATATCGTGGCGACCGGTGGGATCGACATCGTCGTGTCCGACGGGTCGATCGACTGCGCTGCACTACCCGATAATGTCCGGTTGATTGGATGCCGCCCGGACATCGCGCGCAGCACTGCGCCCGATCGCGCGGCACGCTGTCGCACCGAGTGGATACTGCTGACGTCGGGCACAACCGGCGTGCCGAAACTGGTTGTCCACACCCTGGCGAGCCTGGTCGGCGCGATCGCGCCGGCCGCCGTCGCACCGGCAACCCCCTCGGTGTGGAGCACGTTCTACGACATCCGTCGTTATGGCGGCATGCAGATATTCTTTCGCGGCATGCTCGGGGGCAACGCGCTCGTTCTGTCGAACCCGCGCGAGAGCACCGCGGATTTCCTCGCCCGCGCCGGCCGGTACGGCGTGACGCACATCTCCGGTACGCCGTCGCACTGGCGGCGCGCGTTGATGAGCCCCGCCGCCGGTCGGATTGCGCCGCGTTACGTCCGCCTGTCCGGCGAGATCGCGGACCAGGCGATCCTCGACGATTTGCGCGCATTCTATAACGGGGCCGGCGTCGCGCATGCCTTCGCCTCGACCGAGGCGGGTGTTGCTTTCGACGTCAATGACGGGCTTGCGGGGTTTCCCGCCGAATTGCTCGATCGGCGGGATGCCGCGGTCGAGATGACGGTCGAGGACGGCTCGCTGCGCATCCGCTCGGCGCGCACGGCGACGCGCTATCTCGGTGCCGACGCTACACTGCGCGGCAAGGACGGTTTCGTCGATACCGGCGACATGATCGAGCGGCGCGGCGGGCGCTGTTACTTCGCCGGACGGCGCGGCGGCATCATCAATGTCGGCGGCCTGAAAGTTCATCCGGAAGAGGTCGAGGCGGTTATCAACCGGCATCCGGCGGTGCAGATGTCGCTGGTCAAGGCGCGCAAGAACCCGTTTACCGGCGCCGTCGTCGTAGCCGACGTGGTGGTGCGCGCGGATCCGGCCGCCGCGTTCGCTCCGGCGCCGGCATTGCAGCAGGACATCCTCGCGGCTTGCCGCGGCAAACTGCCGCCGCACAAGGTCCCGGCTTCGATCAGGTTTGTCCCGGCTCTGACCGTCGGGGCCGCGGGCAAATTGGCGCGTCCCGGTGCGTAACGTCATCGTCACCGGCGGCAGCCGGGGCCTCGGCCTCGGCATCGCGCGCACCTTGCGCGCCGCCGGCTATCGTGTGATCGCGATTGCGCGCGCCGAGAGCGAGGCGCTGATATCGGCAATCCGCGAGGATCGCGACGGCGGATTGCGGTTCTGGCCGTGCGATCTTGCGAATACCGCTGATATACCGGCTCTCATCTCCGATATTCGCAAGGAATTCGGGCCGATCTTCGGCCTTGTCAACAATGCCGGGCTCGGCACCAGCGGCGTGCTGGCGACAATGCACGACGTAGAGATCGAGCGCCTCGTGCGGCTCAATACCCTATCGCCGATGTTGCTGACAAAGTACGCGGTGCGCTCGATGATGGCGCATGGCGGCGGGCGGATCGTCAACATCGCCTCGATCGTCGGCTTTACCGGCTACAGCGGGCTGGCGGCCTACAGCGCGACAAAGGCGTCGCTGATCGGCTTTACGCGCTCGCTGGCGCGCGAAGTCGGCCCGCTCGGCATCAATGTCAACGCCGTCGCACCGGGCTTCATCGATACGGAAATGACGCACAGCCTCGACGCCGATCAGCGCGACCGCATCGCCCGCCGCAGCGCGCTGCACCGGCTGGCCGATAGCGACGACATCGCCAACGCCGTCGAGTTTCTGATGAGCGAAAAGGCGCGCAACATCACCGGCACGGTGCTGACGGTGGATGCCGGCAACACCGCCTGAGGGGGTGACCGCGGAGGCGGGATTTCGTGTCGCCTCAGAGCCGGAGTTCGCCCGCCTCGATGCGGCGATAGAGCGCCGCGTCGATCCGCACGAAGGCGTCTTCGGTTCGATTGTCGAGGTAGATCGCGTCCGCGGTGACCTCCGGGTCGTAGCCGGCGCGGACCAACTCCGGCTTCTTTTGCTTGAAGGTCTCGGTCACATCGATCGCGTCGCGTACCCGCACGAAGAGCGGGCGCGCGTACTCGGGCAGCGCGCCCCCGAGATGGCGGCGCAAATCGGCGAAGTCGAATCCGGGAAGCGTCACGATCGAGGCCATGCCGGCGCGGCCGTCGGCGCCGGGGACCGCGACGCCGTACACGACCGCCTCGGTGATGCCGGGGCAGGCGGAGATCGCCTCGGCGACCTCCGTCGTCGAGACGTTCTCGCCCTTCCAGCGGAACGTGTCGCCGATGCGATCGACGAAGTAGAAATAGCCGCGCGCATCCTTGCGCATCAAATCGCCCGAGCGGAACCACGCGTCGCCGGTGGCGAACACGTTGCGCAACACCTTCGTCGCGGAGGCATCGCGGTCGGTATAGCCCTCGAACGGGCTGCCGGCCTGCGATGCGCTGTCGGGGATCCTGCTGATCGCCTCGCCGACCTCGTCGGGGGCGCAGCGGATGCAGAAACCGTCGGCGTTGCGCAGCGGCGTGCCGGTCTCGACGTCGAATTCGACCAACGCCACCGGGAAGCGGTGCGCCATGAACGGCGGGATGCGGCCGATCGAGCCGGGCTCCCCTTCGCAGTTGTAGAGGGAGAAATTGGCCTCGGTCGCGGCGTAGAATTCGAGGTGACCCGGAATGCGAAAGCGGCTGCGGAAGGCGTCCCACACGTCGGGCCGAAGCCCGTTGCCGCAGGCCAGGCGCAGACCGTGCGCGGTCTCGCTCCGGTGCGGTGGCGCGTTGACCAGATAGCGGCACAATTCGCCGATGTACTGGAACACCGTGCAGCCGTGCTCGGCGATATCGTCCCAGAAGCGGCTCGCCGAAAACCGTTCGCGCACGACCACCGAGCCGCCGCTGACCAGCATCGCGCCGGTTGCCACGACGCCGCCGATGCTGTGGTACATCGGCAGGCAATTATACATCCGATCACTCTGGCGGGCATCCATCATGCCGGCGAACCAGCGACTCCACTGCATCAGTCGGTGATGGCTGACATTGGCCGCTTTGGGGTGGCCGGTCGTGCCGGAAGTGTAGATGCACAGCGCCCGGTCCGCCAGCGACGGCGCCGGGCACGACGCGGCAATCGACGGGTCGGCGGCGGGCAGTTCCAGCACGCTGTCGATCCGCGCGTGGTGCGGGTGGTCGCCGCCGTGCACCCACAGGATGGGCGTCGAGCCAAGCTGCGGGACAACCGCATCGACCGCTGCGGCAAAGGCGGCTGCGACAATCACGTGCCGCGGCGCGACGATATCGATCGCGTGCCGCAGCGATTCGCCGGCCAGACTGGTGTTGATCAGCGCGACCACCCCGCCGATGCGCGTGATGCCGAGCCATACCGCCATGTATTCCGGGCAGTTGTGCATCATCAGGCAGACGACGTCGCCGCGCCCGACCCGGTGTGCCAGAGCCCAGCCGGCGTAGTCGCGAACCCGGGAAGCGAGTGCGCGATAACTCAATGTCTCCGACTCGCCGATCAGCGCCGGGCTGTCGGCAAACGCCTCGGCCATCTGGTCGATGACGATCGGCAACGTGACCGTCGGGTGCTGGGCAACCGGCGCCGTCGCCTGCAATGCGCGGATCCACGCATCGCGCGCGGCCTTGTCGGTTTCGCTGCGCTTATCGGACATCTGTCTGGCTGGACCTGTAACGGGAGTCGGGCGGCGATCGCCGGATTTTAGGCGAGGGTCGCTTACCCGTTCGTCAACAACGCACCGGCGCGGTCGCTCGAAGGCTGCGTCGCGGCAATATCGATTGGCCGGTTGGCGACGAGCCGCCATGATACAGGGCAAGCGCCGCCGCACCGGCACAGGGACCGATCATGACCCGCTCGAAGACTGTCATCGCCTACGTCAATGCCGGTCATTTCCTCGACCATTATGCGATGCTGGTGTTTGCCGCGGCGGTGATCGTGATGGGGCCGCTGTTCGGCATCGCCTACGGCGAATTGCTGCCCTATGCGACGCCCGGCTTTGTCGCGTTCGGCGCCGGGTCGCTGCTGACCGGCTGGCTCGGCGACCGCTGGAGCCGGCGCTACATGATGGCAGTGTTCTTTATCGGTATCGGCGCGGCAATGATCGCGGTGGGCCAGGCGAACAGCCCCTTCCAGCTCGGCGCCGCGCTGCTTGCGGTGGGCTTGTTTGCCTCGATCTACCACCCGGTCGGCACGGCGATGCTGGTGTCGCATGCCGAGCGGCTGGGGCGCGACATCGGCATCAACGGCGTCTGGGGCAATCTCGGGGTCGCTTCGTCGGCGCTCGCGACCGGCGCAATCTGCGAATATGCCGGCTGGCGGGCGGCCTTCACGGTGCCCGGTCTTGTCGCAATGGCGATCGGCCTTTTGTTCCTGGTCCATGTCGGCAACGACGAGCGCGGTATCGCGAACAAGGCCGCCGCCGCTGCCGTGCGGGTGCCGAAATCGGCGATGCGGCGGGTCATCGTGTCGCTCGGCATCACCGTGATCGCCAGTTCGACGACGTTCAATGCGATCACCGTTGCATTGCCCAAGCTGTTTGCCGAGCGGCTCGACGAACTGACCGCGAGTCCGGCGCTGATCGGCGTAATTGCCGCCGCCGTTTATTTGTTCGGGGCGGCCTCGCAGTACGTGGTCGGCCAATTGATCGATCGGCAGTCGCTGAAGACGGTGTTTCTGCCGTTGGCGCTGGCGGTCGCACCATTGCTCTACGTCGCAGCCAGCCTGTCGGGAATGGCGCTGCTGGTCGTATCGATCGTCCTGATCATGGGGATATTCGGACAGGTGACGGTCAACGACGCGATGATCGGCCGCTATACGCGCGACGAGTGGCGCGCGCGGGCCTATGCGGCACGCTATTTCCTCGGCTTCACGGCGGCCGGCGCCTCGGTCGGGCTGGTGGCGTGGCTGCACGAGATCGGCGGCTTCGCACTGATGCTGCAGGTGTTCGGTGCGCTGTGTCTGCTGGTTATCGTCGCCGCGGTGATCTTCCCCGGCGAGGGCAAACGGGCACTGCGGCAATCCATGCAACCCGCTGAGTAGTCGGCGCGCTTTTACTCCGTGGCGCAGGGCCGCGCGCCCTCGCGCCCCGGCAGGCTCGCCGCGCGACATTCGCACAGCCGTTCGAGGAGACGTCGATGCCTGCATCCTACGAGGCGCACCGCGCCCAGCTCAAAGCCATCCTGCTGGCCTGGGGTATGCCGGAAGACAATGCCGAGGCGACCGCCGACATCCTGTCCTGGGCCGATCTGCACGGTGTGGACAGCCACGGCATCTCGATGCTGCCCGGCTATGACCGGCTGCGCCGCACCGGGCGCGCGAACATGGAAGCGAAGCCGCGCATCGTCAAGGAAACGCCGATCTCGGCGCTGGTCGACGGCGATGGTGGGCTCGGCCACGTGCCGGCGCGGTTTGGAATGCAGGTCGCGATCGACAAGGCGAAAGAGGCCGGCATGGCGATCGTCGCGGTGCGCAATTCGGCGCATTTCGGCGCCACCGGGTATTACACGCTGATGGCGGCAAAGGCGGGGCTGCTCGGCATGGCCTGCACCAGCGCGTCGAGCATCCAGGTGGCGCCGACCCTCGGCAAGGAAGCCAAGCTTGGCACCGACCCGTGGTCGTTCGCCGCACCGACCGCGAATGGAGAGCCGTTCCTGCTCGACATGGCGACGACGACGGTCGCCGCCGGGCGCATCCGCAACAAGGCCAACGAGGGATTGCCGACCCCGCCGGGCTGGGTGCTCGACAAGGACGGATTGCCCAGCACTGACCCGCTGGTGGCGCGCGAGAAAGGCGGGTTCCTGACCTCGCTCGGCGGCTCGCCGGAGAATTCGAGCTACAAGGGGTACGGCCTCTCGGCGATGGTCAACATCCTCGGTTCGTGCCTGTCGGGGGCGACCCTGATCACCGACCCGATGCATACCAAAAAGCCGCAGGGCATGGATATCGGCCACTGCTTCATCGCGATCGACCCCGGCCTGTTCCGCGAGCCGGAGGCGTTCGCCGCCGATGTCGGGCGGTTCTGCGACGATCTACGGGCGACCACGCCGGTCGATCCGGCCCAGCCGGTCATGGTGGCGGGCGACCCGCAATGGGCCAACGCTGCCCGGCGCATGCAAGAGGGCATCCCGGTCGGCGCCGGCCTGTTGAACCAGGTGCGGCAGATCGCGCAGGCCGCCGCGGCACCGTGGCTGCTCGATTGAACCGCCGCGCTCACGACGGCGTGACCAGGGAGGGCGGTGCGGCGCCGCGCAACAGCGCCTTGCGGACGCGCCACTCGTCCTCGGCCGGCAGGGTTTCGAGAAACTGCACCTCGCCGCCGGCGTACAGCGCGAGCGGCACGCCGTCGCGATAGACGAGGCGGGTGCCGGTCAGCGCCGCCAGCTTGGGGCCGGGGGTCAGGATGCCGGCGAGGTTGAGCGGATCGGCCCCGGACAGCGACACCAGCGCGCCGGCAGCCGGCTTGCGCCGTGCCTCGCGGAGCATGCCGATCGTTTCCGGCAAGGCGAATTGCTCGCCGGCAAAGCCGGCGACAAAGCGGCCGCCGCGGATCTCGCCGCGCGCTTCCAGCCGGCGATAGACGCGCAGCAGATCGCGCCACGGCGGCAGCCAGGCCGCCTCGCGTTCGAGCAGACGCCAGAACACGACGCCGTAGCGGCGCAACAGGGTGCGCGCCAGGTGCTCGCTCGCTTCGGCGGCGGCCTGGGTCGGATTGTCCGGCACGCGCGGCCGGCGGGCGAGCGCCCAGCGCCCGGCATCCTCCATCGCAAAGCTGACGGCGCGGCGCCGGCGCTGGCTTCCCGGGGTGGGTGCCAGCAACGCGCGCAACCCTGCGAAACTGTCCGACGTGACGATGCCGAGCGCGACCAGTTCGGCGAGCGCCTCTTCGACCTGCGGCCGCAGCAGGCCGCTGCCGGCGACCAGTTCGTCGAAGAACGAGGCGCCATCCTGTCGGATCACGTCGGCGACGCGGCGCGCCGGGGAACTCGGCGCAGTGTCGTCGGCGAGCGGCGACAGCATGCTCCACAGCGCGGCGTGCCGCCGCGCCACCAGCGCGATCGGGGTTGAGCGCACCGGCGTCGCGCCGCGCTCGCCGCCGTTCGGCCGGCCGTTGCGCGGCTTGAGGCGTGCCCAGGCGATGCGGCCGGACAGGCACAGATCGTCGAGCCAGGCCGGGTCGTAGCCGGCCAGCCGCGCCGGCAGGAGCTCGGTTTCCCAGGCACCGGCGGCCGCCTCGAACCCTTCGAGTTGGCCGACGATCGCGGCAAGGGCATCGGGGCCTTCCATGCGTGCGGCCGCCGCGACACGCTGCCAGTCGAACAGGAAGCGCAGGAAGTCTCGTGCCGCCACCGGCTCGATCTCGGCGCGCAGGCGCCGCACCGTGTAGCGGTGAATGCGGGCGAGCAGCCGGCGCTCGCACCATTCTTCCGCCGTCTCGCCCGGCGTGAAACGGCCGCGCAAGGCGAAGCCCTCGGCTTGCAGAGCGCCGAGCGCGAAGGCGATGTCGTCCGGTGCGAGGCCGAGCGGCGCGCCGAGTGCGTCTTCGGCGACGGGGCCAAGCCCCTCCAGCCGGCCGCGCAGGATTTCGACCAGCGCGTCTTGCGGCAACCAGCCACGGCCTTCGTAGGCGGGTGGGGCCGCGATCGGCGGATCGAGCGTTGCGTCGGGCCACAATGCCGCGAATTGCGGCAGACGCTCGGCGGCGATCCACAGCGTCATGCCGGGCCGGTGCAGCCGCGTGGTGCGGCGGCTCGCGGCAAGCTCATCGAGCCAACCGGCCCAACCGGGCGTGTTGCCGACCTCGCCGGATGCCAGGAAGCCCAGCCACACCAGCGCATCGTGCATCTCGTCGGCATTGGCCAGCGCCGGCCATGCCTCCTCGCGCACCCGCGCAATCGCCGCGGGGTCGAGCCGGCCGAGCTCGCCGGCATCCTCCGGCGCGAGCCAGCGGCGGCTCATCACCGCCTGGGTACGGCGCTCCTCCAGCGGCGCATCGTCGAGATAGGCGTAGGGCCGTGCCGACAATACCTCGAGAGCGAGCGGCGACGGCTCGGTCAGGTCGCGTGCCACGACGCGGACCTCGCCCACCTCGATGCGGGCGAGCAGCCGTTCCAGCCCGGCCACGTCCATCGCCTCGCTCAGGCAATCGGCGATCGTCTGGCGGACCAGCAGGTGATCGGGGATTTCGCGCAGGCCGGCGAGGTTCTCGGCACAGGCAAGCTGGTCGGGGAAGATTGCTGCGACCAGATCCTCGGCATCCATGCGCATGAGTTGCGGCGGCACCTTCCTGCCGCCGCGAAAGCGCGGCAACGCGAGCGACACCCCTGCCACCCAGCGCCAGCGCGTCATGAACATCGGCGCGTCGAGCAGGGCCTGGGTCAGCACATCGCGTACGGTCGCGGAATGCAGATAGCGCGGCACCTCGTCGAGCGCGAAGCTGTGCACGGTGGTCAAGGACAGGCTGATGTTGTCCTCGGTCGCGGCCGCCTGCAGCTCGAAATTGAAGCGGGCGCAGAAGCGCTTGCGCAACGCCAGCCCCCAGGCGCGGTTGAGGCGGCTGCCATAGGGTGAGTGGATGACCAGCTGCATGCCGCCGACCGCGTCGAAAAAGCGCTCGAACACCAGCGTATCCAGCGTCGGCAGCAGGCCCAGCGCGGCATGGGCCGCGGCGAGATACTCGACAAGCTGGCGGGCGGCGGGCTCATCGAGGCCGATCTCCTCGACCAGCCAGGCGAGCGCGGTATCCTCCTTCGGGTCGGTTTCGAGCCGCTCGGCGACCTCGCCGCGCAGCCGCGACACCGATTGGGACAGCTCGTCGCTGCGGCCGGGCGCTTCGCCGAGCCAGAACGGGATCGTCGGCGACATGCCCTGCGCGTCCTCGACACGCACGGTGCCGCGCTCGACCCGCTGGATGCGATAGGCCGTGTTGCCGAGCTGGAAGACGTCGCCGGCCATGCTCTCGACCGCGAAATCCTCGTTGACCGTGCCGATCACCTGGTTCTCGGGTTCGAGCAATACCTGGTAGTCGGCCGTGTCGGGGATCGTCCCGCCCGACGTCAAGGCCGTGATGCGCGCGCCCCGCCGACCGCGTAATACGCGGTTGACCGCGTCGTGGTGGATCAGCGCGCCGCGCCGGCCGCGCCGGGTCGTGAAACCCTCGGCCAGCATCGCGATTGCGGTGTCGAAATCCTCCCGCGCCAGGTTGCGGTAGGGCCACGCGCGGCGGAACAAGGCGAAGAGCCCGCCCTCGCTCCACTCGCGCGCCGCGACTTCGGCGACGATCTGCTGCGCCAAGACATCGAGCGGCGCTTGCGGGATCGTCAGGGCATCGAGTTCGCCGCGTCGCACGCTGTCGAGGAGGGCGGCGCACTCGACCAGCTCGTCGCGCGACAATGGAAACAGGCGGCCTTTCGGCGTGCCGTCCACCGCGTGGCCGGAACGGCCGACACGCTGCAGAAAGCTGGCGATCATGCGCGGCGAGCCGAGCTGGCAGACCAGATCGACCTCGCCGATATCGATCCCGAGTTCGAGCGAGGCGGTCGCGACCAGCACTTTCAGCTCGCCGCGCTTCAAGCGCTGCTCGGGGGCGAGCCGCTGTTCCTTGGCGAGGCTGCCGTGATGCGCCGCAATGCGGTCGTCGCCGATCCGCTCCGACAATTGCCGCGTCACCCGCTCGGCGAGCCGCCGCGTATTGACGAAGACGAGCGTCGTGCGATGCGCCTCGACCAGCGCCGCGAGCCGGTCGTAAATCTCCGCCCATACCTCCATCGACATGACGGTTTCGAGCGGCGACGACGGCATTTCGAGCGCGAGGTCGCGCGCGCGGCGGTGTCCGGTGTCGATGATCGTACATTGGGGCGCGGGATCGCCGCCGGCGCCGGCCCCGACCAGGAACCGCGCCACCGCCTCGATCGGCTT
>ORMF011078579.1_pt1 | contig 12427 bp, 11 predicted proteins | sample 1779871 | NCBI WGS metagenome assembly ORMF01 (sample SAMEA104232316, study PRJEB22302) | groundwater metagenome | biome: forest; feature: aquifer; material: groundwater | place: USA | collected 2011-08-07 | depth 5.4 m | reverse complement strand
GTATGTTCAACCTGGCGGGTTTGTTGTTGGGAACGATGGGCGGCTTCGGTTCGTTGATTGCATTTTTTGGCGTGCCGCAAGTGCGCGCGTACAACCGCATCAGCGTCTTCCTGTGCTTCTTTGCATTGTTTGCACTGGCGTTGTGGATGGACGACCTTGCGCGCCGGTACGCTGCGGCACGGAGGCGGCAGATTGTGTTCGGCTTTGCGGTCGTGACGGTGACAGTCCTCGCGTTGGGCGATCAGATCAGTCCGAAGACCTTACCAGACTACAAACAGATCAAAAGGCAATTCACCAGCGACGCCGCTTTCGTGCAGGACATCGAAAAGAAAGTCCCCCACGGCGCGCGGATCTTTCAATTGCCATTCATGCCATTTCCAGAGAGTTCGCCAGTCTCCCGCATGAAGGATTACGACCTCTTACGAGGCTACTTGCACAGCGATCATCTGCGCTGGAGCTACGGTACGATCAAAGGGCGCGAAGGCAACGCATGGCTGCGGCAGACAGCTGCCAAGCCGCCAGACCAGTTGGTCGAGACGCTGGCCTGGGCCGGCTTCAGCGGTATCTACATCGACCTCAATGGCTTTGACGATGACGGCGTGCAGATCGAGAAGGAGCTCTACACAGTACTCGGCGATGTCCCGATCCACAGCCTCGACCGGAAGCTGGTCTTCTATGACCTGACAGACTACCGCGCCCGATTGGAGCAACGCACGCCACCGGGCGAGTGGGGAACCAGACGCGAAGCCGCGCTGCATCCGCCGTTGACTATCTGGCGAGATGGATTTTCTGACCCGGAAGGCACGCCCGGAGACACGTGGCGGTGGGGCGGGTCGCATGGCCGGGTAGAGTTGGTCAATCGCACGCCTCGGGCGCAGCAAGTCCGTTTGGAGATGACCGTGACCGCGAACGATGGTGGTACGGTGACCATTCACGCGCCCCTTCTCAGTGAGCCTTTGAAAGTGGACCGGAAAGGCCAGAAGGTCAACACGACCTTTGTGTTGCCGCCGGGCAAACACGTTCTCTATTTTGCATCTGATGGACGGCGCGTCGATCCGCCAAACGATTTCCGCGAGATGGTGTTTTCGGTGCAGAATTTCAAACTGACGGCGGAGCAGGCCGCACTGGCGCAGCCACACGATTAGCCTCAATCCATGCGGCATACGGCCTGGCGATTAGGTTGACGCCGCTCCAATCGGGCGTTGGACTGGTGCATCACGGCCCTTCGACGGTAAGCGTCGCCACGTAATCCTCCGGCCGAATCTGCCGATCCGATCGCGGATAGGGTGCGAGCGCAACCAGTTTGATCGAGTACGCGCGATACAACGTTTCCGATCCGCTGGATTGGGTATGCAACTCTCGCTCAACGTGACCGGCGCTTCCCTCCGACAGCGACACCACCACGATGGCGTCACCTGCCCAGACGCACAGCGCGTCCATCGGACACCGCGAATCCGACCTCACACCGTTGAACGTAATCTTCAGTCCGTCCTGAAGGATCGCCGAAGTCGCCGGGCGCACCTCGAAGGGTCGACCGAGCAGAAGCTCACTCGGCTGTATGGGATTGCCGGTGCAGGCCGGACTGACGCTCACGCACACGAGTGAAGTGATGATGAGGATCCGCACAAAGGGAACGCGTTGGTTCATCGATGGTACGACCTGGTTCCGAGAAGAGTTATCGCCCGAAGAATAGAACCGCGCCTGTGGCATTCATCGTCAGGCGTCCCCTGATGACAGATAACCTGGCAGATCGAAGAGCGCCCAAGTACTCGGTATCCAGCGAATTGAGGCCGCAATAGGCTCGGGTGCATCCGAGCGCGCCTAAAGCACCGTGCCTCAGCTACAGACACCGCACCAGGAGACCAGGGTTCCCGCGTTGAAGTAGCTAGAACCGAAGGCCGGCGCCGGCGGTGATCTGGAGGTTGTGCCGCCAGGTTGACTGAAACCGACGGCGATCGAAACGGATGATCGCATCGCCCACGTCGATGCGGAGAACGGATCGCGTCGGAATGAACAGCTGCACGGTACCCCCGATATCCAACGTGAAGGTGCTCTGCAAGGTAAGACACGCCTCCGGGGTTGGAAAGATCGCGATGCAGACGATTTCCGGCGCCATGAAGCGGCGGCCGAATCTAGTCACTCCCGGCCGCACGCGTGCGAACGCGGCGAAGCGTTCGCGGCGGATTCCGCTGCGAGCACCTGCCAGGAGCTGCGTCACGCGCCCCGCAAAGGCATTGTCGCCAGCAAACAGGGTCATCGCTACATCGAGGCCAAATGGCCCAAGTCCGTCATACGCGACCCATCCACCCCCACCCGATCGCCTCTGCTCGGGGTAATCGAGGGCGAGAGCAGAGTAGTGTCCTCCGAGCGACACCTGCGGGCCGTCCGGCTGTGCGAAGACTGAAGATGAAAGGCAGAGCAGGGAAAGGCCGATGATGATGATGCGCATAACGAGAGTTCCAAGTTCCCGGTTCTAAAGTTCCCGATTCGATTGTTCCAGGTTCGCCTGACGAACTAAAGAACCATCGAACGCAGAACGGAGAACCGAGAACCTGGAACGCCCGCCCCATCCTCAGTCGGCGAGCTGAATCGACTGGCGGATGCGGGCGAATGTCTGGTCGTACATGCCGGCTTCGTTCTCGGGCACGACGCCCAGCACGTAGAGCAGGTTGCCGTCACGCAGCTGGACGGTAGACACAACCACCAACTCGCTGCTGCCAGTCACCTCGGACACGTTGCTCAGGGTCGTCGTCAGCCCGCTGCGGCCGGCAATATTCACTCGCCGGAGTCCGGACGCCTGACGGAGCTGGGGGTTGCCTTGGGCAAAGCTCTCAATCAGCGCGTTCGTGTCCCGCTGGAGGTTGCCGGTCTCGCTGCGGGCTACGCCAACCTGGACGCCGTGGGTGAATGCCGGCCCGCCGTTCTCCGTTTCGAAGAGCGCACCCTCAGGCGCAAACATGATCGTGTTGCCCCCGCCGCCCCCGGACGCATCGCGCCAGTTGGACGGCACTCCCATCCGCAGCACGTTACTGGCCGTCACCGTGCGAAATTGATTCGACGGCGCTGCGACGCGCACGACGCTCCGCGTCCCGCTGGTGCCACGCGGTGCCTGGCCGGTCTGCTGCGCGCGCGCCACCTGTTCCGCTGTGAGGGCCGGCGACATCCCGTTCAAGCGGCCCTTGACCTGCGCGAACTGACCCGTGTCGCCCCTCGAGCCCTCAACGCGAAGGGCCTGCGCTTCCTTCGTAATGTACGAGGCGCGGTTGCCCGGGTTGGGGTGGCTGCTCATCCACTCAGGCCCACCGCTGCCGCCGCCCTGTTTCTCGATCGTCTCGAACATGCTCGCCATGCTCCGCGGATCGTAGCCGGCGCGCGCCATGATCTGCGCGCCAAGGATATCGGCCTGCCGCTCGTACTCGCGGCCGTACTTGAGGAAGTACGTGCTCAGTCCGAAGTTCGAACCCTGCGCGATGATGCTGCCGGCCGCGCCGCCGACAATCGCCCCGAGAATCTGCCCGGCGATGGCGCCGATTTGGAACTTCTGCCCCTTGGTCGCCTGCGCGGTGCCGTGCCGGAGGATGACGTGGCTCAGCTCGTGCGCCATCACCCCGGCCATCTCAGCCTCAGTCCGCGCCGCCTGGATCATCCCGCGGTTGACGAACATCGGGCCGCCGGGCAGGGCGAACGCGTTGATCTCCTTCATGTTGACGACATCGAAGGAGTACTCGAAGGCCGACTGGCGGAACTCGCTAGGAATCTGCGCAACAAGCCTCCGGCCGACAGTGTCGACGTAATCATCGACACGGTCGTCCTCCAGCATCGGCAACTGCTTGCGCGCTTCGGAGGCGGCTTCGCGCCCGAGCTTGACGTCCTCCTGCGGCGAATACTTGTTTGGCGGCGGCGTGATCTTGGTCTGCCCCCATACCGTCCCCATCGAGAAGGTGAGGGCCAGAGCAACGGCGGTCGCCCTGAGAGGCTGAATGGACATTCTCGTACTCATGTACGGCAGAACTGCAAGGATGTGACCAGTCACGAGCTTCGAATCGCAGGCGGGGACCGTGGCTGGGGTAGTCACCGATAGGCTCGACAGAACTGTTGTGCGCCTCCTCACGGCGGCGTTACAGTACCGTGTGGCAATTACGCCAGCCCACGGAGGGCTTCGATGGCGAGCGGCACGATCAAACGCATGATTCGGGACAAAGGGTTCGGGTTCATCGGCTCGGGTGACGGCAACGAGTATTTCTTCCATCAGTCTGCCTGCGTCGACACCCCGTTCGATCAGTTGCGGGAAGGGCAGAACGTGAGCTTCGACGTTGGTCGCGGGCCAAAGGGGCCGCGCGCTGAAAACGTGAGACCCGAGTAGCGGGCAACCGCCCGCATCGTGGCGCGCTGAAGCCCTCTGGCCTGCCAGCCCTGCGCGCCGGACTCCGCTGACATCTCGTCCAATCACTCGACGGTGCCGCGCGCATGAGAGTGTGTACGCAGCGAGGGCGGAGCTGAAGGCTCCGCCCTCCCAAGCGCGACTAGAACGGCCAGCGCCGCCGCGCCGTGCCTGTCCGGCCATCATCAGCGTCATCGCTATCGCGAGTACCGACGCGTCTGTTCTCGTCGTTCCGATCGCGGTCGTTAAAACCCGCTTCGTAGCCCGCACGAAACCCGTCGCGATAGATGTTTTTGTACTCGGCCTTGGTCCCGTACTCATCCTCGTGCCCGCGCACCGCGTTGCGGTACCAGCTGTGTCGAGTGGGATCGAAATCTCGGTTTCGGTCGGCGTCCTCGAGCCCTTTGTCGTACCCGTCGGAATAGCCGTTCTCGTAACCGATGCTCCGGCGGCCCGTGCGGTTCATGCGATCGCCGTCACGGTCGGAAACCCGGCCGTTGCGAGCACGGCGGGCGTCCCGATTGCCGTTGCGATCCCATCCGCGATCCGCGCACCATTGCCAGCCGTGGACAGGGTGGCCCTGCCCGCTGCGACAGAACGCGGGGCCGTTGTTCTGGCTCCTTTGCTTCGCCTTGCCGCGACCTTGTGCAAACGCATCCGCCGAGATGAAAGCCATCAGCATCGCGGGAATCAGTATCAGTGCTCGTAAACGTCTCATCGCGTCCTCCGGGCATCGTTGCCACCGTCGAGGACTCCACGACGCATGCCAATCGTCGAGGCAACTGATTGGCCAGGAATTGCCGGGATTTCTGGCGGCAAGATCGCGGTGTGCGCTCCGTTGTCCTCTAGTGATAACACCTCAGCGTTTTGGGGAATCGCCGCCTCGTTAGCGCTCACGCCGGAGTACCATGCGGCGAAGACTGGCCGATGAAACTCTCGCAGCTGCATGGGACTCCAGCGCGCCGAGCACTTCTTGTCGCGGGTCTGGTTCTGCTTGTGTCACCCCTCGCGTTAGCCCAGTTTTATCGGGGCTGGGGCCGCTACCCACCCCGGTTCCCGGATGGTCCGCCGGATGGAAGGTTTGCATTCGCCCGCTTGATGTACGACCGGGTCCGTGCCGAGGCGAGCGGATCGGGCTGGACCACGGATTACCCCGGCGCCGACATCAACTTCATGATCCGCCTAGCCGAGCTGACCAAGGCCGGCGTGAGCCTGGGAGACGGCGAGGACCGCGAGCCCAAGCACGTCGTGGTCACCTTGCGTGACGATCGGGTCTTCGGTTATCCGTTCCTGCTCGCCTCCGATGCCGGCACAATGGGCCTGACGATGGCGGAGGCGTCACGCCTCAAGCAGTACTTACTCAAAGGCGGCTTTCTGTGGGTGGACGATTCCTGGGGTGACGGCGCGTGGCAGCACTGGGTGCGAACCATCGGTTCAGTGCTGTCGCCGGCGGAGTATCCAGTCTTCGATATCCCCATGGATCATGCGCTGCTGAGAACCATGTTCAACGTGACCGACATTCCGCAGATCCCGGCCATATCGCACTGGCGCCGGAGCGGAGGAGGCACGTCAGAGCGCGGTTCCGCATCGGCGCAGGTGGTCTTTCGCGGGATCGCCGACAAGCACGAGCGCCTCATGGTCCTGATGAGTCATAACACAGACATCTCAGACGCCTGGGAGCGGGAAGGGGAGGACCCTGAGTATTTCTACACGTTCTCGCCGGATGCGTACGCAATCGGCATCAATACCGTTCTGTACGCGATGACCCACTGAGCCTCGGCGGGTCGAGATCTCGTAGGGCCAACATTGGGCAGGAACCCGAGCGGCCAGCGTTTGGCACATCTGTTTACTTAGGAGTGAAGGAGTTACACAACCGAGGGAATCCGAAATCGGCGCCGCTTGAAACCCTGCTGTACGCCGAGCCGTTCTAACTGGCACGCCCGTTGCCCCTCTATGCTCTCCGATGGCGCACCCAGTTCACCCCAAGATTGCCGCTGCCGTTCGCACTCATCGGAAGTTATTCGTTGCCGGCCTTGTCGCGGTATGTCTCGTGATGTGGGCCGCGATTGGCGCCTCGTTCAATTACCTCTACGGTGCGACCCGCGGACTGCCGGACGCCGAGACGGTACTAACGGTCAGTGCGATGCCGCGGGCGACGACGATCGTCGACAGGCACGGTCGGCACGCGTTCACGATCTTCCAGGAGCAGCGCCTGCATGTGCCGCTGACGCGGATCTCACCGCACCTGCTACGAGCGGTGCTCGCGGTCGAGGATCAGCGCTTCTACGCCCATGAGGGCGTAGACGTGATTCGTGTCGCAGGCGCGGCGGTCAACAACGTGTTGGCACGGCGCGCTGAGCAAGGCGGCAGCACGATCACGCAGCAGCTGGCGCGACTGACCTTTCTCACGCCGGATAAGACATTTCGGCGAAAGCTCCAGGAAGTGGTGGTCGCCATCAAGCTGGAGCACGCGTTCACCAAGGACGAAATTCTCGAGCTCTACCTGAACAAGGCCTACTTTGGCGACGGTCTCCACGGCGTGGAAGCCGCCGCCCTCGGATATTTCGGCAAGCATGCGAGCGAGCTGACGATTCCAGAGGCGGCGCTCCTCGCAGGTCTCGTCAAGTCGCCGTCGAACTTCTCGCCCGCGGTGAGCCCTGAGCGGGCAGTGGCGCGACGGAATCTTGTGCTCGAGGTCATGCGGGATGTCGGCGTCATCGATCGCGCGGGCTATGACAAGGCGCGTCGCACACCCCTCCGTCTCGAAGACGCCCTCCGACGCGAAGAGGCGTATGGGCAGTACTTCAAGGAGGAGGTGCGCAAGCAGCTCGTAGAGCGTTTCGGTTGGGATCGCGTGTACCAGGAAGGTCTAAAGGTCGAGACGACCCTCGACCTGGATATGCAGAAGGCGGCTGACGCCGAAGTGGCGCGGGCGATTCGCGATATCGAACAACGGCTCGGCGAGCGGCGGACGAAGTCGTCAGAGGCGGACCCGCTGCAAGCAGCGCTCGTGGCGCTCGACCCACGGACGGGTGAAGTGCGCGCTATGGTGGGCGGCCGCGCGTTCGATCGAAGCCGGTTCAACCGCGCGACGCAGGCCAAGCGCCAGCCTGGATCGGCCTTCAAGCCGTTCGTGTATGCCGTCGCCCTGGAGGCTGGCTACACGCCGGCGACCATCATCAGCGAATTGAGCACGCCGGTGGCCACCATGCAGGGTGCATGGCTCCCGGACGATGAGCATCTCGAGAGCAGCGCGCTGACGATGCGTGCGGCACTGCGCACGTCGAGCAACCGGGCTGCAGTTCAGATGCTGCAGGCTGTCGGCGTCGACAAGACGGCGACCTACGCAGAGCAGCTGGGACTTGGAAAGGTGCCACGAGTACCGTCGCTAGCGCTCGGATCCGGTGAGGTCACGCTCATGTCGCTGACGTCGGCGTTCGGCGCGTTCGCGAATGAAGGAGCACTTGCCGCACCGATCCTGATCCGGCGAGTGACGTCGCGAGACGGGCAGGTGCTGTTCCAAGTCGAGCCGACGGCCACGCCTGCGGTCAGTCCTTCCACCGCATTCCTGATCACTTCGATGCTGGAGGATGTCGTCAACGCCGGCACCGCGGCGCAGTCTCGGTCTCTGGGCTTCCGCCTCCCCGCTGCAGGCAAGACCGGCACCACCAACGAATATCGCGACGCCTGGTTCGTGGGCTATACGCCCTCGCTGGTGACCGGCGTGTGGGTGGGACACGATCAACCGAAGACAATCGTGCGAGGCGGGTACGCCGCACAACTTGCGGTACCGCTCTGGTCGCGGTTCATGGCCGCCGCCACTCGGACTCACGAGGCCGAATACTTTCGACGACCGTCGACGGTGACATCTGCCACTATCTGCCGGCTGACCGGCCAGCTCGCGACCGATGCGTGCCGGCAGGATCCATTGTCGCCGACTCGTACCGAGTACTTTAGGCGGGGTACCGAGCCCACCGAATGGTGTGTCCACGTCACGCCGGGACTGCTAGAGGCCTCGGTGGGCACGCCGCCCGCCACGCCGGTAGCCACCACCTCCACCTCGCCGGCCGTCGTCGTCGCGCCGATCGAGACGATGGCCAGCATCGATACGCCGCCACCCGCCGTCGTCGTCGAAGAACCGGAACCGCCAAAGAAGAAGCGCGGCTTTTGGGGTCGCCTGTTTGGCCGCGGCGGCGACCGCGACGATGCGCAAGAAGGCAGCACACCGGTGGAGGAGCAGCCCTTCATGGCTGCTCCGCAGCGCTAGCCAGCCAAAGGCTCTGCCCTTGATATCCCACCAGAGCCCCTCGGCTGGTTACTACAGTATTTGTCTGGCGCGTTTCGCGCGCCTAGGACCGCTATGCGGGGCACAACGAGTACACAATTCTCGTAACGAGCCGCATAGCGGTCCAAAGCGCTGCGCCACCGGCAACTGATTCAAGAAGCAGCGTCGAGCAGTCGAACGCGGGGAGCGAGTGTCCAGTCGAACTCGTGGAGCCTCTCAGGCCCCAACTCATTGACAGCGTCTAGGGCCATTGCTGCCGCATCGAGGAGGGCGTCGACGTCGACGCGCTGGCAACTCGGCGCAAACGGCTGGAGATACGCGGCTCCGCGAGTGAGCATATAGACGGCACCATGGTGATTGCGGCGGCGCAGATGGTAAAACGCCACGCCAATCTGCAGGATGCCTTGATACAGCCGGCGGATCGGACGTGGCTCGGACCGCCACAACAGCTCCAGCGTCTCGTGCTGCTCGAAATACTCGCCGCGATTGAACTGCGCCACGGCTTCAATCAGCTGCGGCGGCGGTGGCTCATCACACCAGCTCACTGCGCCTATCTCCGAGGACGTAGCCCCACCGCCTCTCCGCGCCGGTCAACCGCGGACCGCGAATTGTTGCACAGGTAAGGCCGCCAGCCGGTTCATGCATGCCGTGCTCCCGGCTGCAACATCTCATCCAGTTGCGGCGTGCCTGCAGTTTTGGACTGGCACTCCTATAATTCAGCTGAAATGCGCACGTTCCTCAGCCTTCCGGCCGTGATCGCTGTGTTTGGCACCCTCGCTTTTTCACAGGCTCCGCCGGTAGCTCGCGTCATCGGCTCCCATGCGCTTCCGGTGATGGCGGTCGCGGTCTCTCCGGATGAGCGGACGATTGCCTCAGCGAGCGGCACGGCTCATGACGGCGTGCTCGTCGGCCAGGTTCTGCTGTGGGATGCCACGACGGGAGCACGTGTTGGTGAGCTTACGGGGCGCGGGGGGGTTTTCTACTCACTCGCGTACTCGCCGGACGGTGGGCTGCTTGCGGCGGGAAACTCCGCCGGGACGACCACGGTGTGGGACGTCCGGACTGGTGCCGTGAGGCACGACTTTCGAGGGCATATCGGTCCCGTGCGTGGCCTTGCTTTTGCGCCTGACGGCCGCACTCTCGCCACGTCCGGAATTCGTTCCGACGAGGTGCAGCTCTGGGATCCGAACAGCGGCGCATCACTTGCCGCCATCAAGGCGCACTCGGGCGGGATCATGGCGCTTGCCTGGTCGCGGGCGGGGTTGCTGGCAACCGTGGGACGCGATCTGACGCTCAAGGTATGGAGTTCCACGCGTCAACTTGCATCGACCATCCAGGGTCTGAGAGAGCGCACGCTGACAGTGACCTTTGCCGGCGACGGCACGACGCTGATGATCGGTGGCGCCGGCGTCACAGTTGTCGATCTCACGACCGGCAAGGTGCAAACGATCGATGGGTTCCAGAACACCGTCTCGTCGATGCTGTTCACACCGGACGGACAGACGCTCATTACTGCGACCGGCGCTGCGGAGATCATGAATGGCGGCCGCGCGATGATCATGGGGTACCCGGAGTTTCAGGTGACGCCGCAGGCGGCCAGCGATACCGCTGCGGGCACTTCACGGGCAGGAATCATCCGCGCCCACAACGCGAAGACCGGTGAGTTGGTTGGTGAGCTCTCGGCGCTGACGGACTTCATCTGGTCCGTGGCCCACTTGCCAGGGCGCAGCGAGTTGATCACAGGCAGCAGCGACGGCACCGTGCGGGCATGGAGATACCCTTAGCGTCGTCTGAACACTGCCAGCTCGTAGCCCATCCAGCCGCGGGACAGACAGTCCTGCAATGCTCTGCCGCCGACCAGGTGCCCGAACCGTGTCCGCTCGAGAGGCAGCCAGTCGAGGATGGTAAGCGCCGCGTCCACGACGCGGTCGCGAACCCGGTGAATCTCCAGATACGGCGTCAGGTCCGTAATCGACTCCACGTCGAAGCCCGCGGCGTCCCCCAGCTCTCGAAGCTCGTCGAGCGCCACGAGCGTGTTGACGTGCCATCCACGGCAGAAGCGTTCAATCGTGCGCGAGGCACTGGTGTCACCGGTTACCCGCTTGAAATCATCACAGATGATCAAAGTGCCGCCTGGTCGAATGAGGCGGGCACATTCGGAAAAGAAGCGAGCAGGGTCCGGTCCGTGCACGAACGCCTCGATCGCATACGCCGCGTCCGCCGGAGAGATACCTCCCGGCAGCTTCGTGAAGTCGCCTTCGAGCACCTGCACGCGATCAGTCAGCCAGGCGTCACGAATACGCTGCTCGGCGATCCGCGCCTGCACGGGGCTCAGCGTGATCCCCGTGCCGCGTACCGGAAGATGCTGCGCCAGATAGCAGAGGCTCGCGCCGATGCCGCACCCAAGATCGACAATGTGGGCAGTTCCGACTGAAGGGATCAGCGCGCGCACGTGCTCGGCAATCCGATCCTCGAGGTAGTGAAAAGCGTCCTCGACGTCCTCCACTCCGGGCGCCCATACGGCGCGATGAATGGCGCCTACCCTGCCGCCCTGTCCGTAGGCGACGAATGCCCGGGTATTGCGGTCGTAGTAGCGGCGGACGTCTGCGGTACGGGATTCGCTATCCGGAATTCGAGGTTCGACGGTCGGCATCGATGGACCATTATCCAGTGTCTTCATGGGATAGTAGTCGTCTTGTGAGCGAGGGGATCGATCCAACCTGGAAGCTGGTGCTCACGGCGAGCGCCATGGCGAAGGATCTCGAGAAGACTGGTGGTCCGGCCGAACTCGACGGAGTACTCGCCTGGCGGGCTGGTGCCGGCTGGACGTCGCTGGTCCCGGCAAATGACCGTCGTTCGGCGTTGATCGATCTGTACTTGCCGCTCTGCAGCGCCACGGCGATGCACCCGATCACCGTGGGACATCTGGGCCAGAGTCTAGACGGGTTCATCGCGACACACTCGGGTGATTCTCAGTTCGTGACCGGCGAGCACAACATCGTTCACCTGCATCGCATGCGTGCGTTGTCCGACGCGGTGGTCGTCGGCGCAGGCACCGTGGCAGCGGACAATCCGCAGCTCACGACGCGGCTCGTTGCCGGGCCAAGTCCCGTTCGCGTCATCCTCGATCACGCTCGACGTCTTCAACCGACCCACCGTATCTTCACGGACGACGCGGCACCTACTCTCTACGTCTGCGGCCGGTCGCTGATCCGAGCAGGGGAGACGCACATGGGCGGCGCGGAGATTGTGGGCATAGCCGACGAGACGCGCCGGCATGCCGAGACACTCAGCCTGCTACGCGCGCGCGGCTACTCCCGCGTGTTCGTGGAAGGCGGTGGGGTTACCGTGTCGGCGTTTCTCGGCGCGAACCTGCTCGACAGGCTGCACATTGCGATTGCGCCGCTTCTGATTGGCGACGGCCGACCCGCCGTGCGCCTCCCGCCGCAAGCCAGCCTCAGTGACTGCCGCCGTCCGGCCTACCGAGTGTTTCGGATGGGTGGAGATGTGTTGTTCGACTGCGAGCTGGCTGCAACGGCCACATCCGACAGCGACGGCACGGACACGCCTTCGATCAGCAGAATCATTTAAGGTAACAGGTGACGGGTAACAGGTGACAGGTGACAGGTGGAGATGAGTCGGCGGTACGCAGGCCGGGTCTTGTTCTTTAGACCCGGCGTGATGCGACGGCGGGTCCACAGAGCAGGACCCGCCCTACGACCCCAGAAACGCCGCGATGTCCTGGTGACCGACCACGAGCT
>ORMF012120793.1_pt1 | contig 12429 bp, 10 predicted proteins | sample 1779871 | NCBI WGS metagenome assembly ORMF01 (sample SAMEA104232316, study PRJEB22302) | groundwater metagenome | biome: forest; feature: aquifer; material: groundwater | place: USA | collected 2011-08-07 | depth 5.4 m | reverse complement strand
TTGGGTCGCTAAAATCGAAGGTAATCACGCCCGCAGCATCCTGCCCGCGGTGCTGCAAGTGAATGAGGCCCACATAGAGCTCTGCAGCGGCGTTTTCAACGCCAGTGACCGCAAAAATGCCGCACATTTTCCAAGCCTCCCCGCTTCGAGCATCTACTATCTACTAAACAGTGCAAATCCCGAGTTCTTTATATACGTTTTGCACACGTTTGTGCAACTGCCTTCCCGCCTTTCAGGAACTGTTTCGGAGTGCTCTCCAGCCCATCTTTAAAGTTTTCTGAACGCGGCCTGTCAGCCTGAAGCAAGCCAATAAATGCCAGCCATAGCAAATATTATTAACACAAAGCCATACACCTCTGCTCCTATGCCTAACCGGACATGGGTAAAGAATAAACCCGGCTTTAGACCGCCACCTATGGAGAGAAGCCGCAGCAGAAAATTGCGGGTTGAAGCTCTTCGGCGGCAAAGGAAAAAAGGTCCTAAGATAAACCCTGAGGCAGATCACGCAGAAAGGATAACCCGCCTTTATAGGCTTCTGCCAGCTAGGCTTAACTCCCTTTTCTCATTTCAGTCTAATGAAGCTTACCTTTCCTTGTTGGCAGAGGCTGCAAGTCAGGTGCGAAAGCTTAAGGAGGCTTCGCTTGATTGGCATACACATGGCAACTACGTTTCTCTTGATGACGCATTAAAAGATACCTGGTATGTAGCGCAGAAAGGTAGTCCGAAAGCCGCACATCTTTTTTTAACAAGACTGGCAAGAATGGGGTCCTCTGATAACTCTGGGAATGCCGGTTATCTTCTTTTAAAAAACAGTCGTGAAATCTCCTCTGCAGTTACAAACAACCCACTATCGAGGCTTTTTAGGCCAATAATTCAGTCTTTTGACTCAAGACTTTGTTATGTAAACATTGGAAGGCATGGTCTTGAGGATCTGCTTTTAGCTCTCGACCAGGAAGAGGGGGAAGATAGAAGAGAGCATTATTTAAGCAGCCAACACTACATGGCCAATACTCGCTTAAACTTTTTGGAAACTCCTCTGAGGGTTATGGCCTTTGCAAAAGCCCTTGGCGCGCAACCGTCAAGTGCTGCCGAGATTCTGCTTGCGGTTCCAATAGGCCAGAGAAACCCCGTGTTCCAAACACTCGAAAAAGACCCTGGGCTTGTTAATTTGTATGAGAATCTGAAATTGCATGGCGTTGAGGCCAAAGACTATGCTTATTTTCTGTCAGAATTGGCAGCTATTGAGGTTCAAATTGGTGGCGAGCAAACTGCGCTTAAAGAAATTGTAAGCAGGATTTCATCTGATGAACCGCATAGAAGTGGAGCAGCTTGGCTTGTGCGCCATCCTGAAGTATGGGCACGCAGCGACTTGGCTAAAATCATAGGCCTGGCAAGCACAAAGTATGCTGACACAAGGCTTGCGCTTTATAGCACGTGGAGCAGTGATCCTGTTAAGGGCAATGTTGTGCTTGAGCTAGCCCCTAAGCTTTCACCGCAGGAGCTGGCTGTGCTTGCAGAAGCCCTGCCCCAAACTGACAGCAATGATCTTGCACTCCTCTCGACGCCCACGCTTGATGGCATTCTTGCCCTGCAAAAACATAGACAAAATTTGGAAGGCACCTTTCATTCAGTGAAAGGAGGAAACCGCGACAACGCAGCGCTTGGCGGAAGCAAAATCTTGTGGGCAAGCGTTGCATATCAAAATAATTCCAAGTTAGTCAGTGCTGTTTCGAATGCTTATGAAGCTGTGCCAGTACATCGGCACAAGCTTGTGGAAGTTGCTTCGTATGTAAATAGGAATAACAAACATCAAAGCCAAGCAGCCAGAGAGGCGATATTGTTGGATTATTTCTCAACGATAAGCGCCATGACTCCTCGCTTAGCATCGCATGTTTTTGGAAGCCCTGATGATTCTTTGTTTAGCTGGTTTCTTAGGCGCTTGCCCGAGGAAGGCTTTGTTGAAAGGCTTGAAACAATCGTCAAGGAGAGCAGCAATCCTTCCCAGGCGTTGTACAAGGCGATTGTTTCCGAGTCAAGAGATTATTCACTAGTAAATCTCACTGATCAAGTTTTGGCTTCAGAGCCTGGTAGCCTTGTAACTGTAGACATTCCAGCTTCAGATGGCAAGTTAGCCTCTCCAAATGGCGTAGTTTACACGATAGTTGTAATTGGGCGCATTAACGATAAAACTCGGGAGACTATTAAGGTACAGCTTCTTAATAAGCGTATCACGGTACTATTTTTACAGGATGAGAGGAGAGGGCAGCCTCCTGATTGTGATGCTGTGCTTATCTACCCAGGGGGTGGAACATCGCACAGTTCACAACCACGTGATTTTTACAATCGTCATAAGTATCCTATTTACACAATAACTGGGGGCTTTGGTGCCACGTCTGTGATAACCGCAGCAGTGAATGTTAGAAACAAATTGGAAGCTAAGCTCAGTGCCTGAAAACCCTTTTTCCCGTGAATGCCATTGCCATTTTGTGCTCGTTGCAGGCTTCTATGCTTTGGTAATCCCTGGTTGAGCCGCCGGGCTGTATTACCGAGGTTACTCCCTGCTTTGCAGCTACGTCTATCGTGTCCCTGAACGGCAGGAAGCCGTCAGAGGCAAGTGCTGCGCCTTTGAGGCCTGCGTTAGTTTCGGCAACAGCCTTGTCAATTGCAGCCAGCTTTTCCTTGTCCTTCATCTCCCACAAAGGCACTTCGTATTTTTCAAAGCAAATCCTGTCTGCCGCTTTCTTGTAAGCCTTCACTATAGCGAGCTCAGTTGCTCCCACTCTGTCTTGCTCTCCTACACCTACGGCTATGGTTGTCTTGTCCTTTACGAAAACCATTGAGTTGGAAGTCACTCCCTGGACTACTTTCCATGCAAAGAGCATGTCTTCTTCCTCTTTTTTGGTTGGCTGCCTGCTCACCTTGTATGTTTTTCCGTGGTATTCTGATTCTGCCTGCATTAAGTCTTCATTCCTGATTTCGTTGTCTGCGGACTGCTGGAGTATTAGTCCTCCGTCAATCAGCGCCTTGAACTCTATGAACCTTTTCTTCCTGTAATCCTGAAGGCTTGCCAGCCTCGTTATTGTTATCAGCCTCATGTTTTTCTTCGCTGCCAGGATTTCTTTCGCTTCCTTTTCAAATTCCGGCGCTGCAACAACCTCGACATAGCTCTTGCTTATCTCCATCGCTGTTGCCTTGTCCAGCTTCCTGTTCACGACAACAACTCCCCCAAAGGCCGCTATCCTGTCTGCCATGTTTGCAGCCTCATAAGCTTCCCTTATGCTGCTCCTGCTTGCCACCCCGCTTGGGTTGTTGTGCTTCATTACAACAGCAGTTGGCTCGTCAAAGTATTTCAGTATGTTAAGTGCAGCATCAATGTCTGTCAGGTTGCTTTTGCCCAGGCTCTTGCCGGTTTCAACAACATCTTTCTCGCTTATGTTGCTTATCAGCGCATCCTCAGGCCTTACATACTTGCATCCTGCAATCTCAAGGCTGCCTTCGGCAAGTTCATACAGCGCTGCCTCCTGGCCAGGGTTGTCTCCGTACCTTAGCCCGGTTCCCAAGTCGCTGTTGCGCAAATTTGGGTTTTTGCCTTCAAAATTCCAAGTTTTTTTCTTGTAGCAGAGCTTTTGGCTGCCGATAGTTATCGTTAGCTCGTCTGGGAAGCTGTCTGCAAGGGCTTCCCTGTACATCGCGCCGATTTTTTTTGGCTCTTTCACTTTGCCCACTTACTCCACATCGTATTCTTTCTTCACTGAAGCGGTGCTTAGCTTATCGTAGTAGTCGTCAATGTTTGCAACATACCCGCTCAGGTAGTTCAAGGCTGTCTTTGCAAGCTGAAGCCTCATCTCAATTCCCGTAGCTGAGTTTTTTCTCAGAAGCTCAAGCACCTTTTCATAGTCGACAGGGCTGACAACGACAGCAACCCTGAGGAAGTTTTTCGCTGCCGCCTCTATAAGGCTCACCCCGCCTATATCAATATTCGTCCTTGCTTTTTCAATCCCGCCCCCTTTTGAAGCTTCAGTGAACGGGTACAAATTCACAACAACAAGGTCAAAAGCAACAGCTTTGTTCTCCTCAAGGTATCTTTTCTGCTGCTCATCGTTCAAGTCCGCCAGGATGCCGGCGTGTATTTTTGGGTGCAGCGTCTTTACAAGCCCGGAAGGCATTTCTTTAATTCCAGTATATTCTGAAATCTCAACCAGTCTCTCGGCAACAACTATTTTTTTCAGCTCAGAATAAGTCCCGCTGCTGCCGTAAATTTTCACGTCCGGATTTAGCTTCACAAGCTCAGCAGCAAAATACTTGAGGCCAGTCTTGTCATGGCAGCTGATAAGGACATTTTGTGCTTTAATCAAGTCTTTTATTTTAGTCATCTTAGCTCACACGACATACTCAATTCGCTTCGGCCATCCGCTTTCACAATAACTGGCCGCTTTCACAATCCTTGCCTGAAGTTCTTCCCGCAAGACTATCCTTCCCATCGGTCCTGGCTCTTTTATTCGTCTGGCTCCAGCATAATGAAAGCTATCAATCGAGATGTCTCTTATTTGCACGCATCCTCTGTTTTGTCCTCTCACTATTTTCCAAACAGAGACATATAATAGTCCGTCATATGAAAATTCTCGCTCGGGAAACTCTATTGTTATTCTAGCTCTTCCACTAATAATGATGCTCGCGGCTGTAGCATTACCTTGAGTGTCATAATTATAAAGTAAATCATCTGGCCCGGCATCCTTTAGTTCGATGGGCTCGCCGATATCTCTGACCCTGCCCGTAACTTCGCATCCAGCGTCTTTAAGCACAAGTCTTACGAGGTCACCGCAAACTCCTGGAAAATCCTGACGGCCAACATGCGCCATTGTGGCTTCCACTATACGTTCCTGCAGCGTTTGCGTCTCAATCAGGCTCATTGTCATTTTTTCAGGTAAGCCTCTGTCTTTTTCAGCACATCCTTTATCACTGTCATCTCCCTTTGCGGGCCTATTGAGACCATTGAAACAGGCACGCCTGTGCTCACGACAAGGTCTTTGATGTAATCCTTCATGCCTTGCGGCAGGGCGTCGTATCCTTTCTGCACAGCCATTATTTTTTCATTCTCATTAATGAGCGGCCAGAAATACTCCGTCTTCCCATAAACCGGCTTCCACCCTTCGAGCTTGAACGGGAACCTTGTTGTTTTCTTTCCGTCCTTTTCATAAGCAACAGCAGCCTTGAATGGCTTTCCGCTTAATACATCTGTCTTGGTGATTGCCCATTCGTCAACGCCGTTAATCATGGCGGAGTATCGCAGCGCGACAAAGTCTGAGAAGCCTGTCCTTCTTGGCCTTCCGGTTGTCGCGCCAAACTCGCCGCCATCCTGCCTTATCCACTTTCCCAGCAGCGGCATGTCGCCGTCAACAGCATTTTTCTTCTCCGTCGCCGTCAATTTTTCGCCTTTCTTCTCTTTCTTGGCATCTTCATGGCTGCCCAACTCTGTTGGGAAGCTTCCTTCGCCCACCCTTGTTGGGTAGGCTTTGGCAACAGCTATTGTCCTGAATTTTCGTATGTCCACTCCCAGGTTTGCGGCTGCCCCACCTGCCGTGCAGTTTGATGAAGTAACATAGGGCCTTGTGCCGTGCACAATGTCGAGCAGCGTGGCCTGCGCCCCCTCAAGGAGCAGCGATTTGCCTTTTGAAAGCGCTTCGTTCAGCTCATAGGCGCAGCTGCCTGCATATTGCGCTATCTTCTGCGCATACTTGGAGTATTCAGAATGAATTTCATCAGCATACCTGTTTAAGTCAGCAGTTGTTGCGACTATTCTGCTCGCAATAAGCTCGTGAGCCTTTGCTGCAACTACAGCCCTTAGCTTCTCCCTGAAATTAGGCCCCACCATGTCATTGACTGTTATGTCCTCGGTCCTTGAAGCCTTGTCCTTCGCTGCAGGGCCTATGCCTCTTTTTGTAGTGCCAAGCTTGTCGGTGAAGCCTCCGCCAGCATCAAGTGCAGTGTGGTATGGCATTATCACGTGCGCCCGTTCATCAACCAGTATTTTCCCGCTGATTTTGAACCCTGCCTTAATCACGCTTTCGCAGTCCGAGAAGAAACTTTTTGGGTTGAAGAAAACATCCGGGCCTATCGCAGCATTCCTTCCCTGAATAACCCCTGAAGGCAGGATATGCAGCACAACTTCCCTGCCATTCGCAACTATTGTGTGGCCAGCGTTATCTCCCCCATTGAACCTCACTACCCAGTCAGCGCCGGAAGCCAGCAGGGCAACTATCTTCCCCTTGCCCTCATCTCCCCAGTACGCTCCAATGACAATTGAGTTCATGGAATCACAACGGATGCAGTTTTATAACTGTGCAGCTATAGCCCAAACGGCCAAACACGTCAGTCATTCTTTGAAAGACAGGAAAGGCGTCTTGTAAACTGCCACTGTATGGAATAAATACGCTTACCACGCGTTCGCAAGCCAGCTTACCATCATCTTCTCTGGCTTGTATTACAGGATCGCTATGATAGCTTCCAGTATGTAACTGTGCATCCGCAATCCCATGATGTTTTTTAATTAGATTGATAAGTCCTGCAACTTCGCTCTTTTTCATACTAGAAGTCTCGATTATCACATGAAGTTCCTGTCCCATTTATCCCCCTCCTGGAGATAGTGCAAACAGGCAAACGTTTAAATAGGTTTTGGACACGCTTATGCATCATGCCTGCCAAGCACGGATTGACTGCCCTTGAGGAGACAAAGCTTAAGCTTCTCGCCGTTGACTGCCTCAAGGCAATGAAGGGGCAGAAGACTTTTCGGTTGCTTTCAAGGGAGCTGTCGCTTCCTGTTGGTGTCCTGAGCCGCTACATCAGCGGCAGCGTCCTGCCCAAGGTTGACCGGGCTGAGGAGATTACCACTTACTTCACAAAGAGCTATCTTCTCAAGATTCTTGAGGTTGCCAAGAGCAAAAGCTCCAAGTTCATTGTCACTGCAGAAATTCTATCGCAGCCGTTTCTTTTGAACGTGATAGCCTTCAATGCTATGAGCTCTTTTTCTGTTGTTGCTGGCGCGCGGAAGATAGATACCGTGCTTACCGCAGCAGTTGATGGCGTCCCGCTGGCCGTGGCAATTGCCAATCTGATTGGTGCAAAGTGCGTTTATGCCAAAAGGACCCAGGAGATTTCATTTTCAGACCATTATGTTTCCAAGGGCACGGCCGCGAAGCCAATTGCCGCTCCTTTTTACCTGCCAAAGTCGCTTCTGAAAAAGAATGATTCTGTCCTGATAGTTGATGATGTCATTCGTGCAGGAACAACATTTGATGCTTTGATGAGCATCTGCAGCCAGGCAAGGTCTGACGTGGTTGGCATTTTCGCCATATTCATAACTTCTTCGGCTTACAGGGTGCTGAGAAAGGCCCGCGATGTCCACTACATGGTTCTTCTTGAAGGCTAGTTCTGTTAGCGTTCCAGGTACATGATGTAGCTATTGTTCTTCTCATTACTCTCTATTATTCTGTTTTTAGGGTCTGCTGTTATTCGTACGGCTACAGCGTTTATTGGTATATCATATCTGGGATTCGCCGTCCACGGCTCAGGCACGGGTTTTTTCATCTGACCCCCTGTTGCTAACAATATTATTACGAGCTCTGACGTGGTAGGATTTGGCCCTGCAATGTGAGGTTTTTGTCTTGCAAATGCTCCTAAATGAGTGTCAATCACATGATTGTCTTTGTCAAGTGCTTCAACAAGGTATTCGACTTTTCCTTCATATGTGCTGCCTCCTGGCGGGACAGCCTCCCAGATTCCTGGTGCCCTGGTATGGGCAAAATCACCTTTGATACTAACAGGACTGAAAGGAAAAAGGAAGTCTGGTTTTTGCTGGGAGCATGCCATGCCAAGCCCCACGGTCATTGCTAAGAGTCCAACGTATTTTTTCATAATGGAAGGGTAATTGCACTTTGCTTTTATATCTTATTGTAACAGAACCAGCTTTGCGCTATTGGTGGCAGTCTCGTATATGGCTATGCTCATTCCCTTAGTCTCAGAATTAGTCTCGTCCACCAGCGTCCCTGAGTTCAGCCACAGCGTTTTCCCTTCCACCTTCACATGCGCAGTGTGCGTGTGGCCTGAAAATACGGCGTCATATCTTCCGGACTTTAGCGCATTCTCAACAAGCTGCGGGATGTGGCCGTGAGTAGCAAAAATCTTCCTGCCTTCCACGGCAAGCTCTATTTTTTCATCGCAGTAATCAATAAAGCTGCTGTTTCGCTGCCTGTGCAGGTCCTTGTCGCCGTCGTTGTTGCCAAAAACCCCTTTTATAGGGCATTTCAGAGCGGCAAACCGCGCGGCAGAAAAGGGTGCAACCCAGTCGCCGCAGTGAATTACCATGCCGACCTTTTCCTTGTTGAAAATGCCAATTGCCTCAAGTATCGGCAGCCGCTGGTCGTGCGTGTCAGAAATTACGCCTATCTTCATGCCACTTTGCCTATTTCCCTGTTCAATTTATCCACTGCTTTGGAAGCTGCATTTGCGTAATCTTTTCCGCCGCTCTCCTCATAAGCATAGCTTATGCCGCTGCTGCTGTTTAGCCTGTGTATGCTTATGTCGGCATAAGTTTTTCTCAGGACAGCCGCAACTGCCGCCGCGCTGCCCCCCTGGCTGCCAACTCCTGGGATGAGCAGCGGCACTTTCTTTCCTGAAGCAGCGAAGAATTTCGCTATTTTTTCCAGTTCAGCAGTATTTATGGCTCCCACCACCGCCCCGACCCCTGGCTTGTGCCACTCTGCCACTTTTGCGGCTGTTTCCATGAACAGCTTCCTTCCTGTTTCTGTGCCAAGCCGCTGTAAGTCATTCGCCCCCGGGTTGGAAGTGCGCACAAGGACGTAAACGCCTTTTCCGCTGCTGCAATAGCTTATGAAAGGCATGACGCTGTCAGAGCCCATATACGGGCTTACTGTGACAGCGTCAGCTTTCCATACGTTAAACACCTCTTTTGAGTATGCTTCGCTTGACTTGCCAATATCTCCCCTTTTCGCATCGAGTATTACCGGCAATTTCTTTTTTTTTGCGGCTGCAATAACCTGCTCCATGGCTTTCAGGCCGGGAAACCCGTATTGTGCGAAGAAGGCGTAGTTCGGCTTTACCGCCGCTATCTTGTTGGCAACAGCGCTTAATATCTCTGAATAGAACTTCACAATTTTCTTCTCTGTGTCATTGCCTTTAAGGGGTATCTTCCCACTAACTGGGTCCATCCCAAAGCAGACAATGCTGTTCCTTTCAGCAGCTATTTTGGCCAGAAAGTCCGGATAGCTCATCTTCAGCAGTTCTCGCACTTGTGGTGGTTGGTCTTCATCCTCCACTTTTCCTTTCCTTGTGCTCGCTTTGATATTTCAACCAGGACAGTTCTTACTAGCTCGTGCGGGTTTTTGTTGTAAATCACTGTTGCCCCTGTTTTCTTGCTTGTTATTTTGATTATCTGCTTTGCGAAGTCAGCTATTCCGCCTGACCCCTGCATTATGCCGATAACCATGCCATCGTCGTAGGCGATTGTGAACTCGTTGAGCGTGCCCACGTGCCCTCCAACAATGATTACCCCGTCGCAATTGGTTACATTGACAACATTCCTTCCCTTGAACCCAAATCCGGTGTAAATTATGAGGTCGAAAGTGTTAACTGGGAACTTGTACCTCTCAACGTGTTCCCTCAAATTCTCAGCCGGGGAAACTCCCATTACAAAGCCGTCAGCGTCCTTCGCTCCCCTGCTGGACTCATACGGTATGCCGCCGCAAGCCCCGTTTACCAGTATGCAGTTGTGCCTTGCAACTTCCTTGCCAATATCATAAGCAAGATTGAGTGCTTTCTTTGTTACGTTGTGCTCGCCCCTCTCGAGGCCTGAGCCCATTACGCCAATTCTGAGTTTCATGCCGTAAAAACTTATTCTGCCGCATATATATTTAACTATTTTCGCGGTTTTGCATGCGGCAGGGTTTTAAGGCAAGAACAGCTTTTCGGATTAAGTTATTGGATGATATAGACAACTGCGTAGCTTATGTTACATTTTGTACGCAGTTGTCTAATAGTGAACCGCGCCTCTTCTATCATTTAACCTGCGCAGTTCACTATGCATTGCTAACTCAGATGCCCCGTATCATAAAAAACTTTATAAATGGTGTTTGTAAATAGGCGTATACGTATATTATTGGCGTGAAAAAAAGATGGTGAGAACTAAGTCTGCTTGCTTTAAGCTAGCTCTGACTTTGCGCATTTACGCTGGCGTGTCAAATGAAATCTAAGCCAAAGTCTAACAGGCATAAAAAGGGCAGTAAGCTCAAAGTTAGCCTTCCCAGTTCCAGACTAGTAATGACTAGCTTGATAGCTCTTGCCGCGCTCATCGGATTAGAGCTGTTCATGCAAACTGAAAGCTTTGAATATCAGAAAACAGGCTTTCAGGTTATCCAGCAGGGTAATGCAGCATTATCTGTTTCTCCATCAATAAGCGATGTCTCTGTTAATCAGGAAACCACGCTGGATGTCGTACTTGACACTAAAGGGAGCAAAGTGGTGGCCACCGAAGTGCACATCCTCTTTGACAAGGATAGGCTGCAGGTTAGCACAATCGACTTATCGACTTCTGTTTTTTCGCACATCATCGAGTCTAAATCGGACAACCAGCTTGGCGTTATCAACATTACGCTTGGCAAGCCTGCGCCTGGCTTTAACGGCATAGGCACAGTTGCTAAGATAAAGTTCAAGGCGGTTTCAATAGGCACGGCATCTGTCAACATAAAATTTTCAGGCTCGAGAATTGAAGGTGACTCTGCGGTAATACTGGATAATGGCCTTGGGACAGATATCTTGAGTAGTGTAAGCTCAGGCTCCCTCAACATACTCCGTTCAGCGCCATCATGGATAAACTTCTTAACCTCGGAAACGATTGATAAGCCAAAGGTCAACGATCTGATTCGGTTTACTATAACCCTGCAGGATGATAAAGAATTAGGGTATTATGTTTTTTCGTGGAACGATTCAGGAAGGTGGAGGAATGACAGCCGCAAGGAACTGGTGGGTAAAGATGTAGTTGTTAGCTTCGATAAGCTGGTGACACGCACAGGGAAGCCGGTTCTTGGTGCCATGTTCTTCTTTAACGACTCGGATAACCAGCCCGGCTCTACTCCAGTATTTACATTTAAAGTGAAGAACACCGCACCATCATTTGCTGCAGTGATTGATAACCAGACAGCGACCGTCGGCGTGCCATTCTCATTGCAGGTTACATGTAATGATGCGGATGCTGATAAAATCGTTTACTCTAACACTCATAATGCGCTGTTTGGAATATCCCAAACTGGGCTTATAAGCGATGTTCCTGCTTCTGGAGAGGCTGGAGTTTATGATGTTGAGCTCACGTGTAGCGATGGCGAGGCCTCGGCAAAACAGGCGTTCAGGTATGAAATACGCAACCCTGGAGGAGTTGACACTGACAGGCCAAGTATTGTAATTGAGCCTGTTGTTGATGCTTTGCCCAGCCTGCCTGTGAATGTCGCTGCCACGGTGAAGGATAACGTGGCTGTCGCCAAGGTTATCCTGCAGCTGGATAATAACAACGTGAAATCAAACTTCACCATGCGAAACGTTTCGCTGACTAATTTTTCTGCCGCTATCACAGCACCATCCGGCCCGGGCAAGTACCCGCTCGTTGTGTATGCAAACGACACCGCAGGCAATTCAATCGCACAGGACGCCACGCTGGTTGTTCATAAGAAGGTTAGCTTCTGGCACAATATCACTGATGAGACTGGAGATGGCACGGTCGCGCAGATTGATTTTGTGAGGGCACGTGATGGTAAAAACATATCAGAAGAGATAGTTTCCAGGAATGAGACTAAGCTGGAAAATGACCTATACGTGGTTGATATCAAAATTTTCAATTTCACCTCTTTAAGGATCAATAACTTGTCGTTGGACGAGAACACTTCGCTCCAGTTGTCTGTTCAAAAAGCGAGTTTTAGCATGGAAAACACAAGGTTCCTGACTGGGGTAGCTATTTCCCCAATAACCGGATTGAATTATTCCGGCTTGGCGCTGACCCTGAATTACTCCCTGGCAAGCTTCCAGAACGAGGGGAACATTAAGCTCTATAAGTGTTCAACCTGGGACTTTGTGCAGAGAATGTGCTCGGTAGCTTGGGTCACGCTTGATGCGAAAGCTTCTCTGGGCTTGATATACGCTAATCTGAGCTCCTTGTCCGCGTATATAGCTGCTGAATCTTTAGTAACGCAAACCCCCCCACCAGTGACTGGCGGCGGTTCAGCCGGCGGTGGAGGAGGCGGTGGCGGTGGAGGAGGCGGTGGCGGTGCTGGCTCTTCAGGAGGGCTATTAACAGTAAGCCAATCATCCCCGTCATCATCTGAGTCTTTGAGCGTCTCGCTTTCAGCCATAAAAGCCTCTCTGCACCAG
>ORMF012563502.1_pt1 | contig 12432 bp, 10 predicted proteins | sample 1779871 | NCBI WGS metagenome assembly ORMF01 (sample SAMEA104232316, study PRJEB22302) | groundwater metagenome | biome: forest; feature: aquifer; material: groundwater | place: USA | collected 2011-08-07 | depth 5.4 m | reverse complement strand
GGCCGAAACCCTCACTAAGTGCAGGTCCCTGAGCAGCTTAACACCCGCCCATCGTCCTCACGTTTTCGGCGCATTCGTGGCAAATCACGAAATTGCCACGAAACCCGCCTGCGATTGCCACTCGATGCGCCTGGGTACAGTGGCTGAGACTTTGGATTCACAGGTCTCGCGGGTGACGCTGGTGACTAGCGGCGATGACCACACGGTAGAGCAAATCGTCAAACAGTTGAATAAGCAGGTGCGCGTCCTTTCAGTTACGGACCTCACCGTCTTGGATCACATCGAACGCGAGCTGGTTCTGATTCACGTTAGGGTTGAAGGCGATGAACGGCGTCAGGTGATGAATCTGGTGGATATGTTTCCGGCCCGCGTAATCGACTTTTCTGAAAACGGGCTGACCATCGAAGCTACCGGAGATCGTATGAAAGTCAAAGCCCTTCTGGATCAGTTGACTCCGTTCGGTATTCACGAAGTGGTGCGCGCGGGCACGCTGGCAATTCCCAGATTACCGGCAGCCAAGGTAAGAGACGATCTGCTGCAATCGTTCGCGACTATTTAGTAGAGAGCACAGGAACAATTTTATGGAAGTCTATTACGACAAAGATGCCGATCTTGAATTGCTCAGGACAAAAAAGATTGCGGTCATCGGTTATGGCAGTCAGGGTCACGCGCAGGCTAATAATCTCAAAGACTCTGGCTGCGATGTAGTCGTTGGGTTGCGGCCGGGTAGCCCCTCGCGGCAGAAGGCCGAAGCGGCCGGTCTTGAGGTGCTGAATACCGCGGACGCTGCGATGGTTGCGAATGTGGTGATGATGCTCGTCCCCGACGAGTTGGCCGCCGGAGTTTATCAAAATGATATTCAACCAAACCTTCAGCCCGGAGACTATCTTGCCTTTGCGCACGGCTTCTCGATTCATTTTAAGAAGATCGTGCCGCCCGAAAGTGTGAACGTCTTTATGGTGGCTCCCAAGGCTCCGGGGCATCTGGAACGACATGAGTTCACTCAAGGACGTGGGGTCCCGTGTTTGATCGCGGTCCATCAGGACCCAAGCGGCGACACCCGAGACGTGGCCCTGGCTTACGCGTCGGCGATTGGCGGCGGACGCGCGGGAATCCTTGAAACCAGTTTCAAGGAAGAAACCGAGACGGATCTTTTTGGTGAACAAGCTGTGCTGTGTGGAGGGCTGACCTCACTTATCCAAGCTGGCTTTGAGACCTTAGTGGAAGCTGGATACGCGCCGGAGATGGCTTACTTCGAATGTCTTCATGAACTCAAGTTGATCGTCGATCTGATCTACGAAGGTGGAATTGGGAACATGCGGTACTCCGTGTCGAACACCGCAGAATATGGCGATCTAACTCGTGGCCCGATGGTGATCGATGGTTCGACTCGTCAGGCCATGCGGCGAATTCTGCGCGATATCCAATCGGGAAAGTTTGCTGATGAATGGATGAGCGAGTGCGAAGCCGGCAAGCCGCGCTTTGAAGAATTAGAGTCGGCCGGAGCTGCTCACCGGATTGAAACAGTCGGTCAGCGGTTGCGCGAGATGATGCCGTGGCTCAAAGGTAATCAACTGGTGAATAAAGCCAGGAATTGAAGCACTAAAGGGTTCAATAAGAAATGCAGTTTTACGACTGGAATAGCATGGAGCCGGCCGAGGTTAATCCTGCTTACCTGAGAAAGGTGGCGAACGGCGAAAACGTCACCGTGGCCCGCGTCGAAGTAACTCGCGGCTCGATTACGCAAGTGCACCAACATGAGAATGAGGAAGTGATTGTGGTCCTGGAAGGTGCTTGGCGTTTTCAGCTTCCTGGTGGCCCTGTGACGATAGGAGCAAACCAAATGCTGATGATCCCGCCCGGCGTAGCGCATTCTTCCGAAGCGCTGGAAGATACCATAGCTTTGGATATCTGTGCTCCAGGACGAAAAGATTGGATCAATGGTGCAGACCAGTTCCTCCACGATGATCCCGGTCAATCGCTATGGGCTGTGTGAATGGTTTCCAGAATATGAGGTGACTAGTGGGTTTTGAGGAGAGCAAATGGGTTTGGATGAATGGAGAGATGATTCCGTGGCACAAGGCCACGGTCCATGTGTCAGCGCATGGTCTCCACTATGGAAGCGGCGTCTTTGAAGGTATCCGCTGTTACGAAACCGAGGATGGCCCGGCAGTGTTTCGGCTCAACGATCATCTAGCGCGGCTATTAGCTTCAGCCGCAGTCTACGGAATGGAGATACCGTTTTCCCAAGACGAGTTGGCGCACGCGGTCCGTGAGGTGATCGAACGCAGCGAATTCAGCAGTTGCTACGCGCGACCCGTCTGCTTTTACGGCAGCGAAAGCTTGGCCCTGCATCCGCGCAACTGTCCGGTCGAAGTCGCGATCTTCGCGTGGCCATGGGCGCCATATCTCGGCACTGAAGGCCTCGAACAGGGCATCCGGTTAACAGTGTCGCCCTGGCGAAAATTTCACTCGGACATGTTACCCACAACGGCGAAGGCCTGTGGTCAATACCTAAACTCAATTTTAGCCATTCGTGACGCGGTGGCGCGCGGTTTCGATGAAGCGCTCTTACTCGACCGCGACGGTTATATTGCCGAAGGGTCGGGCGAGAACCTTTTCATCGTGCGGGACGGTAAGATGTTCACTAACGATCAGCAAGACTCGATCCTGCTCGGTGTCACCCGTGACTCGGTAATTCAGATTGCCCGCGATCTGGGCTACACCGTGGAGATTGCCGCCCTGCGACTGAAACATCTCCAGGCAGCCGACGAAGCGTTTCTTACCGGGACGGCGGCGGAGGTGACGCCTGTGCGTGAGCTCGATGGGATGGAAATCGGAAATGGTGGGCCGGGAGCGATCACGGGAAAGATTCAGAAGAATTTCTTTGCCGCAGTCGCCGGCCGGGATGAAAGATACCGGCACTGGCTTAACTTTGTTCGGGAACTTGAGGAAATGGCGGTCTAAGGATCATGGAGCTCATGCAACTGGAAATGTTTGTGGCGGTGGTTGAGGAAGGTAGTGTACATAAGGCTGCCGAAAAGGTATGTCGCACCCAGCCGGCCATCAGCATTGCGTTGCGCAAACTGGAGAACGAGATCGGTGCGCCCCTTTTCGATCGTTCGCAACGCTATGATTATCACCTGACGCCCGCCGGTGAGCTGCTCTACTCCTATGCCACGCGCATGGTAGCGATGCGCAACGAGGCGTCCGGCGCCCTGCGCGATCTCGCCCATCTGCGGCGCGGCGCGGTGCGCATCGGGGCCAACGAGAGTACGAGCGTCTATCTCCTGCCGCGGCTGACCCAGGCATTTCACGATAAGCACCCGGAGATTAAGATCGAAGTCGCCTGCGCGCACTCGGAAGAATTGCTCTCGCAGATGCGGGCGCGCCGGCTGGACCTGGCGCTGCTGGCCCATCTTCCCGAGGACCACCAAGTTGAAGCACGGCTCATCATGCGCGATGAACTGGTCGTGATTGTCAGTCCTCGGCATCGTCTGGCGCTGGCTCCGACGGTTCGGGTTCAGGATCTGGAGAGAGAATCGATTATCACCGAAGGCGAGCCCTCTTCCGTACACGAGAAAGTGGTTGATGCCTTTCACAATCATCAAACCCCGCTGAACATTCAGATCAAAAGCGCCACCATCGAAACGATTAAGCAGATGGTGGCTACTAACGTAGGCGTGGGATTCGTGCCCCGCATGTGCGTCGATCGTGAAGTTGCCCGCCGCGAGCTGGTCATCGTGCCGGTGGAAGGCCTGCACCTAGAGCGTTCTCTTTGGGTGGTAAGACCGCGTTCGGATGCTCACTCGCACGCAGCCCTGGCATTCATGAGAGTGATTAACTCGATGAGTAAAGAAGTTGAGGCACTGGCCGCCGACAATCAATCTTCGTCATCGTCAAGAGTCGAGGTCGTGGATTTCAAGGTTAGAAAGCGTGGCTGATCAACGTGCTGCTGATTGCCTGAATACTGAGAAGGAGATCAACGCTTGGGAATTCAAATGAAACAATAATGCTCAACGATGTGCGGCGCGCCCGCCAGCGGATCGGTTCTTTCGTCAAACGCACCCAACTCGTACGTAACCAGACCCTAAGCAAGATGCTGGGAACGAACGTTTACCTCAAGCTCGAAATGCTTCAGCGAACCGGCGCGTTCAAAGTTCGCGGGGCATTCAACAAGATGCTGTCGATGGTTAACCGTGACGCTGAGGACTTTGGAGTAGTTGCCGCCAGCGGTGGGAACCACGCCCAAGCCGTCGCCTGCGCTGCTCAGCAATTGGGCCTCCGAGCATTGGTGTTGATGCCTGAGTTTACGCCGCGCAATTATGTTGATGCCACTCGCAGGTATGGCGCTGACGTGCTGTTAACACCGACACTGGCTGATGCTTTTCGCAGTGTTCCCAGTTACGAGGCCCAAGGGTGGCGGTACATTCATCCTTTTGATGATCCTCTCGTGATTGCCGGGCAGGGTACTATCGGTTTAGAGATCTGGGATGATCTGCCGGAAGTAACCGATGTAATTGTCAGTATCGGTGGCGGTGGTCTCGCCGGCGGCGTATCCACGGCCATCAAATCTCTCAAGCCGCAAGTTCGCATCTGGGGTGTCGAGACTGAAGGCGCGGATAGTATGGCCCAGGCTCTAGCTGCCAAGCGCGTCGTCGAGTTGTCGCGTGTTACTTCGATTGCCCGCACGCTTGGGGCGCCGGCCGTATCTGAATTGACTCTTGGATTGGCTCAAAAACATCTCGAAGGTGTCACCGTGGTCTCAGACACGGAAGCCCTTTTGGCGCTGCGGCTGATGTTGGAACGGACGAAGATCGTCACCGAGCCTGCAGCTTCTTGCACGTTGGCGGCGGCCGAGCGACTGAAGGCAAACTTTACTACTGAGCATCATGTGGTTCTTATTCTTTGCGGCGGAAACCTTGCTCTCGACGATGTGTTTCAAACGAAGCCGGCAGTTCATGTTGAATTAGCAGCCAGCGGCAATGGTCGAAATCAATTAGCGACCTCGACGCAATTGTTCTGAACGTATCCAAGACCCGAAACAAAATGCCGCACAACAACCGCAGCCGCGAGATCACCGCCGGTATCGAGCGCACACCCAATCGGGCCATGCTGCGAGCGGTTGGCTTTCGTGATGAGGATTTCAATAAGCCGATAATCGGCGTGGCCAATGGCTATAGCACGATAACTCCCTGCAATGCCGGACTCGATAATCTTGCGCAAAGGGCGGTGGCTGCTTTGCGAGAAGCCGGAACCATGCCCCAAGTGTTCGGCACCATCACGGTAAGCGACGGAATTTCGATGGGCACTGAAGGCATGAAGTATTCGCTGGTTTCGCGGGAAGTGATTGCTGATTCCATTGAAACCGTTTGCCAGGCGCAGCGGATGGATGGACTGCTCGCTCTCGGTGGCTGCGACAAGAATATGCCGGGGGCGATGATCGCGATTGCCCGCTTGAACATTCCGGCCATTTTCGTCTACGGCGGAACGATCAAGCCTGGCCGCTATCATGACGCAGATTTAACAGTAGTGAGTGCCTTTGAATCCGTGGGCCAATTCTGCGCACACAAGATCACTGAGGCGGAGCTGCTTGAGGTGGAGAGAAACGACTGTCCCGGCGCTGGGTCCTGCGGCGGGATGTACACGGCCAATACTATGTCAGCCGCGATCGAAGCGATGGGGATGAGTCTTCCTTACTCCGCAACCATGGCGGCAGAAGACACTGAGAAGGCTTTTGATGTGGCGCGATCGGCAAAAGTGTTGGCGCATGCAGTGTGTCAACAGATCCGCCCGCGCGATATTCTCACCCGGAAAGCCTTTGAGAATGCCATCAGCGTAGTGATGGCTGTGGGCGGCTCAACGAACGCCGTGCTGCATTTGCTGGCGATTGCACACGCGGTCGAAGTGCCACTTACTCTGGATGACTTTGAAGCCATTCGCGTACGGGTGCCGGTCCTGTGCGACCTAAAGCCTTCGGGAAAATATGTAACTACCGATCTCCATAAGGCGGGCGGTATTCCGCAGGTGATGCGCCGGCTGCTCGATCATGACTTGCTGCACGGGGATGCTTTGACAATCACCGGACAGACAATATCTGAAGTGCTCAAGGAGGTACCGGCAACATTCCCTGGAGATCAGGACGTGATTCGACGTTGGGAAAGTCCCGTTTACCCGGAAGGCCATTTGGCGATCCTGAGAGGCAACCTCGCACCGGAAGGTGCAGTTGCCAAGATCAGTGGCGTGAAAAAAAGAATCATCACCGGTCCGGCCCGAGTATTCGATTCGGAAGAAGAATGTCTCGAAGCAATTTTCGCGGGTCGAATTAAGGCCTGTGACGTGATCGTTATTCGTTACGAAGGTCCTCAAGGCGGACCGGGTATGCGCGAAATGTTGGCTCCGACTTCGGCAATCATCGGCGCTGGTCTGGGCGATTCGGTAGCGCTTGTTACCGATGGACGCTTCTCAGGCGGTACGCATGGCATAGTGGTAGGCCACGTAGCGCCCGAAGCTGCCGTAGGTGGATCGATTGCGCTGGTGCAAGAAGGTGACGCCATCACCATCGATGCCAACCGGCGCTTGCTGCAAGTGGACGTTTTGGCTGATGAACTTGCACGCCGCCGCGCAGAGTGGCAGGCGCCGGCTCCTCGGTATACGAGTGGTGTGCTATCGAAGTACGCTAGGTTAGTTTCCAGCAGCAGTCTCGGTGCGATTACCGACCCTCGTTCTTGAAGTTCTGTCGTTGCGATTGGCAAGTCAGAGACTAGCCGCTGACCGCTCACCTGACTCGTCTTTCCCGGAACGCTCAATTCCTTCCCAGAATCCATATCCCAGGAAAGATCGGAAATTGCACCTGGAAAGAGTAATTGGGCCGACCCATGCCTTCCAGCAAGCTACTGATTTCATCTCCGACGACCTCAGATCCTCACATGATTCGGCGCGGCAACCACCCAGGGCCATCGAGTCCAAGCAACGACGCTTTTCTCGACAAATTCCCAACAAGACTTGCTCACTTAATGGTCATGTCAGATTAGTCCTGCCTGAGCGTCATGTAAGCAGACAGTATTTGTGTCCAATGTGGGAGTGTACGACATTGCCGAGGATGCTCTAGCGCTGACTCGACATAGACGGATCATGGTGCGATCAGCTTCGTTTTGCTAGCCAAAATCTCAATCGGGTTCCGCATAACGACAACAGAGCCTGGCTGGGCCAAAGCAGACGGCTCCGGGGTCAGCATGTCATGGAATAGCGACTGACGGTTAACGAGTAATTGTCCTGAGCGATAGAAGCTGGGTAGGCCCAAACGCGGCCTGAACTGATTGATCATGTTTGTCGCTGAAATGCCCCAAGAGATCGCTGAGACCTCGACGTTTTCGGTCGCATCAATCCTCGCACGGATTCCCGCAGTGCGAGTGACCGTGTTTGGTGACTTCTGCCTCGACGCTTACTGGTGGCTCGATGATGACGATCAGGAAAAGTCGATTGAGACCGGGCTCGTTCTGCGCCATGTACGCCGACAGCAATACAGCCTTGGTGGGGCGGGCAACGTCGTAGCGAATTTGGTTGATCTCGGCGTCAAACATATCAAGGCAGTCGGGGCGATCGGGATAGACCTTTTTGGCGGTGAGGTGCTGCGGCTGCTGGAAGAAAGACAGGTGGACACCACCGAGTTGGTCATTCAGGGTGAAGGTTGGCAGACGATGGTCTATGCCAAACCTTTCCGTAGCGACGAAGAACAAAATCGGCTCGACTTTGGCTCCGGCAACATTATCTCCTCAGACGTTATTGAGTCACTAACGCGCGCCCTCAAGCGGGCCGTGGCGGAGAGCGATGTCGTAATTTTCAATCAACAGCTTCCGGATGGCATCAGCACTCCGGAATTAATTCTGCGCATTAATAAAGTCATCAGCCACTATCCCGACACGCCCTTCATCGTTGATGCACGTCATCGCGCCAGCCTCTATGAAGGTGCGATCTTCAAACTCAATGCCATCGAAGCCGGTCGCATGCTCGGCGAATTCTCGGACAGTGAGTTGGTGCCCGTCGATCAGGCGCAATCGTATGCGCAACGTCTGAGTGGCAGGACTGGTCAGCCGGTTTTCCTGACTCGTGGTGAACACGGAATCCTGGTGGCCGACGGCGACGAGGTGCACACGATTCCGGGAATTCAAGTAATCGAGCGCACTGATTCAGTTGGCGCGGGTGACACCGTCGTGGCTGCGTTGGCGGCGGCGGTCGGCGCTGGCGGAGACCCGGTCCAAGCCGCACGGTTTGCCAACATTGCCGCTTCAGTTACGGTGCGCAAACTACACACGACCGGAACGGCCTCGCCGGATGAGATTCGCGCTGTGGGCGATTGCCCCGATTATGTCTATCTCCCGGAACTGGCAGACGATGCTCGGCAGGCCGTCTGCTTTGCCGATTCGGAAATTGAACTGGTCAGTCCGCTGCCGGAGCAGTTGCAGATCCAACATGCGATCTTTGATCACGACGGCACCATCTCTACCCTGCGCGAAGGTTGGGAACGAATCATGGAGCCGATCATGATGCATGCCATTCTCGGCTCTCAGTACTCCTCAGTCGATGCCGGGCTCTTCCAAAAAGTCAGAAACGCCGTTCAGCACTTTATCGATAAGACAACCGGCGTACAGACACTGGTCCAGATGCAGGGTTTGGTCGGCATGGTCCGGCAGTTTGGGTTTGTCCCGCCGGAAGAAATTCTCGACGAGCACGGTTACAAGCGTATTTACAGCGACGCGTTGCTGGAGATGGTGCAAAAGCGCGTCGGTAAGTTAGAGCGTGGTGAGTTGAGCGCAACAGATTTTCAGGTGAAAAACGCGCGGGCGATGCTCGATCATCTGCATCAGCGCGGCGTGAAACTCTATCTCGCCAGTGGCACAGATGAAGCCGATGTGCGGGCCGAGGCCGAGGCTCTCGGTTACGCTCATCTTTTTGGCGGACGTGTTTTCGGCGCGGTGGGCGATGTCAGGGTCGAAGCCAAGAAGATCGTGCTGGAGCGAATTATTCGGGCGCACAATTTGGCGGGCCATGAGTTCGTGACCTTTGGCGATGGTCCAGTTGAGATCAGAGAGACCAGGAAGCGCGGTGGTATCTGTGTCGGCGTGGGCAGTGATGAAATGCGGCGCTTCGGATTGAATCAGTCCAAGCGGGCGCGGCTAATCCGGGCTGGCGCGCACCTGGTGGTCCCCGACTTTAGTCAACTCTCAGTCTTAGTGGGACTGTTGAATCTGAGATGAGGCGATGAAACTAGCAGAACCAAAGATCGCCACCGTGACTGAGCTGCGCGAAATACGCGCCCGGTTAGAAAGCGAAGGCAAGAAGCTGGTTCTTACCAACGGCTGCTTCGACATCTTGCATCGGGGGCATGTCACCTATCTGACTTTTGCGCGCAACCAGGGTGACGCATTGGTAGTCGCCGTTAACTCGGATGCTTCGGTCAAACGCAATAAGGGTGACGGCCGGCCGATCAACTCGGAAGAGGATCGCGGTTATGTCCTCGCCTCTCTGCGCGCGGTGGATTATGTTGTGATCTTTGATGACGAAGAGCCAAAAGGATTGATTGCCCAGATACTGCCGCACGTCCTGGTAAAGGGCAGCGATTGGGCGCACTACGTGAGTGGCCGCGACATCGTCGAAGCGAATGGCGGCAAAGTGGTCTTGGCGGAAATGGTCGAGGGCAGATCGACGACGGGGACAATCGAACGCATCGTGCAGGTTTACGGGCAGACGAATGGGAACAGCGGAAAACAATAGTAAGCGAAGCGCTCCGATTGTGGTTACGGGAGCGGCCGGCTTCATCGGACGCAACACCGTCGCGGCGTTAAATGAGCGCGGCATAGATAATGTGTTGCTGGTTGACTCACTCGGCAAGGATGAAAAATGGCGCAACCTGGTCGGGTTGCGTTACGCGGATCTTCTCACTCCCGATCAGTTTCTCGATTTAGTAATTGCTCGCAAGCTTTCGGACGTAGCTGCGGTTATTCATTTGGGGGCGTGTAGTTCAACTACTGAGAACGACGCCGACTTTCTCGTGGCGAATAACTTTCAATACACCAGGACGCTTTGCGAGTGGTGCATCAAGAATGAAATTCGTTTTGTCTACGCATCAAGCGCCGCAACCTATGGCGATGGCAGCCAAGGGTACAGTGACGATGATGAGCAGACCAGGACCCTACGGCCCCTCAACATGTATGGCTACTCGAAACACATGTTTGACCTCTGGGCGCTGCGGTCGGGGTTGTTCGATCGTATCGTTGGCTTGAAGTACTTCAACGTGTTTGGCCCGTATGAAGACCACAAAGGCGACATGCGCTCCGTGGTGAATAAGGCATATGGACAAATCATTGATGACCATGAAGTCTCGCTGTTCAAATCATACAAAGAGGAATATGCGGACGGCGAACAGAAGCGCGATTTTATCTATGTGAAAGATGCGGTCGACGTCACTTTGCACTTCCTGGATCATCCCGAACTGGGGGGACTCTTCAACTGCGGCACCGGAAAAGCGCGCAGTTGGATTGATTTGGCGACGGCTGTTTTTGCAGCGCTTGGTCGGCGCCCAAATATCAAGTTCATCGAGATGCCGGAACGGTTGCGCGAAAAGTATCAATATTTCACGCAGGCGGACGTCACCAAGTTGCGCGAAGCAGGTCAGTATCGAAGAGAGTTCACCAGTCTGGAAGATGGTATTGCTGACTACGTGAGGAGCTATCTGGTGCCGCTTAATAGAACCGCAGAGTTAGCGGAATTAAGCGTAGCAAAGTAGAGCACAAACCGAAATTATGCACGGGGTATTGTCACATAATATTGAGCAGGCAACTGAGGTCTTTCGCTCGCTCTTATCTCTGCAGCGGGAAATTGAGACCGCGAGTTTGTTAATCGCCACAGCTCTGACTTCAGGTCACAAACTGCTCGCTTGTGGCAACGGCGGCAGCGCCGCCGATTCCGCGCATTTGACTACCGAATTTGTCTGCCGCTTTGATGGCGATCGCCAGCCGTATCCGGCGATCTGTCTGGCGACTCACGGCGGAGATCTGACAGCCATCGGAAACGACTATCACTTCACGGAAATCTTCTCTCGCCAGGTGGAAGCTTTCGCTCAGCAGGGTGACGTTCTAGTTGTCTTTAGCACCAGTGGCAATAGCGAGAATGTGGTGCGGGCGCTGCAAGCCGCGCGCAAGAAAGGGATCAAGTCAATTGCCCTACTGGGTCGAGACGGTGGTCGGTGCGCGAAGTTGGCAACGGTCGAGCTGATTGTGCGAAGCAACATCACGGCCCGCATACAGGAAGGGCAGAAGCTTTTGCTGCATACGATCTGTGAAATGGTTGAACACGACCTGAAACCATCACACACGACTAACTCAGCCGGAGCGTAGAGGAGTGGTTTGATGGTGAGATGTCCTGATAAATCGGGTTTGCTTAAACGGATCTTTGCATCGCTGGGGTTGTTTTTTCTCGTCGCATCGTTGCAGGCGCAGACGCCGGAACAATTAGCCGAAGCCATCAAGCCCCTTTCTCCGTCGGCGCAACAAGTCATGAATCGTCTGGCTGAGTTGACCGCCCTGCCGGCTCCGAACTGGAGAGTTCACGTAGGCGACCTCCCGCACGGAGAAGATCCGGCAGTGGACGATTCATCTTGGCCAATTGCTGCCCTCAACTATGAAACTCCGGCGGAAGAGCCCGCTTGGTATCGCGCCTGGATTGAGATTCCCAAGACTCTTCGGGGTCATGATCTCACGGGCTCCAAAGTCTGGTTTCAATTTCGTTTTTCGGGAGATGGCAACGTTACCACTATCGTCTATTTCAATGGGCGCCGCGTGGCCCTGGGCGAATCGTTAGAGCCGCTGGTTCTCTTTGAAAATGCACAGCCAGGCCAACGGATTTTGGTGGCCGTGAAGTTACCACGAGCCCCGCGCACCAAGCGGTTTCGCGGTAGTCCCCTGAGGATTGAAACATCGTCTTCCCGGCCCAGCCCCGGCGACCTGTGGCAGGAACTGATTTCAGCTTCTTCATTCGTGAACGGCTCTTCGGACTCCGTGCGGCAGCGAGCCCAACTTGAACGGGCGATCATGAGTGTGGACCTCAAGGCTTTGGATCAGAGTGATCAGGCCGGCTTCGATAGATCCCTGCGACAGGCCACAGCCGAGCTTGCCAGCCTGCGACCGTACCTCAGCAGGTTTACCTTTTATCTCAACGGCAATTCGCATATCGATTCCGCCTGGCTATGGCCCTGGTCCGAAACCGTCGAGGCCGTGCGACGAACCTTCGGCACCGCCACCCAATTGATGCGTGAGTATCCGGATTACACTTTTACCCAGTCGGCCGCCCAGCACAGCGAATGGATTGTTGAGAAATATCCGGAGATCAACGACGAAATCAAAAAGCGAATCAAAGAAGGTCGTTGGGAGATCG
>ORMF012678988.1_pt1 | contig 12435 bp, 11 predicted proteins | sample 1779871 | NCBI WGS metagenome assembly ORMF01 (sample SAMEA104232316, study PRJEB22302) | groundwater metagenome | biome: forest; feature: aquifer; material: groundwater | place: USA | collected 2011-08-07 | depth 5.4 m | reverse complement strand
GCGCAGCCAGATGAGGAAGACAGAGGACAAAGCCATGAGTTCCCAGAACAGGAACAGCGTGAGCAGGTCGCCGGCGTAGATGGCGCCAAGTGCGCCCCCCGCATAGATCCAGGAAGCCATATGCTCCCGCTTGTCCTTCACGTGCAGCCCGTAGAGTGTCCCGAGGATGCACATGAGGCTCATGATGTACCCAAAAACCGAGCTGAGCCCGTCCACACGGCCAAAGACCAGAACCCAATCGAGGAAGCGTACCTCTCCGAATATCCCATGCTGCATGGCGAAGGCTCGGAGAAATGTCCCCAGGGGTACGAGCAAAAGATAGGCCCTGGTCAGGCGCGCGGGCACCAAGGGGAGGACTAAGCCCCCCGCCAGCAGGATCAACGCGGGATGCAGCCAGAAATTACTCATCGTAGTAGTCTTCCCGAGTCATGATGCCCATGTGGCCAAAAGCCTTCGAGAGAAGGATCAGGATGATGCAGCCGATAAGGCCGAAGAGCGCCCAAAAGCCAGGGATGTGAGCTTCCACCCACGTATGGGCGTGTTCCTTATCGACCAAGCCGGGGATGGCATCTAGAACGACGATCAACGCGAGGACCGCGAGACAGATGCGCACCACCCACCTGAGATGCCGACGCAGGAACTCGATTGCTTTAAGAAGTTTCATTGCACGATGGTCCGGGCAAATTGCATAAACAGGTCGGGGTAGAGCCCGAGAAGGAGGGAGATGACGGCGGTGAGGCCAAGAGGGATCACCATGCCCAGTGGCGCCTCTTTGAAGTGGTGCCGTTCGTCCTCTGCCGAGGACTTGCCGAAAAACGCGCTATAAACTACGGGAGCAAAATACGCCGTATTGAGCAGGGTACTGATCAGGAGCACGACCATGATGCCAACCGACCCGGCATCCAGGGCACCCAGAAGAAGATACCACTTCGTGACGAATCCACCCACTGGCGGAGCGCCGATCATGCTCAGAGAGGCTATCGCGAACGCGCCGAAGGTAATCGGCATGGCGCGCCCTAAACCGCTCATGTCCGAGATGTTCTTCTTGTGAGTGGCGACGTAGATCGCGCCCGCGCAAAAGAAGAGCGTGATCTTGGCGAAGGCGTGGTTGGCGATATGCACCAGACCGCCCTCGATCGCCGCGGGCTTCAGTAGAGCAACCCCAAGGATAATGTACGCCAACTGACTGACCGTAGAATAGGCCAGTCGCGCCTTCAGGTTATCCTTGCTCAGGGCGATGACCGACGCGGCAAGGATGGTGAACGACACAAAGTAGGCGGTCGGCAGACCGAGGTTCAGAGCGTCCATGCGATTGACGCCAAACACGTAGAGCATCACCCGCACGGTTGAGAAGACGCCAACCTTGACCACCGCAACCGCGTGGAGCAAGGCACTCACCGGGGTAGGTGCGACCATGGCGCTGGGCAGCCAACTGTGCAGCGGCATAAGGCCATTCTTGGCAAAACCCAGGATGCAGCAAATATAGAGACCCGTCACCACCCCACGCTGCGCTTCCGGAGGAAGGATCCCCGCGCGGATATTGTGGGCAAAATCGAGGGTGCCGGTCAGGACGTAGATCAGAACCATCGCGGGCAGGATCAGTCCCTTGGCCGTAGCGGTCAGGTAAACAAGGTACTTCTTCCCGCCTTCGTAGCTCTCCTCATCCTGATGGTGGGCCACCAGCGGATAGGTGCAGATGCTGACAATCTCGTAGAACAGATACAAAGTAAGGAGGTTGTCCGCGAAGGCGCAGCCGATCGCGCCAAAGAGCGCGAGGGCAAAACAGGTATTGAACCGCGTTTGCTCATGCTCCTGAAGCCCACGCATGTAACCCGCCGAGTAGAACACCGCGAGAATCCATAGGAAGGAAGCGGAGACAGCGAAGACCATGGATAGGGCATCCGCCCGCAGCGCCACACTCAGGCCAGGCAGCAACGAGAAGATCGTGAACGACCTCGTCGTGCCGGCAAGGGCGTCGGGAACCAGCGAGAGCGTGATGAAAAACAACGTGACCGCCGCGACGAACGAGCATGCCTCCCGCACGTTCGGGCGCTTGCCATTGGCTGCGACCAGGGCGGCCCCGACCAGAGGCGCGAGGAGGGCGAAGAGGAGTCGGCTATCCTGATGTGCTTCCATGGGGCTAGCCGTTCAACTCGGACAAATCCTTCGGATTGATGGAGCGGTAGTTGCGATAAACGGCGATGACGACGCTGAGCGCGATCGCGACCTCGGCGGCGGCAAGCCCCATGATGAACAGCACGAAGATCTGTCCGACAGCGGGGTCGGGCGCTAGAAACCGGTTGAACGCCATAAAGTTCAGGGAGGCGGCGGAGAAGATCAACTCCCCGGCGATAAGCATCCCAATCAGAGTGCGTCGCCGGATCAGACCGTAGACCCCCACCGCAAAAAGGAGGGCCGCAACCACGAGGTAAACATCGGGTCGTTCGTAGAAATTCTGCAGAGTCATGTCTTTGTCCTTCCGGGCCTCGCGATCACCAGAGCTCCCAGGATGGCAACCAGGAGCACAAGCGAAATGAGTTCAAACACCAGGCTGTAGGTCGTGAGCAACGCCACCCCCAGCACTTTGACGGAGCCGTCGGAGAGTCGCGTTGCTGGTACAGTCCATTTTTGTGCGAGGCCAAGCCATGCGAGCGCGCCGAAAATCAAGGCGCTCAGGATAAAGGCGCCCGCAGTCCACAGAAGCCCGGAGCCATCCCTCGGCGTCCGTGCCGCCTCCTCGGGCTCTGCCAGCATCACCGCGAAGACGATCGTCACGCAGACGGCGCCGACATAGATGAGAATCTCCATCAAGGCGAGGAAAGGGCTTCGAAGAAAGTAGAAGAGGCCGGCGAGGCCCAGGCAGCACATGGCCAGGCCGCACACCCCACGAATCACGCGGGTGCTCAGCGCGGCCATGATCGCACCCGTGATCGTGGTCGCAATGAACAGGAGAAAAATCCCTGCAACGATAATATCCGAGCCCGGAAAGGACGTCATTTCCCCTCCGACTCGAGTCGTTTGAACAGATCCATGATGAAATCCTCCCTGTTTGTGCTGGCTAGATTGTAATCCCGGCCGAACCGGATGGCGCCGCTCTTGCAGGCTTCCACGCAAGAACCGCAGAGGCTGCAGGTCGTGAAGTCGAGCGTGAATTCCGTCACGGACTTGCGCTTTTCGCCATCCAGTTTCGCCCCCTCGACTTTGATCGACTCGGAGGGACACGAGCGCTCGCACAGTTTACATGCAAAACAAATAGCCTTGCCGGTCTCAGGGTCGCGCACCAGTTCGATGTGGCCGCGAAAGCGCGCGGGCATCTTCAGGGATTCATGCGGGTACTGCACCGTGACCGAGGGCTTGAAGAACTGCCCGATGGTCAGACGCATGCCGGTGACAAGGCTGCGGAAGCCGCGGCCAATTTCCTGGAGAGAGGCTTTCATACGCCGAATATTTTGATCATGACACTGGTGAGGACAAGGGTCAGGAGCGAGACAGGGATCAGGATTTTCCAGGAGAGGTTAAGGAGCCCGTAGAATTGAGTTCTAGGAAAAGTCCACCGCACCCAGATGACCGAGAAGCAGAGAAAGTACATTTTGAGGAGAAACCAGATCACGCCCGAGAAGATGCCAATCGGACTCTGCCAGCCCCCGAGGAACAGAACCGTGGCTACCGAACAACCGAGAAGGATATTGGCGTACTCACCCATGAAGAAGACGCCGAATCCCATCCCCGAGTATTCGGTGTAGACCCCGGCGACCAGTTCGCTCTCGGCCTCGGCCATGTCAAAAGGCGCACGGTTGGTCTCCGCCAACATGCATGTGTAGAAGATGAGGAAGGTCACTGGCATGAGCGGGTTCACGCCAACCTTGAAGAGATTCCAGTGCCAAAACCCACCCGCCTGCTGACGGACGATCTCGTTCAGGTCCATCGTGCCCGTCACCATCACCATGGTCACGACGACCAGAAGCATGGGAATCTCGTAGGCCACGTTCTGCGAGACCACGCGCGCGGCGGAGATGATCGCGTATTTGTTACGGGAGGCCCACCCTCCCAGCATCGTCGCCATGACATTAACCGAGGCAAACGCGAATATCATCAACAAGCCAAGGTTGATGTTCCGCGCGTTGAGGCTCTCGGAGAAAGGGATGACAGCAAGGCCCATCAGTGCGGGAGCGATCACCAAGAGGGGCGCCACGCGAAACAAGTTGGCGTCCGCAGTCGGCGGCACAAGGAGTTGCTTCGAGAGGAGTTTCAGAGCGTCCGCGATCGGCTGAAGAAGCCCTCCATAGCCCACCTCCGTAGGCCCGGAGCGGCGTTGGAAGCGGGCGGCACCTTTCCGCTCCACCCAAACCAAGTAGGCAGCGTTGAATCCAACAAACGCCATGAGCCCGAGTAGGAAGACGAGGAGTCTGATAGGTTCTCCGAAGCGCATGTTACGAATAGGCTCTTAGCGATCGATATCGGGGATGACGAGGTCGAGGCTCCCCAGGAGAGCCAGCGCGTCGGCGAGCATCATACCCCGGCTGACCTTCTCGAAGAGGCTCAGGTTGGAAAGAGAGGGTGAGCGCAGCTTCACACGGTAAGGAATCTCCTTGTTGTCGCTGACCAATCGCACGGCGAAACGCCCTCGCGCAGCTTCAACGGCAAAGCAGACGTCGCCAGCGGGAAGTTTGAGGACCCTGGGGACCGTCTTGGCCATAACCGGTCCCTCAGGCATCTTGTCCAGACCCTGCTCGATGATCCGAAGGCTCTGCTCCATCTCATCCATACGGACCATGTACCGGGCCATGCAGTCCCCCTCCGGATAGACGGGCACCTCAAAATCCAGCTCGGGATAGATCGAGTAGGGTTCGTTCCTCCGAACGTCGTAGGCGACCCCCGAGCCTCGCATGACAGGGCCCGTGGCCCCGTAGAGCCGACATGTCTCCGAAGTGATGAAGCCAATGCCAATAAGGCGTTTACGCAGGATGATGTTGTCGGTGACCAGGCTGCGATAGAGCTTAAGCCGCGTCCGCATCAGAGTGACAAACTCGCGAGTGCCGTTAACGAACTCGGCATCAATGTCATTGTAGACGCCCCCAAACCGATAGTAGGAGTAGGTCAGTCGTGAGCCGGTGATCCCTTCGAGCAAATCGAGGATCTTCTCCCGGTCGTCGAAGGCATAAAGCAGCGGAGTGAAGCCCCCAAGGTCCAAAAGAAATGCGCCGAACCAGACGAGGTGACTGGAGATGCGGTTGAGCTCCGAGGTGACCACCCTGATGTACTCCGCCCGGAGCGGCACTTCAATGCGAGCCGCCCGCTCGACCGCGGCGACGAACGCATGCGTATACGTCATGGCCGACAGGTAGTCGATTCGGCTCGTATTCGGGAGATACTTCGCGTAGGTACGATTCTCCCCCATCTTCTCCTGCATGCGATGGATGTAGCCGGTAATGGGCTCCGCACGGGTGATATACTCCCCGTCCATCGTGAGCTTGATCCTAAGAACCCCGTGAGTCGCCGGATGCTGCGGACCCAGGTTCAGGACAAACGTTTCGTTTTGTTTCTCTTTTGGGGAAAGAGCTGGTTGGACGCTCACGCCTGAAAGTCCTTTCTGAGAGGATGGTAGTCGGCGTCCTCAGGCAGCAGAAAGGGCGTCAGGTTCGGATGCCCCAGGAAGCGGATTCCAAAGAAATCGTGAGTCTCGCGCTCGTGCCAATTCGCACCCGGGAACACCTCCGAGATGGTGGGCATCTCCGGCGCGCCGCGGGGGACACGGCTTCGAACGACGACCCGAAACGCAGTTTCGGTGTGGAAGAAGTCATAGACAACCTCCATCTGCTCCTCAGCAATCCAATCGACCCCGGTCACGGTGTCGATCGTGAAGCCATGCTGATCCAGGAGAGTCGCCGCGGCAACCACTTGGCCTGGAAGAACCACCACGTCCAAGTGATAGCCCTTCGTGGAGTAATCGACGAGCCGCGCTGGCGAGGTCGGTGCCCCCGGAAGTGGAGCGAGCTCGGCTGGAAGCCCGGCACCCGGAAGGGGCTCGGACGACGGTGCCGGAATCTGGACATCACAATCGAGAGGACGCCCGGCGGGACCTGGCACAATCCGGGTTACTGGGGAGGGATCCACCCGCTCTGGCTCGATGAGACCCACGGCAGCCGCTCCCACGCCCGGAAGACGAACAGCCTGGGTCTCGGCGTTGCGAGTTCGGGGATCGCCAGCAGGAAAACCGCCCGAGGCTTGGGTTGGTGTAACGAGATCCTGTGCGGGCATGCTCCCGGCAACGTCATTCGTGACCGGCGGGCTCAGCTCCGGAGTGAAGAGGCGGTTGAACTGCTCAGCCAAGTCTTGTGGAGAGAGAGTCATACGGATTTCACCCTGGGCCAGCGGCGTTTCCCCGTGAGCTTCTCCTCCAACTGAAGAATTCCTTCTATCAGCGCCTCCGGCCGTGGCGGGCAGCCCGGTATAAAAACGTCGACAGGAAAGAGTTTGCCCACCCCCTCAACAACGGCGTATTGTCCCGGGAAGACGAAGGGGCCGCCCGAGATGGCGCAGTTTCCCAGCGCGATGACCCATTTGGGTTCGGGCATTTGATCGTACAGCGTGATCACCGCAGGGGCCATCTTCTTGGTGATGGTGCCCGCCACGATCATCACGTCCGCCTGGCGCGGCGAGGGCCGGAACACTTCCGCACCAAAGCGGGAGATATCGAATCTGGAGGCCCCGGCGGCCATCATTTCGATGGCGCAGCAGGCTAGGCCAAACGTCAGCGGCCAGAGCGAGTTGGCGCGGCCAAGGGCGAGCAGCTCGTCGAGAGCAGCGAACTTGATTATTTGGGAGCAATCTTCTTCAGATCCCATGTGAATATTTCCTTCTTCCAGGCATAAACGAGAACGAGGGAGAGGATGCCTACAAAAATTAGCATCTCTAACAGGTCCCGAATGACGAACTGTCTGCCATAAACCAGCGCGACCGGGATGAGATAAAGGACGTCGACCGCGAACGCCACGAACACCAGCGCGTAGAGGTAGTACACGACACTATACCGGATCCAGGCATCTCCGATCGGGTCCATGCCGCACTCCACGAATTGGCCCGTTTTATTGCCGTAATTGCGTGTCTTGCGCGCGGCGAGGAGGTGCACCACGACAAACAGCGCCAGAGCAAAGGCCAGACCGCCAAGCCCGAAGCCGCAGACATAAATCAGATCGCCAACAAAAGCGTTATCGACATTCGACATACCTTAATCGATGTTGAGCAATCTGCGCCCCACCCAGGAGATTGCAAGCCCTTTTTATGGTCACAATAAATCTATAACGTACTGCGTTGGACATGTTAAGATTCGGTTAAAAGTGGCCCTGATGAACAAAGTTACTTGACTTCCATCCCCACCCCCTCCGAACCGGCCATCATCCGGGATGGCTCATCCGAAGTCAGAAAGCGTTTAATCTTGACGCTTCCCGGTCGTCTCTGTTATTGCGCTAGGGCGAAGCCCGAGAATCACGACTAATGCACGGACCACGCAACAGCCGATTTGGTGAATGATCAGCATTGAGCTCATCCCTTCCCTGCGGTCTCCCCACCGCGTCAGGTCTTCATCTCCGCTCCCCCACCCAGGCTCACGATCGGCTCTGGAACATCCTGGCACTCAACCTCCCCCAACGAGTATGCTCCACACTGTCCACCCCGTCCTCCCCTCCCCGCTCCATCCGTTCCATCGACAGGGCGGTTTGGCGTCCATCGCTCTGATCCTACTGGCACTCTACGTATCGCCTTGCGGGATTGCGGGCAATGCGCCTTTCCCGTTCACGGAGAATTTCGAAGGAGCCCTTGGGGACTACTGGACGCTCGGCGACAGATGGGGAGCCACCGCGGAATCCGCCCACAGCGGCGGCTCGAGCCTCACGGACAGCCCCGGGGAGGCCTATCCCAACGGCCAGGACCGCTGGGCGACCCTTGCCGCGGACTTAACCTCCGCATCCAGGCCTTATCTGGGCTTTTGGTATCGCCAGGAACTTGAGAACAACCGCGACTTTGGCTCGGTGGAGGTCTCAGGGGATAATGGCGCATCCTGGACGCGATCGTTCTTGGTCACCGGCTCTGGAGGCACGAACTGGCACAACGCCCGCATCAACCTCGCGCCATTCCGAGGCAAACCCGTGCTGATTCGGTTCCGGCTGACGGCCGATGGGCAGAACGGATACGATGGATGGTACCTTGATGACGTGGAACTGAAAGACGACGCTAACTCGGTGGCCTATCCCTTTGCAGACGACATGGATGGCGCCGACCCGGAGAGCCAGTGGCTCTCCTCCGCCTGGCGGCTGGTGAGCGGGAGCGCCCAGAAAACGACAGGAAAGAGCTGGCGCTGCCAAGTGGGTGACGGGCAGGTTGGGTTTGGAACCCCCCGTCTTTGGCTTGTGCCGAAGGGCGTGATCGACTTCGGCGATGCCAGCCGTCCGTTCCTCTCGTTCCGTTGGGCGGCCAAAACACCGCAGACCTACACCGCCTTGATCCTCCTGGTCTCAGGCAACAACGGCAAGGATTGGGATCAAGCCTGGCGATGGGACTCGGGGTACAACGGATCGTCAGACTGGACCCGAGCCCAGGTGGAACTGAGCAAATACATTGGGCTTGGACAAGTCACCTTCATGTTCGAGGCGGCCTCACCGAGCGGATATGCGGTCCTGGACTACTCGATCGACGACCTACGGCTAGACGACGGCCCGAATGACGTTCTGGTGAAAGTGGAGGCTGGCACGGATCCACGCCACAACGCCTTGGTCACATGGGAACCCTCCGATGCGCCCGACTTCGGCTATTACGCCGTGTATCGATCCGACCACACGCCCGCAGACACGCTGGTAACGAAGATCACGGACCGGGACCAGACTTTTTTCGAGGACACCGACCTCACCGTCTGCGGTCAGAACTACTACTATCGGGTCCAAGTGGTGGACACGACCGGGATCAACACGTCAGGCCTCATCGATGTGGCTTACCGAACCTCCTGGGCGGATACTATTAGCAACTTTCCCTTCTCCGAGAACATGGACGGGAGCGACCGATACTGGGCCATGGACCGCCCGTGGGGCTTCACCGATGAAAAGGCGCATGGTGGACGTTACTCGCTGACTGACAGTCCAAAGGCCATGTATCAGGACAATTTCGATCGCTCCGCGACGCTCCGCGCCAGCTTCAAGCAACTCAGCCGACCTTACCTGACCTTCTGGCAGCGCTATACGATGGAAAACAACCGAGATTTCGGCCTCGTGGAGGTATCGACGGATGATGGCGCGAGCTGGGCGCGGCACTACATGGTGACAGGCTTTGGGGGCACTAACTGGTATAACCCACGCATCGATCTCGCAGGCTACGCGGGAAGGACGGTCCTGATCCGGTTCCGTCTCATTACCGACGCTCAGAACCGTTACGACGGCTGGTACGTCGATGACGTGGCAATCAACGACATGGAGGCGAGCGCAGACTACCCGTTCGTTGAGGACGCCAACACGGTCGAGTCGGAGACCCGTTGGTTCAGCTCGGGCTGGAAACGGGTGACGGGAAGCGCGCAAACCAGCACAGGCAAAAGCTGGCGCTGCCAGATGGGCGACGACCAGCGGGCTCTCGGCTACTGGCTCAGCGACCTGTCCCAGGCGGCTACCCTCGACCTAAGCGGCGCTGGGAATCCGCAGTTATCGTTCTGGTGGGCCGCGTTGTCACCGAACCGCTACACCCAGCTCTTTGTGGACGTCTCTGGCAACGGAGGCCAGACCTGGGATAACGTCTGGCGTTGGGATAGCGGATGGGGAGGCACGGCGAATTGGGCTCGGGCGCAGGCGGACCTGAACAAGTACGTAGGGCTGGGGGAGGTCCGAATTCGCTTCCGCGCCTACAATAGCAACAACGGAAACCTCATCGACTTCTCCATCGATGACGTTCAGGTCGCAGACGTGCCGATCGATGTGCTCGCCCAGGCAGCTCCTGGCACCGACCCGCGGCATAACGCCCTGATCACGTGGGAACCTTCGGAGGCCCCCGACTTCGCCCACTACGCTGTCTATCGGGGAACCAAAACGCCGGCAGACACGCTGGTCGCCACGATCACTGATCGCAACGTAACGTCTTACGAAGACACGGCGCTAGAGCTGGCCGGCTACACCTACTACTACCGAGTCGTGGTTGCGAGCACATCCGGCCTGAGCAACAGCGGCCTCACGGACATTCCCTATACCACCCGCATGGGTGACACCATAGGCGCTTTCCCCTTCCTCGACACGTTCGAGAACGGAGACCAATCCTGGGCGCTCGAACGTCCCTGGGCCCTGAGCGCCGAAAAATCCCGCAGTGGCGGGAAGGCCCTCACCGACAGCCCGGGAACCACTTACGCTAACAACCTGGATCGATCCGCGTACCTGAGGGTCAACATGAAGAACCTCTCGCGTCCCTACCTCAGCTTTTGGCAGCGCTACACCCTCGAGAGCAATCGTGACTTCGGCTACGTGGAGGTTTCCGCGGATGAGGGGCGCACCTGGTGGCGTGCCTACGCCGTCACAGGTTTCGGGGGCACCAACTGGTATAACATCCGCATCGATCTCTCAGCCCAAGCCGGGGCCACCAGGCTCATCCGCTTCCGCTTGGTCACAGATGCCCAAAACCGTTACGACGGTTGGTATCTGGACGACGTGGAGCTCAAGGACAACAAGACGGAGCTGGGTTACCCGCTCTACGACGCCATGGATGATGCCGACGTGGAGGGGCGCTGGCTTAGTTCGATGTGGAAACGTACCGAGGGAGGCGCCCAGACCGCCACTGGAAGGAGTTGGCGGTGCCAGATGGGCGACGGCAATGTCGGATTCGCCCCCCTGACAACCTTCCTGGCCCCGGCCGGGACCATTGATCTCAGTAGCGCCACAGCCCCCCAACTTTCTTTCTGGCTTGCCACTAAGTCGCCCCAGTACTCGACCTCCATGCGGGTCCTGGCCTCCCCGAATGGTGGCCAAGCCTGGGAACAGGTCTATCGCTGGGACAGTGGCTGGGGCGGAAACCTGGATTGGACTCGTGTTCAAGTGGACTTGGCGAAGTTCGCCGGATCAAACCAGGTTGTGCTCCTTTTCGAGGCGTCCTGCGGGAACAGCTACCCGCTCGAATACTGGATAGACGACGTGCTCGTCTCCGACTCAGGAGCGCACCAGGTCTGGATCAATCAGGGCCCCGACGGGATTCCGAATCCATCCAATCCCGACCAGCCGGTGCAATGCGCGGTAGCGGCCCAGGACACGTGGGGGTATCCGCTAACCTATGCCTGGACCTGCACGGGAGGAACCTTTCAGGACACCGGCGGCAAGGAATCCACCCTGACGCGCCCGTCCTGGTCGGCGTCGAGTGCCGGGAGCTACACCATCAGTGTGAAGCTCGCATCCGCAAACGACGCGGATGTGGTGGCGGCAGGGAGCTTCATACATCAGGTTACAACTTCCCAGCTCGCGGCCGTGGTGAGGCCCCGGTTCAGTCCGGCGTCAGGCGCTCCCGTACCCCTAACCGTGACGATCACTACGACTACCCTCGGGGCGATCATCCGCTATACCACGGACGGATCAGATCCGAGTTCCGGCTCGCCGATCTATTCCAAGCCGTTGAGCCTGAGCGTCGCCACGACGCTGAAGGCACGAGCCTTCTTGGCGGGGTTGCCCGATAGCGACGTCAGCACGGCCACTTACCCGTCGGGCTACAACTCGGCAGATTACCAGCCTACGTTCTGGGTACTGGACGCCGCTGAAGTGAGCCGCGTGCTGGCCTACTGGCGGGCGGGTGCCTATCATGTCGATTCTGCCGGCCTGGATGGCTACGCCACAGGCGCGGGAAGCACCTCCGGCTCAAGGCACACAGCCGACTACGCAGCCCCAGCCTGGTCGATCAGCGGTGCTGAGGCGAATCGAATCCTTGCCTACTGGCGGGCCGGAGGCTACCACAAAGACGCAAGCGGGGTGGACGGCTTCGCCCCCGGCCGACCGGTGGGTTTGGCATCGACTCACGCAACAAGCGACCCCTCTCCGTGCATCACGACGGTCCATCAAGAGGCCCCTGCGACCTACCGAGCCGGCGTCGCGATCGCGGTAGTAAACGAGGTGACTTACGCCGAGAAACCCATCGCCATGCTCTGGCGCCCACGCCTGCCCGCGGGATGGCGCATCGCCTCCGTGAGCGGCGACGGGAATCCGGAGATTCTCGGTGACGAGATTCTCTGGACTGGTGAGATCCCCCCGAGCCCTATCCGGATGATCTACAGAGTCCAACCGCCAGCGGATGAGGCGGGTCTGAGAGCAATTGGAGGCGAACTGGCCGCCTACACGACGCTGGCGGGAGTGATTTTGAATCTGGACGAGACGATTACGAAGGAGTGAACGACTCGTGGAACTGATAAAACAAACAGAAATCCAAATGCTGCTC
>ORMF010465339.1_pt1 | contig 12435 bp, 9 predicted proteins | sample 1779871 | NCBI WGS metagenome assembly ORMF01 (sample SAMEA104232316, study PRJEB22302) | groundwater metagenome | biome: forest; feature: aquifer; material: groundwater | place: USA | collected 2011-08-07 | depth 5.4 m | reverse complement strand
AGAAGCGTACGCTTTTGTTGTGTACGCCCGCATGGATTCAATTTGGTAATCCACGCCAAACAGGCGCTCGCGGTTCTCTTCAAGTGCAGCGACCGTCTTATTGTCAACGTCGCGCTTCACTTTTACGGGAATGAATTGCGAATACTTCGATCCATTCTTGATGCGCTCCTGCAGCTCGCGCGGCTCCATATTCAATAACGACGCGAGATACTCCGCGTTTTGCTTCTCGAATTCATACGGCATGACGGTGACAGTGAAGGAGGGGCGGTTATCAACAACCAGTCGTCCGTTGCGGTCGTAGATGTAGCCGCGTACCGGTTCTTTAGGGATGATGCGGACACTGTTCACTTCCGCTTGCTGTCCGTATTCTTCTCTGAATATCCATTGGAGCTGAATCAGTCGCGCGAAGAGGAGAAAGAAAACAATCGTGAAGATGACGTAGATAACCCGCCGCTTTTCATACACCTGTATGTCGTCGAGAACGGACATGATGGTTAGAGATATTTTCTTCGAAACACGGACATCGGCACGATTGCGAGCGCAGTGGTGTACAATGCGGATGGAATACCGTACAGCGCGACGGATTGCCACCAGCCGACATCACTGCCGCGAAGAAAGATAAGAAAATAAATCGCATTATGCAGTAACGTGCAGAGTCCGACGACGATGATGAGACTCCATGACGAAAGCGTTTGCTCGGTTTTGTTTTCGTTGAAGAAATATCCGGCGATGAACCCGGCGAGCGTTTTTGTGAGTGCCGATAGTCCCAGCATTCCGTCGTGACCGCTTATGATGTCAACAAACAACCCAATAAAGAAACCGAACAACGTCCCGCTTATCTGTCCTTGCGTGATTGCGAGATACGCAATCCAGATGAGAAGAATATCCGGAACCGCGGTGCCAAGCGTAACGAAGTTGACCAGCGTTGTGTGAAGAACAATGAGGAGGAGGGAAATGAGTGCGAAGGAGAGACGTTGCCGCATGTGGTCACTTGATTTTTTGTTCGAGTGCGACGCGGCTCGAATCGGGCACGTGCGTTACGACGAACACTTCTTCGAGTCGGGAGAAATCTGCAGCAGGGGCAACTTCAATTGTATGGAACAGAGCTCCTTGCTTGAGCGTCACGCTTGCGACAATACCAACCTTGATTCCAGACGGAAAGATTGTGCTAAAGCTTGATGTTATGACGGCGTCCCCCCTCTTCACGTTTGCCGTACGCGGCACGTTCTTGAGCAGAAGATTCTCACCGCCGTCCCAGTACATGATCCCGTCAACGCGCTCGCGCTCCACTTGCACGCTCGCGCGGAAATCTTTGTGCAGCATCAATTGGCCAATGGAGTACTTGCTGCTCGTTGCAACAACCCTTCCGACAAGTCCAGCGTCGGTTACGATAGGCATGTTGTATTTCACGCCGTCATTCTCACCAACATCGAGCGTAATCGTTGTGCGCATCGGCTGCTGATTCTTGCCGATAACGTTTGCCGCAACGTATGTGAACGCCGAGCGCTCTTTCAGTTGGAGCAACTTGCGAAAACGGATATTCTCAAGCCTGCTCTCGCGCAGCAAACTCACTTCGTCTGCGAGACCCACGTTGCGCTCGCGCAGCACACTGTTTTCTTTCTTGAGGGAAAAATAATTCGGGATGAACCCAAACGCATCCTGTATGAATCCGACTGCGACGACCGCGACCGAGCGAATGCTGCGGATTTGCAGATTATCGTTCGTCGAAAGGAGAACAATCGAAATGAGAATGCAGAGTGCAAGAACGAGATACTCTTTGAAGATCGAAAGTATGTCGAGAAGCTGCCTCAATATCTCCTGCTCTTGATGAGAACTTTGGAGTAGTGCCTCAGATTCTCCAGCACTTTGCCCGTGCCGCGCACAACGGCGCTGAGCGGGTCTTCCGAGACGTGCACCGGCAAACTTGTTTCGAGTCGCAGACGCTCATCGAGTCCTTTCAGCAACGCGCCGCCCCCGCTCAGCATAACGCCGCGGTCGAGAATATCGGCGGCGAGTTCCGGTGGAGTTCGTTCGAGCGTTTGTTTGATTGCATCCACAACTGCTTGCACAGGTTCTGCAAGCGCTTCACGGATTTCGACCGAGCTTGCTTCGGTTGTCTTCGGAATGCCGTTCACCAGGTCGCGCCCTTTCACCCGAATCGTGATTTCTTCTTTCAAGGGCATTGCCGAGCCCACCTCGCACTTGATCGCTTCCGAAGTTCGCTCGCCGATAAGAATATTATGATTCTTCTTGAAGAACTGAATAATCGCATTATTCATTTCATCGCCGGCCACCCGGACGGATTCTTCGTTAACGATTCCCGAAAGTGCGATGACTGCAATCTCTGTCGTCCCGCCGCCGATGTCAACAATCATGTTACCGACAGGCGCTTCAACATCGAGACCAACGCCAATCGCCGCTGCCATCGGCTCCGCAATCAAATGGACTTCTTTTGCTCCCGCGTGCTCAGCGGAGTCGCGCACGGCGCGCTTTTCAACTTCCGTAACGCCGCTTGGCACGCAAATGACAATGCGGCGACTCGGCATCCAGCTCGCATTAATCTTCTTGATGAACTCGCGCAGCATTCCTTCGGCAATTTCAAAGTCGGCAATCACGCCGTCCTTCATCGGGCGAATCGTGCGGATGTCGCGGTGCGTACGCCCCAACATCTCCTGCGCCTCTTTGCCGATAGCGATAATCTTTTTCGTGTTGCGATCAAACGCGACGATGGAAGGCTCGTTCAGCACGATGCCTTTGCCTTTTTGGTAGATCAGTGTGTTGGCGGTGCCTAAGTCAATCGCAAGGTCTGCGGAAAAAAGGTTCAAAATACTCATGAGATAAATGGTCCTTGTCTCAGTTCTCTAATTCATTTGGGAAAGAACAGTTCATTCGTTGGCTCAAATCTCTCGCATCATTATAGAATTGTTTGAATGATGCTGAATTCTTAATCCAACTCTTCAATGGTGCCTTTGTGACGAGTTGAACAAATCTCGCCTGTTTGTCTACTGACCCTGATATTGCTGCATGGACAACAGGTTTTGGATCTTCGACTTCGAGGACTTTCCGAGTCACCCCGAGTTCGTTGGAAAGGTAGTCAACGTCCGCATTAAGCCAACACTCGATGTTCCGCTCGGCAATTCCGACAACAATCATGTGGTGGAAATCGGATACTTTTTCCATCAACTGTCGCTTTATGTCACTTTTCGCATCCACATCTGAATCCACTAGGATGATTATCACTTGAGCCCCTTTTGCATTTAGTTCGATACACACCTTTCTTGCATCGCGCATAACGGCACCACGACCGGTTCCACGAAAATGCCCACGGATTGAAGGAGCGCCGGGACACCAACCTGGTGTTCTAGATTGGAGTCCTTTTAATACGGCTTCGTGAACATTGTCTTCTATGACATAACCGATCGTCATGCGAGCAACTCCCTAAAATGCAATTCCCCCAAAGAGAATTCTCCAAGCAACGGAACGACTTTTTCCTTTGGGAGCTTGAGAAGTTGAGAGTGTGTTGCCCCTAAGTTTTTCAAAACGATTACATAATCCAGTTTGGTTTCAAACAAGTCAATGAAATATGGAGAGTGTGAAGTGAAAATGAACTGCCCGCTTGCCTCACTACTCTCAATACGTTTCAGCAATTCCCGCAACAGCCCCACGTAGATGCCATTTTCAGGTTCTTCTACAATTACAAGGGGAGCATAACCCAGACTCTTTGTTCTGTTTCCATTTGTAAGAAGTACATAAGTCAGTGCGATATACTTCAGTGTTCCGTTCGAAAGACTCTGAATACCCAACCTGTTTCCTTTGCCGTCTTCTACAAACATGTACACCTGTTCTTGGGTTGGTGCAAAGAAGTTGATTTCCTCAACTTTTGGATCGATGCTACGCAAGGCTTCCAGTAGTTTTCGAAACAAACGACCATCCGAAACTTTGAGTTGATACAAAACGGAAGAAAGATTGGAGCCGTCCGGATTCAGAATCTGGTCAAACGGCTTGGCATCAGTTTTTCTTAGCTGGAGAGTATCAAAGTCGTAGTACTGCCATTCAGAAAGGTATTTCTTGAAAAGATTAGCCCTTCGGTTTGTGTCGAGATCATACAGGCGAGAGAGCATTGTCGCATGTGTTGGTTGTTCGGTTGCAACGAACCACCTATCTTCTGTATCCCCGGTAAGAAACGATCTTTCATGTAGCAGTTTTATGCTACCGCCTTCATTGCTCAGTAATGTTGTAGCTTGGAAAGGACCACCCGACACGCGTAGATGTTCATCCTTTACTTTATACGTTCTAGTTTGGGAAGTACCAAGCAACGAAGTTTCAACTGTCAGGGAAAGCTCATAGTCGAACAGCAAGCTTTCGCTTCCATATTGAATTCTGGAGGTGCATTTGAAATCAATCGTTTTTTTGTCAAAGAAGAGATTCGGAAGATTCGTTGCTTCTCCGGTTGCTGAGACGATTGCCTCGGAAAGCGGTAGCCTAACCGACAAGCTCAGGAATCTCAGGGCTTGACAAAAGTTCGTTTTACCTGCATTGTTCATTCCAACAAGCAGATTGAAAGGTCCTGGTTCGTATGTTGCGTTTATATGACTCTTAAAATTATCGACCGAAAACTTGAGTAACATCTTTTCTCCAAATCTAATGTCTGAAATGTCTCACACTCGTAAACACCATCGCAATATCATGCCGATCCGCAGCCGCGATCACCTCTTCGTCCCGCACAGACCCGCCGGGCTGGATCACGCACGTCGAGCCGGCATGAATCGCTTCGAGCAAACCATCGGCAAAAGGAAAGAATGCGTCCGATGCAACGGCTGTTCCGCGAATACCTAAACCCATCTCTGCGGCTTTCCATGCGGCAACGCGAGCCGAATCAACTCGCGACATTTGTCCCGCGCCAACGCCGATTGTTCTGTCAGGAAGCGCGTACACAATTGCATTGGACTTTACATGCTTCGCAACGCGCCAAGCGAACATCATTGCCTGAAGTTCTTCCGGCGCCGGTTTTCGTGTTGTTACAACTTTCAGTTTTTCCATGCCTACGCGTTCGTTATCCGGCTGTTGCAGTAGTAATCCCCCCGGAACACTCTTGATGTCGAGCGTTCGCAATGTGCGCAAGTCGCCGTTGTTTTGAATGAGGCGGCGGCCCTTTTTCTTCTTCAAGAATTCAAGAACGCCATTGTCGAAGCCGGGCGCAACGATCACCTCGGTAAAGATTTCATTCATCATCTCTGCTGCAATCCGATCAAGTCGTTGATTTACGGCGACGATGCCGCCGAACGCAGACTTTGTGTCTGTTGCAAATGCTTTCGCGTACGCCTCAGCAAGATTTGGGGCAGAGCCGACGCCGCACGGATTCGTGTGTTTGATGATAGCAACTGTCGGCTCGTCAAAGTCGGCAACCAATAGTGCCGCCGAAGCAATATCGACAATGTTGTTGTATGAAAGTTCTTTGCCGTGCAGCTTCTCAAACATCTTCTTGAAGCCGCCGTACAACACTGCGCTTTGATGAGGATTCTCACCGTAGCGTAAGTCTTGCTCCTTCCGTAATGCAAGATGAAATACATCGGGAAAGAGTGGTTCCTTTGCATCAATGCTGTCGAGATAATTTGAGATGACAGAATCGTATGCGGTCGTGTGGCGGAACACTTCCTTTGCAAGCGAAAAGCAAGTCTCTTCCGACACTACGCAATAGCTTGCCTTCATTTCAGTGATAAGCGACTCATACCGATCCGGGTTAACGACAACAGCTTTATGCTTGAAATTCTTCGCCGCTGCACGCAGCATTGTCGGTCCGCCGATGTCAATCTGCTCAATCGCCTCATCGAGCATGACGCCGGCTTTCGCAATCGTCTGCTCGAATGGATAAAGATTGACAACCACCATGTCTATCGGCTCGATACCAAGCTCTTCTAATTGCTTGACGTGCTCCTCGTTATCTGCAACAGCAAGCAAGGCGCCATGAATTTTGGGATGCAGCGTTTTGACGCGGCCGTCAAGGATTTCAGGAAACCCGGTGACCTCGGAAACGGAACGGACAGTGATTCCTTCCGCCTTCAAGGCGTTGTAGGTTCCCCCTGTCGAGATGATCTCGACGTTCATTGCGCTCAGCGCTTTTGCAAATTCGGCGAGACCGCGTTTATCAGAAACACTGATGAGCGCGCGGTGGATATGCGGCAAGTCCTCTCCTTTTCAAACAATGTCAGCCTGAGTCTCATAGCAGCAACGCTGCCTTATCATGAAGTTGAATTGTCATTCTGAACGGAGTTCCGATGCTTCTTATCGGGACGAAGTGAAGAATCCACTCTCGAAAGACTGCTGCGCCCCTGGATTCTTCGTCCGCCTGCGGCGGACTCAGAATGACAGACCAAGGACTTAGTCACTGATGTTACGCAACGGCTTATCATCAACGGTCGTTATCATTTCCAAGTAAGCTTCATGTCGCTCCGATGGAGCTTTAGGCTATTTGTCCTCGTCGTTTCTATAAACATTTCGCCCCTCTACGAGGTCGTAGACCTACGGGGCTGTAAATGCATCTCAACTCCGTTAGGGGTGAAATGTTTATAGTACTTTCGCTCACTACCGCTCACCATGACCTTTTGCTTATGAACGACCGTTACGTGTTTTTGAGAATCTTTCCCCCGGCAAACATCTTCAACGCTTCGGGATAAATCTCGTGTTCAATCTTCAAAACTTTCGCTGCGAGTGTTTCGGCTGTATCGTCCGGTGCAACTTCAACTGTCTTCTGCAGAACGATTGCACCGTGGTCGTACTCTTCATCTACGATATGCACTGTTGCGCCGGAGAATTGTTCTTTGGCTGCAACCACCGCTTCGTGAACATGCATCCCAAACATTCCCTCTCCGCCGAACTTCGGCAGCAACGCGGGGTGGATGTTGATGATGCGGTTCTTGAACTCGCTGATGATGCGTTGCGGAACCCGCTTCATGTAGCCGGCAAGGACAATGAAGTTCACATCATGCTTGCGAAGCGTTGCGAGAAGATACTCGACAAATTTTTGTTCGCTCGACAATTTCTTCTCACTGATATGCTCAGTAGGAATTCCATTCGCCCGCGCAATCTCTAAAATTCCCGCCGTCGAATTGTTGCTGATGACGACACGAATCTCCGCGTTCGGAATTTTTCCTTGTTGCATTGCAGTGAGTATCGCCTGAAAGTTCGAGCCGCGACCCGATCCGAAAACAGCAATGTTGAGTGAGCGATTCAACGGTTCTCGAACAAAATTCATCGAAAAGGTAAGGCAATTCTGAAAGAGAATCAATAAAAATGCCCAAGGAATCGGGCATTTCGGAAGATTTTTGTATTTCTGGAACTCGAATGGAAGGAATTAACGAACAGCCGCTTCAAGGAAGTCAATTGACTTCGTTGTGGCGTCCATTTTCACGCGAAGCCCCGCAGGCAGCGTCATCTTTTTTGAGATATGACCGAAGGGAAGATTAGCAAGCGTTGGCTTTGCAAACTTTGCGGCAGAGTCCTGCAGCACCTCTTCGGTTATGAGTGAGGGTTTGGTTGGATCCTTGGGATTGCAGTCGGAAAATTGACCGAGCAACATGCCGTTTGATTTCCTGAAGATGTTGGAGTTGTACAACTGTGTCATCATCCTGTCAACGCGGTATGGCTCTTCTTCTATCTCTTCAATGAAAAGAATGGAATCGGTGAAGCCGGGTTGATATTGTGTTCCGAGCAACGAAACGATGAGTGAAAGATTTCCACCTAGCAAACGTCCGCTCGCCTTGCCTGTATGCAGCGTTTCGACTTTGGGCTCCTCAGGCAGCGAGAGCCTTCCAAGTTTTTTTGTTGATGTCACACATTGCCAGAACATTTCTTCCGTGAACGGATCAATCTGATTTGCCATCTCAACGCCTGCCATCGGTCCGTGGAAAGTGATGAGGCTGCACTTTTTCCAGAAGGCGAGCTGCAACGCTGTGATGTCGCTATAACCCACAAAGATTTTTGGGTTGCGTGCAATGAGTTTGTAATTGAGAAGAGAAAGAAGTCGAGGCGTTCCATAACCGCCGCGTAAGCAGATGGTTGCTTTCACTTCTTTGTCTGCGAACATCGCATGTAAATCTGCAGCCCGTTCCTCATCTGTTCCCGCGAGATAGCCGTTTACCTTTCCAACATTCTCTCCAACTTTTGTGCGATAGCCAAGCGATTCAAGATACCGAACGCCTTTTTCAATTCGTGACGCGTCGGCGGCCGGGCTTGCCGGCGTGAGGATTCCGATAAGATCGCCTTTGTTCAACTTCGGAGGCCGGATTGGTTTTATCATAGCTTGATATTCATAATAGGTTGGTGAGAAGATACCGAGAGGAAAGCGAAAATCAAAGTGTCAAACGGTGAAAAGCTGATTTCTCCACAGTGGAAGGCTTAAGCCGAAAACATGACAATGTTTCTCACATTTGGATCGGGGAAGCTGGGTTCCTTTTGTTTTCTTATTTCTCGGAACATGATGTCTTCGTTTTCCTATTTGTGCGAAAACATTCAGTCCGAATGTGAAACAGATAGAGAATGCTGAATAAATAAGCACTCTTGCGAACCCGAGTAATGGCACATGAGTTGCGGAATTATTATTCGAAGGTTCAAGTATCACAATCAACTCAATCTATTTTTCAAGGAGAATTTCTATGAAACACTTGTTCCTACTTCTTGCGTTTGCGGTCTTGATGATCTCTGTGCACGGTAGTGTTTCTGCACAAGGATATCAGGGGACGCAATACTGCCAAACATGCCATGCTGGATTGTTTGGCAACCAGTACACACATTGGCAAAACACACTTCACTCGAAAATCCACCTTCGACCCGATTCAATTTCTGTCCGACCTCTTGCTGCTTTCACGAGAGGTGATTCAATCGGTGTTGGCATCGGCACAGCAAAAGTCGTCCTGAGCCGGTCGGGCAGCGACTTTTTTGCTCGCGTTGGCGTTGGTGGTGCCAACTACAAAATAGCATTTACGTATGGTTGGGGATTCAAGCAACGCTATTTGGTTAAAATTGATACAGCGTATTACATCTTGCCAATCCAATATAACTTGAGAGGATACCTCAACAATACAAGCGGTACATGGGCGGGGTACAATGCAAGCAATTGGTTCAACACTGACGGCACACCGAAACCAATCAACAACACCTTCCGCACAAAGTCGTGGGATAAGAACTGCATGGGTTGCCATCTCACCGGTGGAAAAGTTGAGCGAGTTGTTGTTGGAAACGACACATCATGGAATGCAACATGGGCTAATAACAACTCTGATTTGAACATCACCGTCGGCTGCGAGTCATGCCACGGTCCATCTACTGGCGGCGCAGGTCCGAATCATCAGATGAATCCGAGCAAACTGCTCAGCAAACAATCGAAGATCGAAGTCTGCGGTCAATGCCATAATAGAGCTTCGTCATGGAGAGGTGCCGGATTGGTCGGCACACACGAGTATAACAAAAACGAACTGAACAACACGTACTTCAATCCTGCTGACACAACGCATCGCTTGGCGGAGTTTATGAACTTAGCAACGCCCGCGAATGCAACAGGCGGTCCCGGCACGTGGTACGATGCGAAAACTGCGCGTCAGCATCACCAGCAGTATCAAGAGATGATTGGCTCGAAACATTATAGCAGTCCATCTGCTAACATGTCCTGTTTCACCTGCCACGTCACGCACAAAGCAACACCGAATCCTTATCAGGTTGTTGATTCATTGACAGTCGGTACGGTGAGGTTCAGAGTCAGTAATGACGACAACACCCTTTGTCTGGCTTGCCATGCTCAAATCTCCGGTCCCTTCCAGTCAGTTCAAAGAACATGGGTGCAGAGCGAGCCAACGTATCGCGATTCCATCGGCAGATACGTGAAGCTGCACACAAAGCACGGTCTCTACGATCCGCTGAACCTTGCCAACACGGGTGGCGACGGACGTTGCAGCAAGTGCCACTTGACGAAGACCGCAACCACAGCAGTATCGTATGACATCCATTCACACACGTTTGCCGTCGTTCCACCGATCAGAACTCGTCAATTCAAAGATTCCACGCGAGTCGCGACGGGGATGCTCAACTCCTGTGCAGCAAGCTGCCATCGCAACCCGTCAGGTTCCACATCAGGGGTCCCGACATTCGGGATCGCGGCCGATCCAACTTTAACAAACTGGGCGGAAGCTACCGACCTTGCTCTGGCAGATACTCTGTGGCGTTACTGGCAAGCGTGGGGCTTCACAGGTGTGAAGGAAGTGAAAGGCGAAGTTCCGATTGCGTTCAATCTCTCACAAAACTATCCGAACCCGTTCAACCCATCAACGACGATCATGGTTGATATTTCACAACGGGCGAACGTGAGGCTTGTGGTCTACAACGTGATCGGACAAGAAGTTGCAACGTTGATGGATGGCGAGTACAACGGAGGCAAATACGCAGTAACATGGAACGGTAGAGATGACGATGGCTTCTTTGTTGCAACCGGTGTCTATCTGTACAGACTTGAAGTTGGCAACTTTACTGCCACGAAGAAGATGTTGATGCTCAAATAAGGAGGGCCTACGGCCCCGTAGGGGTCTCGCCGAATCATAGTTGGCGTTTTAAGGGTTGTGCGCAAAAGCCCGGCGTTTGCCGGGCTTTGTTGTTTAGGATGGATTGGAGATTCCCGAAAATAGAAAACAAAAAATAGCCACAAAGGCACAAAGTCACTAAGGATTCACGAAGGAAATGCTCTTTAAAGTCATGGACGCTATTGTGGAATAGGATGCCCAAGAATCTGATCCTAAAAAAACTTTGTGAACCCTTTGTGCCTTGGTGTCTTTGTGGCAAGCTTTTTCCGTTTTTTGATTTGGGGAATGTCCACTTAGGATGGAGTATTGACTTTCTATGTTATCGTCTGTATTTTGGACGCATTCTGCTGCTTTTCTGTTCTTCATTGTCTTCCCTACTACGAGCCACTGAGCGGCATACACTCGATGGTCTCGCAATCAGTCCAGTGCTCTTTATCATCATTCTTTAGAGTAAGAACTATCATCTTTGCAAGCGTCCCAGGGGAGGAGTTTCCCCAAATCAAAAGAACAAAAAAACTTGCCACGAAGACACCAAGACACTAAGGTTTCACAAAGTTCTTTTTGGTTTTGTCCTTACTCAGTCTGTTGTAGGGGAAAACTTTCTTCGACTTGAACGACGCTTTCTTCGTGAATCCTTTGTGTCTTTGTGACTTTGTGGCTATTTGTTGTTTTTCGTTTTGGGGAATCTCCAATCCCAGGGATTGCACTACAAACGGAAAGAGGATTGCACAACTGATGTACAACCTAACTTCAGTTCAGAGAAAGGCGATGACATGAAGCCAACAATTCTTATTGCGGTGATAATCACCCTCGGTCTCCTGATACTCAGTATCATCCTGATCGTGGATCTCCATCGGGCAAGTGATAATGAAGTTATCAACCGATTTCATGACCATCAAAGCATGATAGTACGACATCTTACCCGAGAAATCGAACGGTATCTTCGCGATCGTTCGCGCGGCGCTCAAGTCCTTTCCACGTTTGCATCGCTTCAACATCGTGACATGAAGAAGATGGCAGCCGATCTTCAGGAGTACTTTGAATACATGAAGAAAGAGTACGTTAAGGCGATCAGCGTGTATGACGAGAAGGGGACAATCATCTACTCCACGACGCAAGAGGCGATCGGACGTAATTACGCAAACTGCGATTTCTTTCAGTGGGCGACACGGAAAGAGAACAAAGGAAAACAGTTTGTCTCATCGCTCATTCGGGCAACAACCAATCAAATCGAACAACCCACCTATTTTCGTTTCGTCATTGCAGCACCCGTTTATCAAGAAGCTCGCGGCACTCAGTATCCGAAACCCACTCATAAGTTCGTTGGCGTACTCACCTATACGATCGACTTAGAAGAAGTTATTGGCGCGTTTCTGCCGCTCATGAGTACCAACGTCACCAAGGAGCAAGTGTGGATTATGGACACGAGCGGAGCGGTCTTGTTTCAGTCCGAGCATCCGGAGATGATCCTGAAGAGTATCCGCAGACGCGATGAAACATGTATGCGATGCCATGTTTCTTTGGATTATGTCGAAAAGGTTCTTGCCGAAAGGCAAGGAACGATCGAGTACGCATTGAGAGAACAGCCAAAAAAATTAGCTGCTTTTGCTCCATTCAGGTTCGAGAACGCTGCGTGGATTATTGTCGTCAATGCTTCGCTCAATGAGGCCTCAGGGTTTTTGCAACGACAACTGGAGCGAACATTTCTCCTGATTGGCGTCATCGCCGTTGCGCTGGTGGGTGCTTCCGCGTTTATCTATCGCGGCAACCGTTTGAAGATTCAAGCGCAGGAAGAAGCAAGGCAGTGGCGGGAGAAGCGGGAACTGGAGGATAGGATACGCATATCGGAAGAACGTTACCGCACGATGGT
>ORMF010506226.1_pt1 | contig 12439 bp, 18 predicted proteins | sample 1779871 | NCBI WGS metagenome assembly ORMF01 (sample SAMEA104232316, study PRJEB22302) | groundwater metagenome | biome: forest; feature: aquifer; material: groundwater | place: USA | collected 2011-08-07 | depth 5.4 m | reverse complement strand
TGGTGAACTGGAACTCCTTCGGCAGCCGCACGGCCTGGCTGCGATTGTTCAGGAACACCTTGGCTCGTCGCTGCATGGTCGGATTCCTCCTCTGAACCGGCGCCGTATACATAAGTATATGCCACATGCGGGTGTCGAGAAAGGGGACGCGGCCAAGCTCAGCCAGCGGGCAATGGCGGGCAATGCGCCACGGCATCGCCGGCAACGTCGGGACTTTAGAATCTGTAAGTTACAGAATCCATTGGACGCGGAAAAGTTCGAATCCCACTCTCTCCGCCAAACCAACGTCGCCAAATTCCTTGGCATTTCCTCGGAGAACGACGAGAGCCGCTTTCTCGTTGCCATCTCAGGCTCCACACGTTCTTGACCAAACCTTCACGCGCGTCGACGGCTCATTCCCCGGCTATACTCCGGCGCATCGTGCCGAAGCTTGTGGAAACCCTGCGTCGAAATCGGAGAGTGATAGTCCTGTTTGCCCTCATGGTCCTCCTCCCGGCAGCGGTCTTTGGCATCCTGATCGTTCGAGCATTCCGCGGTGAACAGGTGAGGCTTGACTACGAGAAGGGCGTGCGGCAGCGGCAGATCGTCCAGCTTGCGCAAGCCGACCTGACGAACTGGCTGTTCTCCGCCGGCCCCGGAGGGGCGCGATCTCTGGCCCTGCTGCGATTCGAGGTGCAGGGAGACAAGATCGTCTTTCCTGAGTTTCAGCTGTCGCTGTCGGCGACAGGATTGCCACAGCAGCGCCCCTTCGATGCGGCGCCACCCGATACGCAGCTGACGCCGCAATTGATTGTGGACCAGTATTTGCCCCGGATTCTGGCCTTTCGCCGCGACGTAACGACCGGCCGGAACGCAGGTGCGCAGTACTTCCGCCAGCTGCGCGCGTTGATCGTCCAGCCGCCGGGAACGAAGGACGGATACGTCGTCGAGCTTCAGGACGTACTGGGGCATGTCGACCAGAAGCTCGCGGAGTTTTCGACTGCCGAGCCCTTCGGCGCCCGAACCTGGATCGCAGCGGAACGCTCATCGCTGCCTCCTGCAGGCGCGGTCGCCCTTGACAGCTTTCCGTTCTTTGCGGTGGTGTTCGAAGACGCGGACCCTGCCGCGGCGACCGGCATCCGCAACCAGATAGTTCCCTATTCGATGGGGCTACTCGTGCTGGTCACGGTTCTGGGTAGCGTGTTCGTGTACCGCGCCGTTTCGCACGAGGTCCGACTGGCCCGCCTGCGGAACGACTTCGTTGCCGCCGTATCCCACGAGTTCCGATCGCCGCTCAGCTCGATTCTTGCGTTGGCGGAACGGCTCGAGCGCATCGGCGACCCTGACAAGCTGCGCGAATATCATCGGATCATCAGACAGGATGCGCGTCGGCTCAGCGCGCTGGTGACGAGGTTGCTCGACTTCGCGCTGATCGAGGAAGGCAAGGAGGTGTACTCCTTCGAGCGGGTCGAGCTCGTCGGAACGGCGCGCGAGGCGATTGAGGCGTGTCAGGATGTGGCACGGTCCGACCGCATCCGTCTGCTAGGCACCGAAACGGCGCCGCTCTGGGTGTCTGGCGACCGCACGGCGCTGCAGCACGCCATTCAGAACGTGATTGAGAACGCAGCGAAGTACTCGCCTCCAGATGCGCCAATCATCGTACAGTGCGCGTCCGCGAACGGAAGCCATCTCGTCGAGGTCTGCGACCGCGGCATCGGCATTCCCGCCTCAGAGCAGGCGAGGATCTTCGAGAAGTTCTATCGCGGGCGGCATGTGTCCGGCCTGAACGTGCAGGGAGTCGGGATCGGCCTTGCCCTGGTGCAGCACGTGATTGAGGGCCACGGCGGCTCGATCGCCGTGGACAGCCGGCCCGGTGAAGGGAGCCGGTTCTCGCTGCGCCTGCCGAAGGTGAGTTGAGCGGTGGGTCACAAGATTCTCGTCATCGAAGACGAACCCGGTATCCGGCTGGCGGTCAAGGACGAGCTCGAGTTCGAAGGGTTCGACGTCGAGCTCGTCGAGGACGGCGCGGCCGGCGTCGCAGCCATCCTCCGCGCCAGACCCGATCTCATTCTGCTCGACCTGATGCTGCCAGGACGTAACGGTTTCGAGATCTGCCGGGACGTGCGCGCGCAGGGCATCCGCACGCCGATTATCGTCATCACCGCGCGCAACCAGGAGGCCGATAAGGTGCGCGCCCTGGAGCTGGGGGCAGACGACTACGTGACCAAACCGCTCGGCCTGGCGGAGCTCGTCGCGCGGATTCGCGCCGTCCTGCGTCGCGCGGGGAACGACAACGCCGACGACCGCGGCGTCGTCGAAGTGCCGCCGATCAAGGTCGATCTCCGCCGGCACAGCGCGTTCAAGGCGGGCGTCGAGCTGCAGCTGACCGATACCGAGTTTCGCATTCTCACGCTCCTGCTGAAGCGCGCGGGCGAGGTCATTACGCGCGACGAGTTCCTGAATCAGGTGTGGGGCGAGGACGTGAACGTCACGCACCGCACGGTCGACACGCATGTGGCGGCGCTCAGGAAGAAACTCGAAGACGATCTCGACCACCCGGCCTATATTCTCAGCGTCCGGAACGTCGGCTACCGGTTTAACGAGAACGTCACCCCTTTCTAACGCCAGCCTCACACTGTTCATATGTCGTCTCTGTAAGGTGTGTCTCGTCAAGGAGGCACACCATGCGCGTTGCCGCGTCTCTTGTGTTGCTCGCGTTCACCATCTCCGGCACGCTCTGGCCGGTCCATGCCCAGCAGCGCGTGCTTCGCGTCGCCGTCGTCAACACACCCGACGTACTGCTGAACGATCTGATCGGCATCTTCGAGCGGGGCACCGGATATCGGGTGAGGCTGCAGAGTAGTGAGGGCGTCTTTGACCTGGCTCGCGCGGGTATGGCCGATCTCGTCATCGCCCATTACGGGCATGCCGGCACCGAGGCGTTCATGTCCGAAGGCCTCGGCCGCTGGCCTCGTATGGTGTTTGGGAACCAGGCGGTGCTCGTCGGGCCCTCGAGCGACCCCGCCGGTATCCGCGGTCTCACCGACGCCGCCGAAGCCTTGGGCCGAATTGCGCAGCGAGGTGGCGAGTTCCTCGTGAACAACGCGGCGACCGAAAAGTATCTGGCCGAGGTGTTGTGGCGCACGGCTGGCTCGCCATCCAAGACCCGCTGGCAGGTCGATCTGCAGCTCCGGGATCAGGCCGCGATCGAGATGGCAGCGCAGCGAGGCGCGTACACGTTATGGGGACTTGTGCCGTTTGTACGCCTCCAGGAACAGCGCCTTCAACAGCAGCGCCCGCTCGGGATGGACGTGCTGGTCGTGCGCGATCCGATGTTTCAGCGTGTGATGGTGTCGATCGCCGTCAATCCCGCCCGCATTCAGGGTGTGGACGAAGAAGGCGCCCTCGCGTTCGAGCGCTTCCTGCTGGACCCATCAACGCAGGCGCGCATCCGAGCATTCCGACACCATGGACTCACCGACCAGACATGGTGGCCAGCTGGGCGCAATAACGCCGGAGCGGAATTGACGCAATTCTGAACTGCCGAAACGACGACGCAGGGTCAGGGAAAGAGGTAGTTGCCTGCCCGCTATCAACAGTTTGTACGGCATGCGGATTTCGGAAGTCATTCGAAGACTCCCACTCTCTCCGCCAGTTCCCTGAAAGCGGGCGACACCGCCGCGCGACTTTCTGGCGAGCCAGTGTGCGCGAAAAAGTGCATGTGCTCGTGTTGAACCCAAGCGCTCTCCCGGAGCAGCTCCAGTCGCTCGGTGATCCCTGGCGTGCGCACCGTTTGCGATCGAGAGCATCGTACGCGACGGGTGCGAGAGGTCGACGTGTTCGCGCGGAATGAATCCGAGATGGTTGTTATGGGGCGTTCGATCGGCGTCCGCGGCGGGCGATCAGCGGAGCAACAGCCAAATCACAATCAAACCGGCCGATGCGATAAGGACGCTCCTGAACAACAGGATGCCTAACAAGAGCAAGACAGCGATTTCCACTCGACCAGGCCCTCCTCGCACGTGTGCGTTGTCGCCCCGTACTGCTTGGTGGGCGTTTAGCGGCCGGCGGTGGACCAACGCATGAACTCCGGAAGAAAGGTTCCCGGTGGCGCGCGAATCGAGAGCAGTTTCTGGTGTCTGGATTCATCGAAGAGGTCTTGCAGGCCGCAAGCTTGGAAGCCAACGAACGAGACATCACGTTCACGGTGCTGCCCGTCGAGGATGAAGTGGCGATCGAGGCTGACCGACAAGTCCTCGGTTCGGTGATCGGAAACCTCTTGCAGAACGCGTTCAAGTTCACCCGGCCGCGTACTACCGTCACGCTGCGAGTCGGCGCCAGCGCCGACCGCGTGCTCATCGAGATCGAGGATGAGTGCGGGGGCCTCCCCGGTGGGACTGCCAACCTCTTCCGCCCGTTCGAACAGCGGGGCGCGGATCGAACCGGGTTTGGGTTGGGCCTCGCGTACAGCAGGTGGGGCGTCGAAGCGAATCGTGGACGGATCTATGCGCGCACCGTCCCTGGCAGGGGATGCGTGTTTACCGTCGACTTACCGCGGTCCGCCGTTCCCGCCGTCGCACCCGCCTAGACACCAGAGGGCGCGTCGCTGCCCTGCCGCCCAGGCCCCGTAATCGTGACGACCAACGCCGTCACAAGGCGTTGGACGCGAAGCGGCAACCTAGAATCTGTAACTTACAGACCGACAGGGATGCCGCGGTTCCCGCGCGCACGCGGCATGGTATATTCGTCAGTGTATTCATGCCGACGACGGTCCATATTCCCGCAGCGTTGCTGAAATCGGTCGACCGCCGCGCCAAGGCGCTGGGCCTCAGCAGGAATCGTCTGATCATTCGAGCGCTCGAGCGCGTCGTCAGCGATCGTTCCGGCTGGGCGCCGGAGTTCTTGGAACAGCTGAGGAGCGTGGACCGGGAGACAAAGACCGCGGTCGATGCATTGCTGGCGGACGTCAAGGAAGCGCGACACTCCAAACCGCCGCACGATCTGTGATCTACGTCCTGGACACCAATGCCGTCTCTGCCCTCATGAAGGGATGTACGGCGGTCGTTGAACGACTGGCGGCAACCGAACCCACCGACATCGCCATCCCCCAGCCGGTGCTCGCCGAGATCGCGTTTGGAATCGAGCGACTGCCACGTTCGAAGCGCCGGGCCGCGCTACAGACGCGGTTTGATTTGATTTGCTCGGAACTTCCACGAGCCGAGTGGACCGATGCCGTCAGTCACGCGTACGGTCGCATCAAGGCAACATTGGAACGCCGGGGCATGCGAATCGAGGACGTCGACGCCGCGATTGCGGCGCACGCGCACGCGCTCGACGCCACACTCGTGACCGCCAACCTCGATCATATGACTCGCGTTCCCGGGCTTCAGATCGAAGACTGGGGCCGATAGCGGTGTCGAAGTGGACCGAGCGCCGGTAACGTCAAGCGCGGTGGTGTCCGTACCGTCGATGGCAGAGAGATTTCACGGTCATCACTTGGCGAAGAGCGATCACTGGGATGGAAGGCGATTCGTCAATCCCAGCGGGGCAGCGGGGCAACCATTCTCGGCCGTGCCGCGAATGTTGCTCGAGCCGCGAACGCCGTGGCCGCGGCATATCGATGTGCCGCCGCAACGGCCGCCAGGACTGGATGGCGCCAGCGTCGTCGTCACATTCATCGGTCACGCGACGTTTCTGATTCAAACGCCGGTGGGAAATCTCCTGACCGATCCAATGTATTCCCAGTGTGCAGGTCCGCTGAATGTACTGGGACCGCGCCGAGTTCGGCAGCCGGCTGTGCGCTTCGATGACTTGCCGCCGATCTCGACAGTCTTGCTCAGTCACAACCATTACGATCATTGCGATCTGCGCACGCTCCGCATGCTCAGTCAACGCTTCGACCCAATCGTGGTGACGCCCTTGGGAAATGGGCCGCTCGTACGATCAGCGGGCGTCCGGCGGGTCGAGGAGCTCGATTGGTGGCTGGAAGCGAAGACGTCGGCGCTGCCGATCACACTGACGCCCGCTCACCACTTCTCGGCCCGGAGTCCGTTCGATCGAAATCGGTCCCTCTGGGGTGGATTCATGCTGGTGGTGGAAAGCACTCGTCTATTTTTCGCCGGCGACACGGCGTATGCGCCGTTCTTCCGGGATGTCCGGCGGCGGCTCGGACCGATTGACCTGGCGCTTCTGCCGGTCGGCGCCTACGAGCCGCGCTGGTTCATGCAGGTCGTTCACATGAATCCAGCCGAGGCGGTGCAGGCACACCTCGATCTCGGGGCGTCCGAGAGCATGGGCATGCACTTCGGCACATTCCAGATGACCACCGAAGGCATCGATGAGCCGGTCCGCGCTCTGGAGGAGGCATGCGACGCGAGAAACGTTCCGCGGTCACGATTCCGGACGCCGGGGTTCGGAGAATCGATGCGACTCGGATAGCGGACAAGAATTTGTCGTTCTTCTACTATCTAGTGGACCGTTCGGACTCAGGTCCAGTCCAACTCGAGGAGTACCACAATGAACACGATCACCGTCGGCAAGGAGAACTCCACATCGATCGACCTCTATTACGAAGACCACGGGTCGGGCTCACCAGTCGTGCTGATGCACGGGTGGCCACTCAGCGGGGCTTCGTGGGAAAAGCAAACGGCGGCTCTTCTGGCAGCTGGGCACCGTGTGATCACGTACGATCGCCGCGGCTTCGGTCGTTCGAGCAAGCCGGCGGTCGGCTACAACTACGACACGTTCGCGGCCGATCTCAACGCCGTGTTGACGACGCTCGACCTGAGGAGCGTCGCTCTTGTCGGGTTCTCAATGGGGAGCGGCGAGGTCACGAGGTACATCGGCAAGTACGGCACCGAGCGCGTGCGCAAGGCGGTCCTTATTGGCACGCTCGGACCGTATCTGGTGAAAGCCGCCGACAATCCGGAGGGCGTCGATCCCAGTGTCTTCAACGGGATCCGCGCGGCGATCCAGGCTGACCGGCCGGCCTTCCTGCTCGATTTCCTGCGGAACTTTTACAACTACGACGTCACAGGTGGGAAGCTCGTGAGCGAACGCGTGCTCGAAGACAACTGGCGCGTTGGCGCCGGCGCCTCCGCCATAGGGACATTGGCGTGTGTCGACGCGTGGATTGAGGATTTCCGCAAGGACCTTCCACGCAACGACGTGCCCACGCTCATCCTCCACGGCGATGCCGATCGCATTCTGCCACCGGATGCGACCGCCAGGCGGCAGGCCAAGATGATCAAGAACGTCAAGTACGTCGAGCTCCCGGGCGGTCCACATGGCGTGCTCTGGACGCATGCCGATCGGGTGAACACCGAGCTCGTCAGTTTTCTCGCGTAGCGCTTGTGGTGGGCGGCTGTGGGATTGTCGGTCGCTGCCTATGGCGGTGATCGACCTGTCATCGCCTAGTTGCCAAAGTCAGTCTGGCGGCACGCCGGAGGGGTCAGTCCGGCGATCGCTTGACCCCGAGGAAGATCGTGTGTCTCGGCCCGCCTTTCTTCAGGCGGGCGCGCACCCGCACCACGTCCACGTCAAACCCGTGGTAGCGGAGGCGCTGTTCGAACTTCCGGTCCTCCCAGGCAGACCAGACCGCCAGCGTCCCTTGCGGGCGGAGTGCGGCATGCGCGGCCGCAACGCCGCTGTTGTCGTAGAGTCCGCCGTTCGCAGCGGCCGTAAACGCCGCCGGGCCGTTGTCCACGTCCAGGAGAATCACGTCGAATCGACCGGGGTTCGCACGCAGCGTGAACCCCACGTCTGCGACCTCAATCCGAACACGCGAATCTCTGAGCGGGTGCGCGGCCAGCGCGGCGAGCGGTTCCCGGTTCCACTCGATCACTGCCGGCACGAGCTCAGCGACGGTGACGATGGCGTCGGATGGGAGCAGGTCGAGTACCGCGCGCAGCGTGAACCCCATGCCCAGCCCACCGACGAGCACGCGCGGCCGATCCATCGATCGCGCGTCGCCGCACGCCAGCGTGGCCAGCTCCTCCTCTGAGCCATGCATGCGGCTCGACATCAGCGGCTTGCCGTTCGCCAGCATCACATACTCATCGTCGCAGCGCGTCAGCCGCATGTCGGTGCCATCAGGCGTGCGCGTCTCGCCGAGGAGTTCCCAGGCCTTCATGCGGCTATGCTGGCCCGGCACCGCGCTGCCATCGTGAATTCCAGCTCCGGCTTTTGGAGATCACCGGGCTGTGCCGGTCGGATGTGTTACGTGGACGTCCGCCGGACGTTCTCCGCGCGAGGACCTTTTGGTCCCTGCCCGACGTCGAACTCGACGCTGTCACCCTCACGCAGATCCTCGAGGCCCTCGCCATATACCGCACTCTGATGGAAAAAATATTCGTTCCCGGCATCATCCTTGATGAATCCAAACCCTTTATCCACTCGCAGCGTTCTGATTTTTCCCGTCATCATTCCCTCCGATGCGCTGACATGCATTGTGTACCAAGAAGCAGTTCGCCCGGGCAAACGCGCGGGGCGAGGCTATCGCCGGATCGCTCCCGCACAATCGTTCCTGTAAATCGAGACGGCTGGCAAGTCGCGCTCTCGGTTGAGCTAGCCCCACGGTTGGCGCGCAGGTTGCCGATTTTATCGGAGATGGGCGTCCTTCAAGGATGGCTTTACGATACGTAGCCATCAGGCATCCCGTTCAAGGCCAGCCAAGAGGTCACGCATCCCTTGCTGGCGCTGCTGGAACTCGCGGCATCGCCCTTGGTGATATCCGCGGCCGAGGTCTCAGGATATGAATCGAGCCGATGTGGAAGTGATCGTCCGTTCCGTCATGCGCGAGTACGGAATCCAATCGGAGATCCGGCATGTCGCCTTATTCGCACGAGAGTGGAAGATCGAGCTCGTCAACATTGACGGTGTGACAGAAACGCTGACCATTTTCGACGGTTCGCCGCAGAACTTTCGCCGGTCGGTCATGGCAGCGCTTGATTTGGAGGTGTAGTCAGCGGAGGTTGCGGAGGAAACAGGTTCACACGGAGCCACGGAGGCACCACGGAGGATCCGCTGGATCGAACTAGGATCGACAGATGAAGTCATCGAGTGCTCTTGTTGTGGGTCTCATCCTGGCGAGCCTTCTCTCTGCGTGCAGCTCACCTACGTCTCCTTCGGCGGTGTCAGGCGTTCCGTTCTCGACCACGGATCTCCGGGTCGGCACGGGCGCTGAAGCCACCGCTGGCAAGACGGCGACGGTCAACTACACAGGCTGGCTTTATAGCGCGACGGCCACAGAGAACAAGGGCACGCGCTTCGATGGCGGCACCTTCACCTTCGTCGTGGGCGGCGGCAGCGTGATTTCCGGCTTCAATGCCGGTGTTACCGGCATGAAGGTCGGCGGCCTGCGGCGCGTGGTCATCCCGCCCAGTCCGGGGTACGGCTCAACCGGATCCGGTGCGATCCCGCCGAACGCCACGCTGGTGTTCGACCTCGAGCTCTTGAGCGTGCAGTAGCGACACGATTTCGCGCGAGGTCGGATGGCTAGGGCAGCGGAGTTCGGCCTGGTCGCAGGCGGTGCCCGGCCACCAAGTCCGCCATCTCGACGAGGGGCGCCCACGGCGTGTTGCCGTCAGGTGCCGAGGACGATGAGCAGAAGTTCCGATTCAGCGCGCCGGCACGTGTCGCAATATCTGCCCGTCGAGAGCGTGTCCCCATTCACTTCCGACCCAACGATCGCGGCACAGCGCTGGCAATGCTGCACGACCGACGATGCTACACTTGAACGAGCGTCAACGTGCCGTGTTGATCGAGGCGCTGCCAGATACTGCGAACGTCACGGCAGGCGGCTTGTTGTTCGGGCAGTTCGTGAGCGACCGTCCGTTCTCGGTTCTCCTGGCGCTCGTCGGCTTAGCCTCGTGGGCTGCGCTTCTCGTGCTGAGCCTGTTCCTGTCGCGGAGGCATATATGACCGGCGTCTACATCATGCTGGGCGGCATGGTCCTCTTTGCGGCGTTCTTCGCGCTGGTCGATCTGCTCGACGAGCGGAGGCACCGACAACCGCCTGCCTCCCCTCCGCAGCAGCCGTAACGCTCAGCGCATCGGTAGCCAGAACGACGTCTTGATGACGAAAGTAGTTACGGCCCGTGCCCATGCCGCCTCGATCGATCGCGCCGCTGCCGCGGGCAATTGGGATGCGGTCAAGACGTCCTCCGCTGCCTCAACCAACTGTGCCAGAATTGCCACGGCGCGTACCGCGCGCGGCAACCCGACGGCACGTTCCGCATCAAGCCGGGTTCGTTCTAGCTCAGAGATCACTTGCGTTAACCACGAAGGCCACGAAAACCACGAAGAAAATTTCGTGTTCTCCGTGTATATTTTGTGGTTCATATATCGGTGGTCACTGAGAGGCGACCGCATCACTGGTGGAGCAGCCCTTTTCAGGGCTGCTGTCGTTCGCAGTACGTAGGCCGGGTCCTTGGAGCCGGCAGATAATCGAACAGGTCCGGTGGAGGCAGAGCGATGGCAATTTCACGACGTGACGCAGTGCGGATCTCAGGCTCGACGCTGGCGGGATTATCGCTGGGAGTGGCGCAGGGCGACCTGCTCGCCCAGGCGCCCGCGCCGGCCGCAGCGCAAACGCAGAAGCCGCCGGAGCCCTGGCCCGACACGCTCGTCGAGCGGCCGCTGCGCGCAGGCTTCCCGGCGCCCCTTCCCCTCAACGCCGACGGCTCGGCTCCGGAACATCCGGCATCCGCCGCCGGCCTCATCACCGACCCGCTCATGTGGCGCACGCCAGATCGGACAGCACCCGCCATCGAGTACGACTTCCAGAAGTTGGCGGTCAAGGTGGACACGCGCGGGCTCGGGAAGCTCGCCGGCACGCTGCGCTTTGCGGATCTCGAGAAGCTCCCGCGCGTCTCGCACACGTTCCTGATGCAGTGCGGCGCTCCCAATCCCCGCGGCATCGTCACCTGGACCGGCGTCCGCTTCAGCGACGTCGCCGACATGCTGGGCCTCGTGCCCGGCGTGCACTACTGCCGCTTCGTCGCCTCCGACCGCCACTACGTGGACGAGCCGATGACGACGCTGCGGCACCCGCAGGTGATGCTGGCTTGGCTGATGAACGGCGCCCCGATTCCCCCGAAGCACGGCGCGCCGCTCCGGCTGATCGTGCCGTTCCGCTACGGCAACCGGAGCATCAAGGCCATCACGGAGATCGCCTTCGGCACGCCGAGTCTCCCGATGCCGCCGCTGCCAGCCTGAGAGGGTTTCAGGGATTCGTCCGATCACGTCCAGCCGGAGCGCGTCCACCGGCGCGTCGCGAACTTCAAAGCGATGTCGCCATTCAGCGCTTCCCCATGAACGCGAGGATCTCGTGCGCGACGAAGATCTGGTCGCGCTTACGCCCTGTCACTTCGCGCAAGCCACCGTTCTCCGTGAGGCTTCCGGATGTTCGCCGATGCCGCCGCCGGCGTAATCTTCAGCGTCTGCGCCGTCGTCGTCATCGTGATCGACGGCGAGACGAACAGGTTGTCGATGAGCCGTTGCAGGACGCCGAACGAGCGGGCGGACCGGAACTGATTGTGATACCGCTCGCGCAGCGCCAGTAGCGTGTCCGTCTGCTCGAGGCTCTCGCTCGCCGATTCTTCAACGCCCGTCAGGAAGAACCGGATCCACTCGAGCCATGCGCCCTTCTGGCTGACCGCCAGCAGGAGGTCCATGTACGCCTTGCGGTGTCTCTCCAGGTAGGCGCTCAGATACAGGACCGGTTCCTCGAGGCGCTTCTCACGCACGAGCAATAGCGGCAGCAGCAGCCGACCGATTCGGCCATTGCCGTCGCGGAAGGGGTGGATCGCCTCGAACTGGTAGTGGGCGACGGCGAGCTTGACGAGGAGCGGCAGTCTTTCGTCGCGCGCGTGCAGCCGCCGCTCGAACGCGTTGAGGCAGTCGCGCATTGCGCCGGGAGGCGGAGGCACAAAGCGCGCGTCGCCAATCGACGCCCCTGGCGAGCCGATGAAGTTCTGCACGTCACGAAACTCGCCGGGGCGGTCCTGTCCGCCGCGCACGCCTTTCATTAGCACCCCGTGTCGTCGATTCGGAATTCCACGTCAGGCACGCCCTTCGCGGCCGAGGACGATGGTAGGATCCGGTGTCCCGCTGGATCCCGAAATTCGCGAGGGATTCGGCGCCATGACGCATACCGAAATGGAAGAAGCCATCAATAACTCCGACCGGCGGCTGCTGACCATTGAGCAGATTCTGCCTACCCTGGCCACGAAGACGGACCTGGAACGCTTTGCCACCAAGGTGGATCCGGAGCGCGTCACAAGGGACCTTCGCGGGGAGATTGCCGACGCCAGGCGCGAAGCCATGATCCTGATCGAATCCGTGCGGGACGAGGTTCGAGTCATGGCCGACGGGTTCTTCGCCCTCCGCGACGCGCTCCACGAGCTCACGCGGCGGCTCGAAGCAAAGGGCGTCATCTAAGGGCGTCCACCCATCCCGCT
>ORMF010633521.1_pt1 | contig 12440 bp, 10 predicted proteins | sample 1779871 | NCBI WGS metagenome assembly ORMF01 (sample SAMEA104232316, study PRJEB22302) | groundwater metagenome | biome: forest; feature: aquifer; material: groundwater | place: USA | collected 2011-08-07 | depth 5.4 m | reverse complement strand
TCTTTTGTGTCTTAGTGTCTTCGTGGTTTTCTTCTTATGGACGTGTCATCCCAAACTCCCTACTGCCTTCTCGACCTCGTCGAGAATCTCACACGACTTCACAAGTTCTTTCATCGTGTTGTGGTCAGGGAACAACGGACGATCTTCCTCGAGTCGCTTCACGTATTTGCGGATGACATCTTTTGCAGTTCGCACGCCAAGTCCGGGAGTGAATTGCCTGAACTCAATCGCTTGCGACGCCGCCATGAATTCGATGCCGATGACGCCGTAGGCGTTGTCGAGAATCTGCCCGTTCTTGATCGCCGTGTTCATTCCCATCGAAACGAAATCTTCCTGATCAGCCGCAGCGGGAATGGAAAGAATCGACGCAGGAGCAGAGAGTATACGCTGCTCAGTGATAAGCATATCGGCTGTGTACTGACTCAGCATCAGCCCGGAAAAGAATCCCGGATCTTTCGTGAGAAACGCAGGGAGTCCCTGGCTCAACGCAGGATTCGTCAGGCGATTCATTCTCCGCTCTGAAAGCACGCACACCATCGTGACAGCGGTACCAACCATATCCATCGGCAGAGACACCGGCGAGCCTTGGAAGTTTGCGCCGGTAAGCGTGAGCTTTGCCTCGGGAAGAAAAATGGGATTGTCGGCTACGCCATTCAACTCCGTTTCGACCTGCTCTATCGCCCACGCGACTGCATCATGCGCGGCGCCGATCACTTGCGGACTCGAACGCATCGAGTATGCATCCTGCACTTTGGTTTTCATCTTTCCGGTTGTGAGATCACTTCCTTGAACACATTTCAGAATTGCCGCTGCGCTACGGATAGCACCGGGGAAACCCCGGAGCTCGTGCAGCCGGACATCGTACGGTTTCAGATTCGCAATCAGCGCTTCAAGCGTCATTGCGCAGGCAATCTCCGCCTGCTTTAACCACCGATTGATGTCATACAAATGGATCGCGCTCATGGCAGTGAGCAAGTTTGAACCGTTGATTGTCGCCAATCCATCACGTGCTTGAAGTCCGGGAACAGGAATTCCGGCACGCTCCATGGCAACACCACCGGGCAGTTGTTCGCCGTTGTAGAATGCTTCTCCTTCACCCATCAGCAACAGCGCGGCTTGAGCCATCGGCGCAAGATCCCCGCACGCTCCGACCGATCCTTTCTGACATACAACAGGAGTCACTCCTTTGTTCAGCATCTCTACCAGCGTCAGCGTTATCTCCGGCCGGCACGCAGAATTTCCATGAGCATGTACATTGATGCGACTTGCCAGAGCTGCTCGAATGTGCTCAACCGGTGCAGGCTCACCGATACCTGCGGCATGGTTGTAAATCAGATACCGCTGGAACTCGCGTACTTGCTCGTCGCTGAGGACAATTTCCGAGAACTCGCCAATCCCCGTGTTTGTCCCATACATGATTTCTTTTGCACGCAACTTTTCCTCAAGCATCGCACGGCATATCCTGATGCGCTCAAGCGCGGCGGGATCAAGCTCGACCTTTTCTCTGTAGCGGGCAATGCGAACGAGTTTTTCAATCGTTAGTGAGGAACCATCTAAGACTATCGACATATCAATCCTTTTTTGATGAAAAACCGCCACGACGGCACAACGCCAGGTCCAGAATCTTGCTGACAACCTTCGGCGTTTTTTTTGTCATGACGGCTCATGTCCAACGTTAGCAAATGGCTCAGATTGTATCGAGGGTTTTCATGATCTGTTCAACGCTCTGCATCATGGGGACAGTAGCTTGCACGGTTCGCGAAAGCTTCAGCCACTCCTCCCGTTCTTTTCCTCGCGCGGTTTTTTTCTTGTCCTGCAACTGGCCGCCAAGCTTCAGATTTTTGATCGTCACTTCACCTTTGGCAAACTCATCGCTGCCGATAATGATTGCAAGCGGAATCTGTTGGCGGTTTGCATATTGGAGCTGCTTACCGAGAGATTGTTCTTCTCCCAAATACATTTCGGTATTGATTCCGGCTTGCCGCAATTCCCGCGTAAGTTTTTGATAATCGGCAAGACGAGAAGGCTCCATCACTGTTACGATGACTTTTGCTGTTGATGGTGCAAGTTCATGGAGACCAAGTTTCTCCATCGCAGCAAACAAACGGTCAACACCAATCGAAGCGCCGACGCCGGGAATTTTTCTGCCGAGAAATCGTTCTACCAATCCTTCATAGCGTCCGCCGCCAAACACTGAGCCGAATTCGAGCGCATCATTCAAACTTGCTTCGAAAATGGGACCTGTATAATAGTCGAGTCCGCGGACGATGCTCAAGTCAAGCAGAACATTTTCTTCGGGAATGTTCAGCGAGTCGAGCGAGTTGCAGATGAATCGCAATTCTTCAACAGCCTCTTTTGCTGCATCGATACCTTTGAAAAGCTCAGCCAACGAAGAAAGAACTTCGCGTCGCTTGCCGATTGGAACTGAGAGAAACTCGTTGATGCGAGCGACTTGATTGTTACTTAGACCTAAGCCCGGAATCTTATCACCCGATGCGTCGCTTCTTCCTTTTGTCAGTTCAGCAGTAACGCCATCGAGTCCAATCTTCCCCAACTTATCAAGAACTCTGAACACGTTGTGCGACGCTTCATGTGGGATTCCAGCGAAGTCCAAGAGACAGTTGAGAACTTTTCTGTCACTGAACTTTATCGTAAATCGCTCGATGCCCAGCGCCCTCAACGTGTCATACATTGCGCAAAGGATTTCTGCGTCGGCGGCAAGCGATGACGTTCCAACCGCGTCCAGGTCGAACTGAATAAACTCCCGGAACCGTCCGGGGTCAGGCTTGTCGGTTCGCCACACAGGTGCCACTTGATACCTTCGGAAGGGTAACTGCAAATCCGGATACTGCGCAACAACGCGTGCAAGCGGGACAGTCAAGTCGAAACGCAGGGCAACATCTTCTTCTTCAGGATTCTGGAAGATGAAAATCTGCTTCGTGTTTTCTTCGCCATAACCCAGAAGTGTAACGCGATATTCTTGGGCAGGCGTGTCAAGCGGTTGGAAGCCATACAGCTCGTACACGTGACGGATAGTTTCAATCATCTTCAGCCGCGCATTCATTTGTGCGGGAAGATAATCACGGAAACCGCGAAGTAATCTTGGTTCTACAATTTGCTGTTCGGACATGGTTGAGAGTTTCTGTTGGTGGATTTCAGGAGAGGACATCAAGTGTTAGTCGAGTCCAAGGCTAAACCTCAGTGCCTCATCCAACTGGTTCCTCTTTTCGCTCGAAAGATGAGCGATGCGATTCGAGAGGAGCGATTTGGGGACAGTCTGCAACACATCGCAGTTGACAACGCACGATTTCGGAAGTCCGTCTTCCTTACCGAGTGGGACTTCACTTGGTATGTTTCGAATTACGGTTGTCACTTGTGCAACAGTTACAGCTTCTCGCACTTGAATAGCTCGTTGCCGCGAAATCAAGACAACGGGTCGTTTGCCCGTCGGTGCCGGCAGGTTCGCCCACCAGACTTCTCCTCGAAGCATTCACCACTCTTCCTTTCCCCACACAGAAGCAGTGGCTTTCAGTGTTTGCTCTATCTCCTTTAACTGTTCAGGTTTCTTTCTATACGACTCCTCGTAATGGGCATCTAATTTCTCTTTTCGGCGATGAGCGACCCACGAGTGAAAAGCTTCGACAAGAATTTGGCTTCGACTTTTCCCCGTTTCCTTTCGTATCGCTTCGACAAGCTGGAAGTCTTCGCGCGGCATAGCAATGGCGGTCTTGACTGTCTTGATCATCGCATCGTCCCTCCTATTGTAATGAATTGGTATAACCGCTTTCTGCCATTAGTATAACCAAAGCGATTCGGAATTTCAAGAAGCGGTTTTCGATAATAGATTTTCAATCGGCATTTCCACTTATTGTTCAACACGAAAGATTTGAGAAATCATGCCCGAAGTCCTCACTCATCCTGAAATAGAAACAACAGAAGACGACATCGTCCAACTCATTCCGCGCTACCACGTCATTCTGCTCGACGACGACGACCATACGTACGACTATGTCATCGAAATGTTGATGGACATTTTCGGTCACAGCATGAGCACCGCGTACGAGATGGCATGCGAAGTTGATTCAAAGAAACGCGTCATCGTCGATACAACACACAAAGAACGGGCGGAACACAAGAAACAACAAATCGAATCGTACGGCGCTGATTGGCGTATGCCGAATTGCAAAGGGTCGATGTCGGCAACGATCGAGCCTGCCACAGAATCCTGAGCGGAGCGAAGGATCTCACTGCCCGTGGTGTGCAGACACTGGAGTGATGGAGAATTGGAGCAATGGAGTGTTGATGGGGTTCGGTGTTTTCAGTTTTCAGTTTACAGTTTGAACTCACATCACGCGTAAACAAAAAGTGAGGGACCCTTCGCTCCGCTCAGGGTTTTGGTTTCTTTCGCTTCGTTGGTTCCGCTGTGAACGGGTTTTCCGCCCAATAGTGCTTTGGATACCGCCCGCGCATTTCTTTCCGAACTTCCGGATACGCGTTACGCCAAAAGCTTGAGAGGTCACCTGTAACTGCAAGCGGACGATGTGCCGGCGAAAGCAAATGCAGCAACACTTTCACTTTTCCGCCGGCAACGGTTGGGGAATCAGTTTCACCGAACATTTCCTGCAGTCGCACAGCTAACACAGGTTGCTTGCCTGCTGTGTAATCGAGCGGAAGCCTTGAACCTGTTGGCACGGTGTGATGTGTTGGAGCGAGACGGTCGAGATGAGAGAACTGTTTGTGGGAAAAAAGTGAACAGAGGATGTTTGTAAGTTCTAATCGTTCCAGATGTGAACGGCGAGTAATGCCATTGAGGAATGGACCGAGCCACTGTTCAAGGTTCGCGAGCAAATGCTCATCGCTGAGATTGGGCCAATCATCTCCAACAAGTTCTTGAAGGCGCAACCACTCACTCCGCGCGCGAAGCGACGTTGCATCCTTCCCCCACGGAAGAGAGTCCAGTCCCATCTCTCGTATCCCTTCGAGCATTGCAGAACACATCAACTCGTTGTTTGTCGTAAGCGAGGACTCGGACAGCTCGATGGCACCGAGTCGTGTGACCCGGCGTGACACAACAGCTTGGTCGCGGGTATCCCAATGCACATCATCGTGCGTTTCGATTTGGTCTGCACATACATCTCGAATGTCGCTTTCATCAATGCGTTCAGCAAGAAATGCTTTGACTTCACTCCCAACACCATCCACATCTCCAATCGCCAAAAAATTCTCACGTGCCAGCAAACTTCTTTCCGGCAGTACGGCAACGGGACCACTTACAAGCTGATACCGTTCACCACGTCGCTTTGCAATTCGTTCGGGATATACGAGCGCAAGCATGAGTCCGAGCTTTTCATCCGAAGCCTTCTCTTCACTCACGTCAAGCATTTGCCGAAGTTTCTTTGCCTGCGTAAGCGCACGCTCACGCGCACCACGATCCACTGCGCCACCGTTGCGCAACACGTGCAAGCGTGAATGCAGATCAATGTCAGCGTCGCGAACACCACGCAGCAAATCGCGCTCTTCAAGCAGCGCAGCAAGTTCACATGCAAGCGCGCCCACACCAAGCTCTTTGCCTTTCATCAGCATGTGAGCGAGCCGCGGGTGTACGGGCAGCTCCGCCATTGCTCGACCATGAAGCGTGAGTTTTCCAGCGTCATCGGTTGCACCGAGTTTTTTCAACAGCGCTCGCGCCTGAGCAAGATGTGCAGCAGGCGGAGAATCCAGAAACCGAAGCCCTTCTCCATCCGGCGTGCCCCACCGTGCAAACTCTAGTGCTAACGGTGCGAGGTCGGTTGTAAGAATTTCCGGCACGGCATAGCGAGGCAATGTGCTGCGCTGCTCTTCACTCCAGAGTCTGTAGCAAACGCCCGGCTGCTGTCGTCCTGCCCGGCCGCGGCGCTGGTCTGCGGAGGCCTGCGAAACGGAAGTTGTGACTAAACCTGACATTCCACGTCGCGGGTCGAAGCGTGCAGAGCGCGCGAGTCCTGCATCAATCACCACGCGCACACCGTCAATCGTCATGCTCGTTTCAGCAATGCTCGTCGACAAGATTACTTTGCGAATGCCGGATGGCGCCGGCGTAAGCGCTGCCTGCTGATGTTTAGGTGATGCGTTCCCAAACAGTGTGTGAACGACAACATGTTCGGGCACCCCACGTTCCCGCAGCAAAGATTCAACTCTGTATATCTCACGCTGACCGGGAAGAAACACAAGAAGGTCGCCCGCTTGCTCTCGCAACGCTCGCCCGATGGTTGATACGACAAGCGGTTCAATCTTGCCGTCGTGTGCACGACTTAAGTAGATTGTCTCAACAGGAAACATTCGCCCTGTGCTTTCTACGATCGGCACATCGCCGAGCAACGTTGAAACTGCGATGCCATCAAGCGTTGCAGACATGACAAGTATGCGCAGGTCGGGACGAAGATGTTGTTGCACGTCCAACGCAAGCGCAAGTCCCAAATCGGCGTGAATGCTACGCTCGTGAAACTCGTCAAAGATGATGACACCGACGCCGGGAAGTTCGGGATCATTTTGAAGAAGACGTATGACAATTCCTTCTGTTACAATTTCCACTCTCGTCACCGAGCTGACGCGTGCTTCGCCGCGAATGCGGTAGCCAATTGTCTTGCCGACCGTCTCCTGCAATTGAGAGGACATAAACTCAGCCGCACGTTGAGCGGCAAGTCGACGCGGTTCGAGCATAACCACTTTTTGATCTCCTAACCACGCTGCCTCCAATATTGCGATTGGCACTCGCGTGGTTTTCCCTGCACCGGGATCAGCGGAGAGCACAACAGAGGTATGCGTGGAAAGCTGAGAAAGAAGTTCGGGAAGAACTCTCTCTATTGGAAGTGAAGACATGGAGTTCTTGCGCGGGATAACTTGGAGGAAGATGTTGCATAGCTGAGCCCCAACGACAGGATGCTTTTTGACGGATCAGGAATTAGACACAAGCGCTCGGAACGATGATCTCTAATAGTTCCTGTTCCAGCTCCAGCAGCTCCGTCCGCATCTTTTCTCGGTACTGCTCTGTTTCCTCGACCAATTTTGGAATGAGTGATTTGTAATATGCAATGCCATCCAGCATGTTCGCCTTGAATTCGCTGAAGTGTTTGCGCTCTTTGTCAGTAAACGAGTCAAGGTGTTTTTTGATTTCCTTCTTGAGGTAGTCGGTGTATAATTGCAGCTCGTTGATGAACATATTCGGACGATCAAGAACCGATAGCAATTGTGTCCGACCGTAGATGTGACCCACCATTTCTTCCAAAGAAAAAATCTTTGAGAAGTACGCGAGGTTTGGTCCGGGACAGACAGCAACCGCGGGAGATGACGCTGGTCCCGCCGGTTGACTGGTAATGAGTGCGGCCGCGGCGAGGTCCTCACAAAGACAAGCTTTTGAAGTAACAGTCTCTATTTGTTTCTTCAAGTCTGTAGGTGTCAGGCTCAAGCTTTTCAGTTGTTTGATCTTCAGTGTCTGGTACTTCCGTGAGGCAGTACAGATCGGTTGTTCAGTAAACTCCGTATTGGAGACAAGAAACTTCTTGGTGCACGGACTTCCAGGTTTTCCTGCTTCAATGCGCCGACGTAGTTGCTCTTCGCTTGAGCTCCCCCTGAGATTATTGAACGGTATTCCAAGCGGTGATGCATCACTGAGATAGAAGTCCTCGCTCTGAGCAGCGGCAAGTCTGTTTCTGGTATCATCATCCACATTTGTTGCCTCCGGGACGAGCAAGAACGGCGAGCCCCACCCAGTTCCATCAACGCAATGATACTCCTGAAGGAACCTATCTTCCTTTGCTGTGCCGATTCCTCCTTGCACTGTAATTCGTACATCCAGCGGAGTGACAGGCGCAGGCAATCCCTTTTCCTTCAAAGCAACACAGAACAGATCGTGCAGCTCAGCAATAAGCTCCTGCTTCTTGAGTTTGAATTCTTCCAAAATCGGTCCGAGGAGTAAGCCATCAGTTGGAAACGCGTGGCCTCCACAATTCAAACCCGACTCGATCCGAAACTCCGATATCCAAATTCCTTTCTTCGCGAGGAATTTTCCCTGAATGAGCGCGGAACGATAATCGCTGACTTTGAGAATAACTTTCTTCTGCAGTATTCCGTCTTTGTCTGGAAGAAATTCTTTGCATCGCCCTAAATAGCTATACAGTCGGGGATTGAGACCCGCCGAAAGAACAACTGAAGAATTGAGATCGCTTTTTGCGAAGCCGCGCAATGAAGCCAATGCGTCTGAGTATTCCGCAGGGAGTTCCTTGTGGTCAGCTCCCGTGTTGACCTTATTCAGCTTGGTCATGATGTTCACATCAATCGCGCCTGCAACAATCTTTGTTCGTAATGTGTCTTGCAGTGTTGTCCGTAGTGACGTATCCGGCGTGCGCAGCATTCGATGATACAGAGCTTGAAGAGGAGAATGTTCAGCCAGCATCTCAAAGTATTTTACGATATCACTCCCCCCCTCAAACGCTGATGCCTTCATTTTTTCAATTTGCGCGTGGACAATCCGATGCACGAGATTGAGATACGCAGTGATTCTTCGGGCACGGTGGTCATCCTCTTTGGAAGAGATGGGGGTGTAGGGTTCACCGTGCACCGAGGAGTAATGCTTTCGCATCTGTTCAATCAGAATGTCATCAACGATGGAGATGACGGACGAAATTCCGAATCGCGCAACCCGGATTGGTGTGTCAATCGAAAACGCCAACCCCAGCACGGGGATATGAAACGTATGAACTCTTGAGTCTTGCAGTTTCTTGATTCCTTCTAATCTGAATATTCTTAATTATTTAACTGATGTTACGCATGCCAAAGAAAAAAGCTTTGCCACAAAGGCTCGAAGGATACAAAGCTTCACAAAGTTTTGATTTTCTTGGTGAAAACTTTGTGCCTACGGCATCGTAGATGTTCTTAGTGGCTAATTTCCTTACGCTGCGTAACGTGAGTTATTTAATATCGTCTATTTCATGAAAGAATCAAATACTTGCTACTAGAGACGTGTCAGAGACTCGCCCAACATTGCGCGTGGATGAGGTGTAGAGTTTCATGTTGGATTCCAAACCTCCCACATTGTCCGTGTGGCCAACGACAAACACCTTCAGCTTTGCATTCTGCTTTAACATCTTTGCGATCTCTTTCAGCGACGGCTCAGACTCTGCCTTGATTTCGGATTTCCCTGTATCGAAGTATTGCCACATGCCCGGTTGTGGCGATGTCGTTCATCATAGCCGGCGGCAACGGTAACACCCGCCCAGATCTCCTGTTTATTCTTCGTCACTTTCATCGTCGCGCAGCCTCCGGTTTCGTACACCACCGTACCTCCGATTTTCTTGATGGCATTCGTGTAGTTCCGAATAGCTTGGCGCATTCATACCGTCTTTGAGGAAGTAATAAAGAACTGTTTTCTTCCCTTCCGCCGGTATCGGTCCGCCTTCACCGGAAAATTCGTGACGGTCAAACTCAGAGCCTTCGCAGAGCCGGATGTAGAAGTTCGCCATCCGCATGAACAGAGAGTGGTCTTCGCAGCCTTTCACATCATTTTGGCTGAACGCGTCAGTTGTGCCGGCGTGAATGATCCTGCGTGAAGTTTATAGAAATACACACCGCTTGCCACTCCATGCGCGTCAAACGTCGCCTCGTAGCTTCCTGCCTTCAGCGTCACGTGATTGGGATTTTCCGCCAGAGGCGGATGCGCCTTTGGCGCAGGTATATGGAATTTGATATTTGTTGATGGGTTGAACGGATTGGGATAGTTCTGGTGATGAGGACGGGGAAGAAGTGAGGAACAGCTACGGACTCACTCTCTTTTTCTTCCCTGAACTCTTCCCGTTCTCTTCTTGTTCTCAAGTACTCGTCGAACGTTGAGTTTCCACATTGGAGTATGTGAAGCATGTACTTCGAGATCCTCGTTATCCAATGTCGAGTGGGACTCGACGATTGTGTATAGTTCACCTATTGAAATCCATCGTTTCCTCGGTGCATGCGTTTGGAGTATGCTCCAAATCGCGGCCGTCTGCATCATAATTCCTCCATCATCTGTCTGTGTATTGCCCACGAACTCACGCTACTAAACGCTCGACTTCAAGTGTCGCCGCACCGCACTCGAGCTCCGCATTCAGATACGCATTGGGATCGTGATTCAACGCTCCCTGAGGAAGCCACTTCCACATTGGCCCGAGATCCTTCTGTACCTGCTCCGCATAAAACGGTGGAATCTCGGCCGTCTCCTGGTCAAAGAAGAGACGAAATTGTGCATCACTCTCAAGCCGTCTTCGTATTTCACCGTAATAGTTGATTCTGCCATATCCCTCTGATGAGACTGCGCGGACTACGTTCAGCCAACGCGGAATGAATGCGTCGGTTGCCCCGATGCGGCGCAGAATTGCCCGAGGCGAGAATGTGTATCTGGTCAGATCGATTACATGCTCGTAAAATGCAGACCATGAATAGCCCATAGGCTTCAAGTTCATTGCACCGTTGTTGTTCAGAAAGTGAAACGGGAATGCGATGACGCGGTTGGCACGCTGGTACTCAAGGTTAAGCGGTGCCGCTTGCCCGAATGCAGACAGAAGCGAATAGCCGGGAAAAGCACCCGGCGTCAAATCCACGAACCGCTTTGTCAACTCAAATGGCTCAGAGCCACTGTCTCCGTCAAGCCCCAGGACGAAGTTCGTCTGAACGTACGGTATGTAACGTAATATCATATTCACGTGATCGGACACCCGGCGCACTTTCTCCATCCCCTTCAACTGTCCGGTTCTGGACTTTTCTCCCAGATCGTACCACGACTCAACGCCGGGAAGAAGCGCCTTGAAACCATTATGCTTCAGTCGCTTCATGTGCGGCTCCGTGAGAATTGAAAGACTGCTTTCCGCAACAAAGTCGATGCTGTCGGGTGGGACGGCCTCTTCAATCGCGCTCATATAGTCATCAAACCGAACGCCGAAGTTCGGGTCATGCCAACCAACGAGCGGACGCTTGAACTTTGTCAGGAGAAATTCTAGATCCTCTTTCATCACATCGAAATCAAGCGGCTGGTACGGTACCGTCGAGTCAATACAAAAGCTGCATGTGTATGGACACCCTAAGCTACCGAGCATCGGCACCATTTTTATCAGCGGTGCTTTCCGGAGCGTGGACTCGATGAACTCCCAGCGCTCGTGTACACCGGGCAGGTTCGCAGGCTGCCGTTGAGCTGCGATGTGAATTCCGGTTGGCCTGTGCTGCGAGCAATCATGCAGTACCTCCCTGACGACTGTCTTATCGGTGAAGCCCAAAACGTAATCGAAGTACTTCTGCGCGTCTTGCGGGTAGCATCGCGCATGAGGACCGCCGAGTACGGTAACAGCGCCGCGCGATTGGAATTGACTGCTCAATGCATACGCGAGCTGTGCAGACTCCGTGAACGCCCCGATGAAAACGAGATCGAGTTTGTCCGGAAGCTCATCCATGAGATTCTCAAAACCCGTATAGCAAAGCAGCGTAGCGTCATGTCCTTCATCTTTGCACCAGACCGCGATCACCTGCGGCATAATGCTCGCAAAGTTGGCGTTCATGACCCGGGCCCACAGTGTCCGCGTAGGACCCTTGCTGACAAGGTCGATAATCCCAATACGTAACTTTCGCATTACTCCTCCTGGTGAATGAATTCTCTTTACAGTTGTGCCGCTTTCTTTAGTCTCTGATTCCGCTTTCTGATTGCTTGTTTGACAATTTTGGAGAAGAGGGATTTGGTGAGTTGATGGGAATACACGAACTCCTTCGCCGACGCAGTTCGTATTGTTCTCAGAAAATCGTCCATCGTCGCGTCCTTCAGAATGAACCGCTCGACGCCGGCTTTCACAAGAGTTTCAATCTCTGCTTTCTTCCCAACAGGATGGGGCTTGCCTGCGGACAGACGCGGCTTTCGTCCTGTTGGTTTTCGAACGCGTGGTGTTCTTTTCTTGATTGACAATTGACGGTGCCTGCCTCTTCAGTAGGTACAAGATAGCTTGCATGGCAACGACAAAGAATAGCTCGGAAGGATGAAAAAGGGATTAGTCCTTTGGAGTGAGAGAAATGGAAGACGAACAAACAATAGGAACCGCAGAGGGCGCGGAGATTCTTCTGGTAATGATGACTTGGTCCAAGGGCTCTGCGACCTCAGCGTCCTCTGCGGTTCTTTGGGGGAATTTTCTTAACGAGAAGAGGATTTGAAACGTTCGTGGGTGTGTGCGTAGGTCGCAATCTCAAGGCGAGTGTGCAACGCAAGCTTTTCCAAAATGTTGTGAACGTGACTCTTCACCGTATCGGTAGCAAGATTGAGTCGTGTAGCGATTTCCTTGTTGCTCAGCCCTTCCGCAATAAGCTCAACAACTTCACGTTCCCGCTTCGTCATCTTCACAGACTTGAACGGGTTTCCTTTCTCGTTGCGTGCAGCATGTACGACAATTTGAGAGAAC
>ORMF010172069.1_pt1 | contig 12443 bp, 12 predicted proteins | sample 1779871 | NCBI WGS metagenome assembly ORMF01 (sample SAMEA104232316, study PRJEB22302) | groundwater metagenome | biome: forest; feature: aquifer; material: groundwater | place: USA | collected 2011-08-07 | depth 5.4 m | reverse complement strand
GCCATCAAGCCAGTAATGTATGATAGCTACTTTCATATAGTTAATGGGTACGTGGTATTTATTTCAATCATTTTCAGTACCTTAAATATTACTATACTCATACGTTTTGAGATTTAGATATTACACCGCATTGCTCCACACTTAATTATAAAAATTTCACAGCATGAATTTAACATACTTTAAGTATAGTCTTTTTTTCAAGGTCAACTCAAATTGTTATAGGTACCTGAGTAGTTACAGTAATAGTTTGAATTATTAGAATTTAAAGTTGAATAGTGGGAATATTGGAAAAAACCCGTCTTTCATGAAGTTTATCAATCCTATTTGAACACCTTCTGTAGATTTTGCCATATTGATTAGCCCAAGCTGTACTCCTGCACTTTCTTTAGCTTCATTAAAAACACCGAGCTGTACTCCTGTGAGGTTGCTTACCATGTTAATGCAGGCAAGTTGTGCTCCGTCTATGTATGCACTGCTATTCAAAATAATTCCAGCTTGCAACCCTGTGACATTGGTTGTTTCACTTGCTAAAAGTCCAAGATCAAGACCAATTACAGATTCACCGTTTCCGTATGAAAATGGTAATCCCAAAGTTAGTCCATAAATATTTTCATTAGCAGGCCAATACCAAACTCCAGGCCAAAATGCAAATCTTAAAGGTGTTGAGTTTTTACATTTTTGTGGTGCGGGTAAAGGCTGCCCTAAACAATCTTTGGCTGGAGATGATGTCGGTTTACTGCTTTCTGTTCCTCCAAAAACTGAAAAAGTTAACATTCCTGCGAGCACTAGCATGGATGATTTTAATAAAAGTTTCTTCATGTTTTTCCTTAATCTGTGGGTTATTTGTATTGTGTATGTGTAGTATTTAATGTCAATCTATATCTGTTTATCATACTGTAAAAGTATGAATATCTCAATAGCAGTTTGTAAAAATAGATTGCAAACCAATAGGTATTATTTCAAAAATTGGGTGTTTGACGATAAAACAGTGATTTTAAAAATATTTTTTAGGAAAAACAAAAAAACTGTTATATTTTTTAGCGTTATGGAAAAATAATATAAAAATGCTATTAAATAAGTAGCAATATTCAATGATAATAATTTTTTGATGGTGAAAGTAGGTGTTTTTTGAATAAATATATAGGGGCGCATGTCAGTACAAGTGGCGGTGTAGAAAACAGCATTCATAATGCAAAGGAAATTGGTGCAAAAGCATTGGCTCTTTTTGTAAAAAATCAGAGACAATGGAATGCCAAACCATTATCAGAAGAATCGGTAAAAATATTTAAAAATGAAGCTGAAATTGCAGGTTTCTTTTCAAATTTAATTCTACCTCATGCTGGTTATTTAATAAATTTGGGTCACCCTCAAGAAGAAAATAGGTTGAAATCAGTTGAGAGTTTTGTAAACGAAATGGAAAGATGTGCAGAGCTTGGTTTAACAATGTTAAATATACATCCAGGAAGTCATTTAAAAGAAATAACAGAAATAGAGTCCCTTGACCTTGTTGTTAAAAGCATTGAACAAGCTTTTACGTCGGTGCCTAGATTGAAAATTGTCTTGGAAAATACGGCAGGACAGGGCTCTAATCTTGGTTATAAATTTGAACATCTTTCATATGTTATAGAGAGAATAAGCGACAAAAACAGAATAGGAGTATGTTTAGATACATGTCATACATATTCAGCAGGATATGATATCAAAACAGTTGAAGGTTATTCGAAGACTATGGATGAGTTTGAAAGAATTGTAGGTTTTAAATATCTTTCAGGAATTCATCTTAATGATTCTAAAACAGCTTTCGCATCTCGAAAAGACAGGCATGAAAGTATTGGAAAAGGCTCTCTAGGTTTGGAATTTTTTAAAAGGTTTGTTAACGATTCAAGATTTGATAATATTCCTATAATTTTAGAGACTATTGATGAAAGTATATGGAAACAGGAAATAGACTTGTTGTATTCGATGATTTCTTAGTTTTATACTTATAAAAGTTAGTTTTGAGTTTAAAATAAGGATTTTAAATTATGCTTGATATAAGTAGAGTTTATTGCGGAAATGTAACTTCAAGTGAAGAATTACGATACAAAAAACATAGCCAATTGGTTCCTTTTCACATTCAAAAAAAGCCAATAGTTGTTTGGAACATTACAAACAGTTGTAACCTGACTTGTGAGCATTGTTATGCTAACGCTAACGAAGATTTATTAAAAGAAGAATTAACTACAAAAGAAGCAAAAGATGTAATTGATAATCTTGCAGCATTTAAAATCCCTGTAATTCTTTTTTCAGGCGGTGAGCCTATGATGCGAGATGATATTCTAGATTTAATAGCCTACACAAGATTTAAAAGAATTCGTGCTGTTGTTTCTACAAATGGGGTATTGATTGATAAAAAAAGAGCTGAAGAACTAAAAAAATGTGACATATCATATGTAGGAATAAGTATTGACGGCAGAAAATTTGTGCATGATAAATTTAGGGGAATTGATGGTGCTTTTGAAAAAACATTAAATGGAATTAGGAATTGTGTAAATGCAGGGATAAAAGTTGGGCTGAGATTCACTATTTTTAAAGGTAACTATAGAGAAATTCCTTTTTTGTTTGACTTAATGGAAATGGAAAGAATAGAGAGGATATGCTTTTATCATTTGGTTTGTTCAGGTCGTGGGCAATCCATGAAAGATAGTGAATTATCCATTGAAGAAAAACGCAATGTAATGGATTTGATTATTGATAAAACAAAGGAATTTTATAATAAAAATATTAAAAAGGAAATTTTAACCGTTGCCAATCATTGCGATGCTGTATATCTCTATAAAAGAATGATTAAAGAGAACCATCCTGAGTCAGAAATAGCTATCAATCTTTTAAAATTGAATAAAAGTGCAAGCAGCGGCATAGGTATTGCGTCTATAAATTGGGACGGAATAGTTTATCCTGACCAGTTTTGGAGAAATAAACCTCTTGGAAATATCAAAACTTCTTCTTTTGAGGATATTTGGCTAAATCCGCATAATGATTTTTTAGTTAAATTGAGGAATAAAAAAGAATTTATAACAGGTAGATGTCGCAGATGTAACTACTTTGATATTTGTTTAGGCAATTTTAGGCCGAGGGCAGAAGAACTTACTGGCGATGTATGGGCATCAGATCCAGGCTGTTATCTTTTGGATAGTGAAATTTAAGAACAATAATGGTGAGTAAAAATCATGAAAATAATAGCGTGGGAAATTACCAGAAAATGTGAACTTAGCTGTAAACATTGCCGAGCTTCTGCTATAAATAAAAATTATGACGGTGAATTTACCACAGAGGAAGCATTTAAAACCATAGATTCTATAGCTTCAAAATATCCAACGCTTTTAATTCTTACTGGCGGTGAGCCTATGATGCGTAATGATATTCGAGAAATAATCAGATATGCTTCATCGAAAAAAATACGTGTAGTAATGGCTACTTGCGGAATTAATTTGAATGGCGAATCTTTAAAATCACTCAAAGATGACGGGCTATCAAGAATAAGTTTGAGTTTAGATGGCTGTAATGCAAAAACTCATGATCTCTTTCGTGGTAGAAATGGCGCATTTTCTGAAATAATAAATTGTGCTGAGTCGGCTAAAAAAGCAGGACTGGAGTTTCAAATAAATACAACATTAACCACTGAGAACGTAGACTCAATCATTGAAATAAACGACATAGCCAATGAGCTTGATGCAGTTTTGCATGATCTTTTTCTACTTGTTCCTACAGGAAGAGCGTCAATTTTAAAGGATATTGAATTAAATTCCATACAATACGAACAAACATTAAGATGGATTGCCGAAGAGGTCGTAACAGGCAAAAGAAAAATACGGGTTACATGTGCACCTCAGTATGCCAGAATTTTTAGACAGACATGTAAAAAGCATAATGTTGAAAATATTTTTGACCGCCAACTTATTCCTAATGGATGTCTAGCTGGAAATGGATTTATTTTTATTTCCCATACAGGTGATTTGCAGCCATGTGGTTTTTTTGATGTTCCATGTGGCAATATAAGAAATTTTAATTATGATTTTTATCAAACTGTTGATAGCTCATCTCTTTTTAAAAACATATCTAAAAAGGAAGCTTATCTTGGGAAATGCGGCACATGTAATTATTGGGACGTGTGCAAAGGATGTAGGGCAAGAGCATTGGCTCATTGCGGCAATTACATGAAGGATGAACCTTTTTGCAATTATTAGGTACAGATAAATGTTAAATAAATGTTTAGATACTGACGTTAAAAAAGAACTTTTTTTTGAACTTCAAAAAGGTATAGAAATAAGTGATAAACCTTTTTCTAAAATAGCTCAAAAAACATGCCTGTCGGAAAAAGAAGTGATGAAACTGATAGACTTGTTTTATGAAAACAGCTTGATAAGACGTTTTGGAGTGGTTACTAATAATCGAAAAATTGGATTTAAAAGCATTTTATGTGCGGCATCAGTAACAGAAAATACAAAAAGTTATGCAGAAGCAAAACTTTGCGAACAACTAGGCATAACGCATTGTTATTATAGAGAGCACACTCAAAATTTATGGTTTACACTTACAGTACATGACTCAGAGTATTTTGATAAGATAAATGAATTAAAAGAGGTTGTACGACCAGCAAAAATGCTGATTTTTCCTGCTATTGTTCACTATAAAACTTCAGTTATTTTTAATCTTGGTTTAAAAGGAAATGAAAACAGTAAATCTACTGTTTCAAAAAAGAATGAAAAAGCTTATTCGTTGAGCGAAATTGAGAAAAAGTTAATAAAACAACTATTTGATTTACCGATAAGAAATTTTTCATTTGATAAAATTTCACAAGATATTGGAATAAAAACAGAAGACACGCTTGCTATTCTCTCTCGACTTAAAGAAAATAGTGTCATAAAACGTATAGCACTTTTACCTTATCATTATAACCTTGGATATAACATTAACACCATGTGTGTTTGGAATGTCCCAAATACAAAAATAGATAAACTTGGAGAAAAATTAGCAGCGTTTCCTGACATTACTCACTGTTATGAGCGAAGACCATGCAGTGAATTTAAATTTAATTTATTTGCTATGTTTCATGCAGATAATGAGGAAAGTGAGCAAAAAACCTATTCGGAAATATTGTCGTTGGATGAAGAATTAAAAAATGGCGTGAAGTTAAGGTCTTTAAAGGAAGTAAAAAAATCAAGTTTCATGCCATTTCTTTAACTATAAATCTGAATTTATTCTGTAGCAATTTAGGCATTAATATTATGTTTTTTGAACATATAGTAACCTATTAAACTTGTAAATAAAACGATTAAAATTATGATAAAAAAGAGACACGCTGACGGCATATTAAATAGTGAACCTATTTTGCTGACAGCAGTTCCTTCGACTTTAAAAAGGAATCCCATCATGGCAGCTGCTATTCCAGCAGTAGCAGGAAATATTTTTAAAATTTTACCTAGAGCAGAATAAAACATTATAACTGTAAGTGCGAACAATATTATTACAGGTATAAGAAATAGAAGAAGATTGGTGCCGATAATATATGTTATAAGAATAGTTATTGCAGCAGTAGCTATAGATATATATATAGAAGAGATAATTAATATTTCTGGCCTAAAAATTGTTACCAATTTTGTGTTAATCAAGCTTGCAGCTATTACTATTATTCCAAACACTAAGGCTATTTTTCCATATTCTATTACTGAATAACCCAACCGTACCTGTATAATATATGGAGCAAATTGATTAAATATCAGTTGTAGTGATAAATATGCTCCAAGTATAAAGATTCCACCTAGAAATGGTTTATATGTTAGAATTTTTTTATACATTTTCAGTGTGTTTTTTATATTAAATGGTGATCTATTAATCTTTGTTTCAGGCAAGAATAGGAAAATGAGAATAAACATTATGAAAGAATATATGCTTATAACAAAAAATGCTGCGCTCCAATTAAAGTAATATTGAAGATATCCTCCTGCTATAGGTCCTATTAAAAAGCTACTTAACCATGATACCCCAATCCAAGAAGACACTTTTGTTATTTCTTTATTATCATATACTTCTGCAGGTATAGCTTTGCTAAGAGTTGCGGGTGCTACACATGTAAGTCCAAGGAAAAACCTTAAAATAAGAAATGTATTAATATTTTTTGAGAACATTGTCATAAAGCTTATAATGCATACAGCGGCCAGTCCTATCAGCATTAATTTTCTACGTCCTAAGCTGTCAGATATAGTGCCTATCAGAAGTTCTCCAATGAAAAAACCAACCATAAAGGTCGTCATAGAAAGCTGTATTACCGAATATGTTGTTCCAAAAACGTTCGCTAATGCCGGTAGTGATGGCGAATACAAGTCTATTCCAAGAGGCGATACAGGTAATACAAATAATATCAGCATTAAAATTATTTTTTTATTTGTGGTGTGGGATAATGTCATTTTGACGTTTCCTTTTTGAGTGCGTTAGAGCCTAAATATGATACTTTAACAAGATAAGTATATCGCATATTGAAAGAAATAAATATAAGAAAATCTGACTTTCCCATTTTTATCAAATTTCTAATGATTTTCTATTTACGAGCTTAAGCGTCTGAAAATGCGATTTAACAAGTTGTTTTTAAGTAATTTTCCATCAACACTTGTTTCATAATTTTCAAAAGTGATAATTTGGAAATAATAGGTGAAAAATTATTAAGTGCATTGAATTTGGAGAAAATAAAAAATACATTGTTCCGCTATATATAACGAGATTTATATTTAATTTATAAAGCAGAGGTTTATATGGCAAACTCCAATGTCAGCAATTTTATGGCAGCATTCCCCTATCAAGGACTCACTTTCGATGACGTTTCCCTCATCACACAGTATGCAGCTTTTTTACCAGCAGAAGCATCCACAAGATCCAAACTCACCAGAAATATTGAGTTGAATATCCCATACATAAGTGCGGCAATGGATACAGTAACAGAAAGCGAAATGGCTATTGCAATGGCACGACTTGGCGGCATCGGCGTCATACACAAAAACCTAACACCAAATGAACAGTCCGAAGAAGTAAAAAGAGTAAAGCTTTACTTAAACGGATTAATTAAAAATCCAGTCACATTTCATCCCGACCAAACTGTCGAATTCATGTTAAATAAAAAGGAAGAAAATAAATATACGTTTTCGGGTTTTCCAATAGTTAATGATGAAAAAAAACTTTTAGGTATAATAACAAGACGCGATATTAAATTTGTAACTGACAAAAGAAAAAAACTAAAAGAGATAATGGTCACAAAGCTCGTTACTGCAAGTGAAAGCACAGAATTAACAGAAGCTTTTTCTATAATGATGAAACAGAAAATCGGAAAGCTTCCATTAATCAACGAAAAGGGAATTCTTACAGGGCTTTACAGTTTACAGGACGTGCATTCTATAATTAAAAATATAAATCCTTTATATAATAGAGACAATGATCACAGGCTCCGTGTAGCCGCAGCCATAGGTCCATATGATATGGAACGTGCGGACATGCTGATCAAATCAGGATGTGATGTTATTGTAATAGACACGGCACACGGACATTCAAAAGGGGTAATTGACACAATAAAATCATGCAAAAAAGAGTATCCTGCTATTGATATCATAGCAGGGAATATAGGCTCTGAAGAAGGTGCTGCCGCCCTTTTAAAAGCAGGTGCAGATGCTATAAAAGTCGGAATAGGACCAGGCTCAATATGTACAACAAGGGTAGTAGCTGGGGTAGGAGTACCACAAATAACAGCCATTTACCATGCTTTCAAAGGAGTAAAAGGAGAAATCCCAATTATAGCAGATGGTGGAATCAAACAGTCTGGGGATGTAGCAAAAGCAATTGTAGCAGGTGCTTCGACCGTAATGATGGGCTCTGTGCTGGCAGGAACTCAAGAAAGTCCTGGCGAAAAAATCTTTCACAAAGGAAGAACTTATGTTATATATAGAGGAATGGGAAGCCTTGAAGCCATGAAAGCAAGTGCTGGAAGCCGCGAACGGTACGGAGTATCCAAAGATGAGTCTAATGACAATCTCGTTCCTCAAGGTGTTGAAGGGATGGTACTTTTCCGTGGGGATGTATCTAGCGTACTCAATCAATACGTATGGGGACTAAAATATTCTTTGGGTTATTGTGGTGCACGAACAATAAATGAACTGCAAGAAAATGGAATATTTATAAGAGTTTCGGAGGCAGGAGTAAAAGAGGCTCATCCACATGATATCACGATAACCAAAGATGCGCCGAACTATACATTATAATTTGTGATTCAAGAATCCATAATAAACTGCATATAATTCTTTAATTACCGTTTTGTTGAAACTGAGATTTGAAAAAACTTTTTAATATTGTATTTTATGCGTCTTGGTTTTTAAATTATAGCTTAGGCTTTAATATATTGGTTCGTAATACAATTTGTTAAAACTGTATAAATTTGAATTATTTTTAAAAGAGAGGAATCTTTAATGTCTGTTAGAATTAGGATGAAAAGAACCGGCACACGCAATAAACCATCATACAGAATTGTTGTTGCAGATGCAAGAGCGCAAAGAGACGGAATAATTATCGAAAATTTAGGATTCTATGATCCACGTCATAATAGCGAAAAAATAGATCTTGAAAGAGCTACTTATTGGCTTTCAAACGGTGCTCAGGCTTCTGAAACTGTTCAAGATGTAATTAAAAGAGCTAAAGCATCATCAGTTGCAGCAAACTAGTCAATTTTTACAATATGCTGATTTAAAGTATTACATTTAAATGGTATATAAAAATAGGACATGAGCATTCAATTATGCGTCATGATTACGAGGAAAGTTACAGTGATTAAAAAATTTTTAAATATATTTTCAAACAAAAAAGCATCTGATGTTCCGTCAAATACGTCACACAAACCATCTTCCAAGTCTGAGGGTGGAATAAGTGATTTAATTAATTTTGTTGATTATGTCGTAAAATCTCTTGTTGATGATCCATCAAAAGCTGAGGTAAAACTGGAAACTGCAGCAAACGGCAACAACTCAATTAACATCAAATGCAGCAAACCTGATATCGGCAAAGTAATAGGCAAAAATGGCAAAACAATTATGGCAATAAGAGCATTGGTAGCTGGAGCTGCAAGCAGACTTAACAAACAGGTTAATGTTGAGGTTTTAGAAGATATTGCAGGTTGATATATTAACACTTTTTCCTGATATATTTTACGGTCCGTTTTCCCAAAGCATAATAGCAAGGGCAATAAAGAAAAAATTAATTACCATAAATACCGTAAATTTAAGGGATTACACATACGACAGGCATAAAGGCGTAGATGATACGCCATATGGTGGTGGTCCAGGAATGCTCATGAAGCCTGAGCCATTATTTGATGCGATTACAAGTCGTAAAGAAAGTGACAGTTACATTATTTTGACAAGTCCGCGTGGCGAGGTTTTTAACCAGTCAATCGCAATGGAACTTAGTCTAAAAAGTAAACTCATTATCGTCTCTGGCCATTATGAGGGAGTAGATGAGAGAGTTATTGACAATTTGATAGATCGGGAAATTTCAATAGGAGACTATATCCTTACGAGTGGAAATCTTGCTGCAATGGTAATAGTTGACAGTATTGCAAGGCTGATTCCAGGAGTACTTGGTGATGATGAATCATCAAAGGATGAATCTTTTGAAAATAATTTATTGGAATATCCTCAGTACACAAAACCTTCTGATTTCAGAGGTTTAAAGGTACCAGATGTGCTTCTTTCGGGGAATCATAAGCTTATACAAAAGTGGCGAACTGAAAAAGCTATAGAAATAACAAAAAAGAACAGACCTGATTTGTATGAAAAGTTTATAAAAAATCAGAGTCAATAGTGGCTGATGTTTTAAAGGTTAACTAAAAAGTATAATTTATATTAATATAAAATTTAGAAATCCCGGAGGAATAAAATGAACATAATAGAAAAAATTAATAAAGAACAATGCAGAACCGATCTACCTGCCTTTAATGTAGGAGATACATTAAAGGTTTATTCAAAAATTATTGAAGGCGACACAGAAAGAATCCAGGCATTTACAGGTACTGTTATTGCAAAAAAACATAGCGGCATTCAGGAAACTTTTACTCTTCGCAGAGTAGCCTTCGGACAAGGCATGCAGAGGATTTTTCCAATTAATTCTCCACGAATAGCAAAAATAGAAATAGTAAGAGAAGGTAAAGTAAGAAGAGCAAAACTCTATTACCTTAAAGATAAAGTAGGGAAAGCTGCAAAAGTCAAAGAAAAAAGATTTAACTAATTTTACACTTATTTACGTTATATCTTAATTAAATAAAAAGATATTTCTGCAAATGAAGTAATTATAAATATGTTTTTTATAGAACAAAGTCATCCTATGCTTGAAGAAGAAAATAAGCTATGGGGTGACTGTTTTTCTTTTGTGGCAGGAATTGATGAGGTTGGTCGTGGACCATTAGCAGGACCAGTAGTTGCAGCCGCAGTAATATTTACGGAGAGAAACAAAATACCCTCTGTTAATGACTCAAAAAAACTTTCTCACAAAAAAAGAGTCGAACTTAGAAATTATCTTATTTCAGAAAATTCAGTCAAGTATTCTATTTCAGTTATAGAGCATTCTGTTATAGATTCAATTAACATACTTCAAGCTACTCACAAAGCGATGCGTGAGTGCATAACTAAACTGTCAATAACAGAATTTGCCTTGATCGATGGATTGCCTGTTCCAAATTTTCCAATAAAATCGAAATCGATAATAAAAGGTGATTCAAAATCTGCAAGCATAGCAGCAGCAAGTATTATTGCAAAAGTTCATCGAGATGAAATTATGGATAAATACGCTGAAAAATATCCAGAATACGGCTTTGAGAAACATAAAGGATATGGCACAGAGTTACATATTAAGGCCATTAAAAAATATGGGATATTGCCTATTCACAGAAAAACATTCGAACCTGTCAAAGGGTTAATTAATGGTGGGTCATGATTCATGAAAGTAAAATAACAGCACAGTATAATTAAATATTTTATAAGTTATAGAATAAGGAGATGAATATATGTCCAAATTTCCACTGGAAACAATAAGGCATAGTGCCGCACACATAATGGCAGCAGCAGTTAACAGACTTTTCCCCAATGTCATGTTTGATATTGGGCCTTCAACTTCAGACGGGTTTTACTATGACTTTGATATTGAACACCGATTGATACCTGAAGACCTAAAAAAAATAGAAGATGAAATTAAAACTATCATTAATTCTAAAATTCCTTTTGAATATTGTGAGCTTTCTCGAACTGAGGCAGCAGAACTTTTAAAATCAAAAAATCAAAAATTTAAATTAGAACGCCTCGCTGATATCCCTGAAGGGGAAAAAATTTCATTTTACAAGCTGGGTGATTTTGTTGATTTATGCAGAGGACCCCATATTGAGCATACAGGTCAAAGCGGAGCGATCAAGCTTCTTTCAATTGCTGGTTCATACTACAGAGGCAAAGAAACAAATCCTATGCTTCAACGCATTTACGGAACAGCTTTTTACGATAAAAAAGAACTTAATGATTATCTGAAACTAATTGAAGAAGCAAAGAAAAGAGACCACAGAAAACTTGGTAAAGAACTCGACCTCTTCAGTATTTCTGATCACATCGGCGGTGGACTCGTCTTGTGGCATCCGAAAGGTGCTTTTATAAGAAATGTTTTCGAAACCTACTGGAAAGAAGAACATTACAAAAACGGATATGATCTGTTATATACCCCACACATTGGGAAATCAAATCTTTGGGAAACGAGCGGACATCTAAGTTTTTATAAAGATTCAATGTATTCATCCATGAAAATCGATGAAATAGACTATTACGTAAAACCTATGAACTGCCCATTCCACATTGAAATTTATCAGTCAAAACTTAGGTCATATAAAGAACTTCCATTAAGATGGGCGGAATTAGGAACAGTATATCGTTACGAAAAAAGCGGTGTTTTACACGGTTTACTGCGTGTAAGAGGCTTTACTCAAGACGACGCACATATAATATGCGCACAAGAACAGATTGAAAATGAGATCGAAGAGGTGCTTAGATTTTGTCTTGAAATGTGGAAAGCATTCGGATTTTCTGACATTAAAGCATACCTTGCTACAAGACCAGAAAAAGCCGTTGGCGAGCCTGAAAAATGGGAAAAGGCACTTGTTTCACTAGAAAAAGCTGTTAAAAAACATAATCTTGCATGCGAAGTAGATAAAGGTGGTGGAGCTTTTTACGGTCCTAAAATTGACTTAAAAATAAAAGATGCCATTGGAAGAGAATGGCAGATGAGTACAATTCAATTTGACTTCAATCTTCCTGAACGATTCAACATGACATACATTGGAAAGGATGGGCAAAAGCATCAACCGTTCATGGTACACAGAGCCCTTCTCGGTTCAATTG
>ORMF011682076.1_pt1 | contig 12445 bp, 9 predicted proteins | sample 1779871 | NCBI WGS metagenome assembly ORMF01 (sample SAMEA104232316, study PRJEB22302) | groundwater metagenome | biome: forest; feature: aquifer; material: groundwater | place: USA | collected 2011-08-07 | depth 5.4 m | reverse complement strand
TCGACTCTTGACATCCCCGCGGCGACGATGGCATCGTCGTCGTAAAGGGTCAGAGAGGAATCATTGCTGTCATGTTCACCGCGGCAAGCTTGGCCATCCTACGCGAGCGACTCGGCGAAGAGGCGACGACCACCCTCGTCGGCGTGCTCGAGCAGACCCGGCAGGAAGTGAAGGACGAAGTCATGACGAGCTCCTCGGAACGATTTGAGCGGCGTCTCGCGGAGGAGTGCGGAGCCACGAGGCTCGAGATGACCAAAGGCTTCGCAAGCGTCGAGGTCACGGTCATCAAGTGGTCGTTCACGTTCTGGATTGGCCAGCTCGTGGCGATCGCCGGCGTGATATTGACGTTACTGAAGATCGGGGGCCACTAATAAGCCTGAAGACGTCAGGCGTGCGACGGCTGTAGCCGTCGCACGCATCGATCGGTCAGCTCTATTGCCCCAGCACCCGATGCAGTTCTGAATACGATTCCTGAAGCAAACGTTCGATGGTGAACCAGTCCGGCCGGGTCGCCTCCGCGTCTCTCAACGCCCCCACCTGGGCACGCAGAAGCGCCGCCCACATTGCGCCGAACACTCCCGCTCCGATCAGAACAACAAGGGCACTGAGCCCGATGGCTTGGTACAAGAGCCAAGACGCACCGACGATTAAATTAGGACGGGACGCAGTCGATCGAGAACGGGCGAGGTAGGCTCGTTGGCGGACAAATATCTGCTTCACAGAGGGCTTCCGCTTGAGCTTGCGCCATGTCGAGCGAGGATCTGTGTCCTTTAGTGTGAAAGGGATCCTTCTGAATCAGACCCTTGCCGACCGTTGTTTCGAAGGTGGATGTCAAGGACAGACTGACTATTGCTGGCGGAACTGGTGCCGGAGTGCTTCGAGTGGAGGTCGACATTCGCGGGACTACTTCCTACCAACCGACAGGTTCGACGTACGTAGTTCTCTCAATAGACAGCAACAGCGATGCGATTTTTCAGGGTGATGCGCTGTTCGGACTGTTTGGAATTGACATTCCGTTCACATTCGGCGACTCATTCGCCTTCAATCGCAATCTCGACGTGCGCGTTACCGGGCGCTGTTTAGCTGTCCAAGCAAACTGTGGTCCCTTCCGAAACATTGCGGACTACCTTCACAGTGCAGACTTCACATTCATTGCGTTAGATGACCAGCTGAGGCCGGTGACTGGCGCGACCGTGACATCCGACAGCGGGTTTGTCTATCCACTGTCAGGTGGAGAGGTTCCGGCGCCGGTGCCAGAGCCGGGCACGCTTGCTCTGATGGTCCTCGGGTTGTCCGGACTGGGCCTGCGGCTTCGTCGCGCGTGCCGCAGACGCTTCTAGAGAGTCGGTTTCTCCTTCTCTTGCTCCCCCCAGCCCGATAATCGGGTGCCGCCAACGGCAGTGGGTTTCTTGAGCCAACGATCGGGCTGCTGCAACGCCGACACGTCTCATCACGGTGCTCGATTACATCGCCAAGGAATCGAACCTCCTCGAGCCGGCTCTCCAAGCGCGGGTCAAGATGCGGGCTGTGGTCCGGCTCCGCCCGGTCACCTTGGGAGTTGGGGAATTGGAAGTTGAGTCTTCACTGATTGAGCGCGCGATGCAGATCTGAGTACGACTCCCGCAACAGACGCTCGATGGTGGACCAATCCGGTCGGGCCGCCTCGGCGTCGCGCAACGCACCCGCCTGGGCGCGCAGAAGCGCGGCCTTCTCAACAGCCGGCTTCGGCACTTCGTACAGGAGCGCATACTCGTCCGCGATCAAGCCGCCGACCTGGGCGGGACTGTTCTGCCCGGGAATGCGCCGCGCCACCCACCACGCCAGCTCCGCGCGCGCCACGGCTTTCGGGTCGAAGCCGGCACGTTCCCATTGCTGTGCGGCCTCGTACGCCGATTCGAGATCCGGCAGCACCTGCTCGTAATTCGATCGCGCGTTTCCGAACGTCGCCGCCGCACGCGCCAGGTGAAACGCCTCGCGTAGGGCCGTTGCCCACGAATAGTGATACTGCTCGCGCAGCATCTCAACGAGCAGTGCGAACAATCGGACATTCTGCTTCGCGTAGTAGGCCTGCCACATGCGGAGCTCGAGGTTCGCCAGCCGCGTCGGCTCGAACTGTTTCATCGAGCCCCGGCCCGACGGAGAGGCTGCGAGCAGGGAGACGACGAGGATGAGGGCTGCGCCTGCGACCACGACGATTACGCGTTTGCGCGTCATGCAAGGCCTCCGAACTCACGCGGAGTTCACGTAAGAATACGTGACCGCAGGCTCGGGTGGGGTCACGCTTCAGGACGGTTTTACCCTCTTCGTTTGTCACGACTCCTCAAGTCGCGCGTCGCAAGATGCGGGCTGCGCTCCAGCGGCGCTCTGTCGCCTTGGGAGTTGAGAGTTGGGCGTCGGGAGTTGAATCCCCTTGGGAGTTGGGTGTTGGAATGTTGGAAGTTGGGCGTTACAAGGCCTACGCCAGCAGATATTTCTGAACCTCGGGGTCTCTGAAGCGCCAGAGGACGTTATCGATGAAGTAGTGGTGGATGTTGATGAACAACATTGCCGCGGTGAAGAAGAAGAACATCTGCCACGAGTTGAACGTACCGAGCGCGGTATCGATCTCGTTCGGCAGGAACTCGAATGCCATCCACCCGGCGAGCACGATCCCTACGGTAAGGACCGTTCCGCGGATCTCGGGATGATCGAGGGTGCGGAGGCGCGTGTCTTCCATCTTGTAGACGAACGCCAGGTACTGCAGCGAGTGGAAGAGTGGCGTCAGGAGGAAATAGAACTCGAACTGTCTCGTGATCGGAAGCCACCAGACGTAGAGCGCAACGAACGGCACGACCATGTTGACGCCGGGCGCGCGGCCGCGCTCCTTGTAGTTCTTCCAGAACACCTCGTACGCCACCAGCGCGATGCCGATGACGACGATCGCTTCGGTGATGGGCACCAGGATGTCGGGCAGGTCGAACGAGTAGTACTTGAACTGCGAGAAGTTGTTCTGGACCCCCTTGCTGTTGCCGTACGCGAAGTTGAGCCACCAGATGCTCAGGAGCGCGTATTTCGTGATCGTGCGCTGCGTCTTCGACAGCGGATACTTGTCGAAGTACGCATAGACCATCATGCAGCCGAACACCTGCTTCGTGTAGTGCCAGCCTACCGTGAACAGCATCACATTGAACGCGATGGCGAAGAGCAGGTCGCCCAGCCGTGGGCCGGAGAAGACGTTCGCATTTCCTCCGAAGCCGCTCATGGTGCGCTGGGCCAACGACACGAGCGGAAGCTGTGAGACCGGCACGTCATAGCGCGCGAACGCCCACGCGAACGTCACGACCATCAGGATCGGGACCACGATCAGTTGCCACCAGTGTGTGGAAACGAACGGACGCCCGCGCGTGTACGCGAGCTTGTACGAGATCAGGAAGTGCGGGTAGTTGACGAGCAACGACAGCGACGCCGTCGTAATCGTCAGGTTCTTGAAATGCTGATCGATTGCCCACGCCGACCGGAACCCCTGGACGGAGATCATCACCAGCCACACGAGCAGACTGGCTCCTCCGAGGAGCCAAAAGTCGCCAAAACGTGTGGTTAGCGCCTGCCGCCGGACGCCCGAATCGCGCGTCGCGTCGATAGAAGGCGACTGGGGCGGAAGCGTGGTGAGGGTAACGGACACCCGGGTTTCCTCCGATATCCTGTAGAGAGAGCAGTTTACCAGCTAGTGAAAGCGGGATTCATCCTTCCGCCGACCGCTGGCGGCAGGATTCGTGAATCATGTGTCGTGAGTGATGTTGAAAGTCGACCTTCATACTCATACAGCGGACGATCCATCGGATCGGATCCCCTATAGCACCTGCGACCTGATCGACCGGGCGGCCGAGCGTGGCTTTGACGCGCTGGCGGTGACGCTGCACGACCGGCAGCTCGATCCGGCGTTGTTCCAGTCCTACGCGAAAGCGCGCGGCATCATCCTGATTCCAGGCATCGAGCAGACGATTGAAGGGCGGCACGTCCTGCTTCTCAATTTCAGCGTCGCGGCCGAGTCTGTTCGCTCCTTCGCGCAACTTGCCCGCCTGAAGCGGCAGGAACGCGGTCTCGTTGTCGCCCCGCACCCGTTCTTTCCGGCCGGCAGCGCCCTGCGCGGCTACATCAATCGGTACGCCGATTTGTTCGATGCCGTCGAGTACAACGCGATGTTCACGTCGCTCGTGAACTTCAACATCCTCGGCGAACGCTGGGCGCGGAGCCATGGAAAGCCGATGATCGGCAACGGGGACGTGCATCGCCTCGAGATGCTCGGAACAACCTATTCGCTGATCGACGCACAGCCAGACGCCGATGCGATCTGCGCCGCGATCGCCGCCGGCCGGGTCCAGGTGGTGGCACGGCCTCACTCGCCATTCACCGCCGGAAGGCTGATGGCCGATCTGGCGCTGGATTGCGTGCGTAAGTTACGCGCACCCGAACGCCCTAACCCCGTAACTTCGCCGAGACAAGCTACAGAGACACAGAGACACAGAGAAGAGCCTGGTCTCTGTGCCCCTGTGCCTTCTCTGTGGCCCGTGAAGCGCTAAACCTGGTCGGGGTCAGACTCGGGTGACGAGCCGTTCCCGAGTCAGATTCGGGTACGGGTCGACTCGAGGTTGCCGGCCAGATATGATCCTGCTGCTCCCGGCATCGTGAACCCTTCGCTTACACGCCTTCTCCACGACATTCTCACCAGCCGCGTGTACGACGTGGCGCGGGAAACGCCCCTCGACCCGGCGCCGGGACTCTCACGGCGTCTCGGTAATCGTGTCCTCCTGAAGCGCGAAGACCTCCAGCCGGTATTCAGCTTCAAGCTGCGCGGCGCCTACAACAAGATCGCGCATCTGACCGAGCGGGAGCGGACCAGCGGGGTCATCACGGCTAGCGCCGGAAACCACTCGCAGGGGGTGGCATATTCCGCACGCAAACTCGGTCTGCGCGCGGTCATCGTGATGCCGCAGACGACTCCGCGGATCAAGGTGGACGCGGTGCGAGGCATGGGAGCCGAGGTCGTGCTGTCAGGCGACACCTACGGCGACGCGAAGGCGCATTGCGACACGCTGGTGGCCGAGACCGGCATGACGTTCATCCATCCGTTCGACGACCCGCTCGTCATCGCGGGACAGGGCACCATTGGCGCCGAGCTTCTGCGCCACAGCCAGGAGCCGCTCTCCGCGGTGTTCGTCCCGGTGGGCGGCGGTGGCCTCATCGCCGGCATCGCGGGCTACATCAAGGCGATCCGGCCCGACGTAAAGGTCATCGGCGTCGAGCCATACGAGGCCGACGCGATGTATCGATCGCTGAAAGCAGGCGCGCGCGTGCGTCTCGATCACGTCGGCATTTTTGCGGACGGCGTGGCGGTACGCGAGGTGGGCGAGCTGACGTTCGCGCTGGCGCGCGAGACGGTGGACGAAATCGTCCGCGTGACCAACGACGAAGTCTGCGCCGCCATCAAGGACATCTTCGACGACACCCGGACGATCATGGAGCCGGCCGGCGCGCTTGCAGCCGCGGGGCTGAAAACATGGGTGGAGCGCGACGGCGCGCGCGATCAGGCGCTCGTCGCCGTGCTGAGCGGCGCGAACATGAATTTCGACCGCCTTCGTTTCGTGGCTGAACGGGCCGAGCTCGGCGAAGCGCGCGAGGCGTTGATCGCTGTGACGATCCCCGAGCGCAAGGGCGCGTTTCGTGAGTTCTGCGGGGCGATCGGGCGCCGCGTCGTGACGGAATTCAACTACCGCCTGTCCGGCAGGCAGCAGGCGCACATCTTCGTCGGCTTTGCCACGCAGTCGCGCCAGGATGCTGACGCGCTGATCGCCCAGCTTCGCGGCAGCGGATACGAGACCGTCGACCTCACCGACAACGAGATGGCCAAGCTCCACGTGCGGCACATGGTCGGTGGCCATGCGCCGGACGTGCAGCACGAACGCCTGTGCCGATTCGAGTTCCCCGAGCGCCCCGGAGCGCTGGGAGACTTTCTCGAGGCGCTCGCGGGCCGCTGGAACATCAGCCTCTTTCACTACCGTAATCACGGATCCGACTTCGGACGTGTCCTGGCCGGCCTCGAGGTCGAAGACAGCGACCTGTCCACGTTCAGGTCGTTCCTCGATGGTCTCGGCTACGAGTACGCGATCGAATCGGACAATCCCGCCTACAGATTCTTCCTCGGCTGATCCTTAGAAAATCCCGAATCCCAAATCCCTAGTCCCTAATCCCTGATCCCTGATCCCTGATCCCCGATCCCCGATCCCTGATCCCTGACCCTTCTCCCCCGACCCCTGACCCCTGATCCTGGATCCCGCCGTGTTTCGGATCGGCACAAGCCTGTTCCAAACCCGAACCATCCTCGAAGTCGTTGCGACGGATGCGGATAGCGTCGATCCGTCTCTCGATCGACGCGCGGCGCATGTGCCGTTCGAGAACATGCGCGTGTTACGCACATCTCACGCGGAGCGTCGTTCGTACGGGCGAACTCGTTGCGCAGCAAGGGGATCGGAGTGTTCGTGTCTGGCCGAGCTGTGCGGTTTGCGACTTGCAGCTTTGCTTGACGCTCGGTGCGCCTCGGACGGACACGAGCGCGAACCGGCAGCTTTCACAGGAAAACTATGCGCCTACGAAAATTAATCGTCCCTTTCGCTCTTATCGCCGCTATCGGCGGCCTAGCGGTTGTAAGTCCATCGCTCTGGACCGGGCGGGACGCTGCGAAACAGTCCGCGTCGCTGTCGACCGACCTCATCGCGTATAAGGCGTCGCATTCGCGCACACCGGTGCGCGTGATCGTGCGCGGGACGCAGGACCGGCTCCGACTTCTGTCTGCGCGGCACGGTGTCCGCCTCGTCAGGATGCTCGAAGGTGAGGCGGTGCTCGAAGCCAACGCCGCGCAGCTCGATACATTGAGCCGCGAGCCGGGCATCGGGCAGATATCCGGCGACATTCCTGTCGGCGATTTCATGACGGTTTCGGGGCGATCGATCGCGGCCGACAAGGTTCGGTCGGGCAAGAGTGGCGGACTTCTCGGGTTGGGTAGCATCTCCGGCATGACGGGGCAGGGCGTTGTCGTCGCCGTGCTCGATTCAGGAATCGCCTCCTCGCACAAGGCGCTGGCGAACCGCGTGCTGGCAAGTGTCAGCATGATTGCGGGTGAGCCGGCGACCGACGAGTTCGGTCACGGGACGCACGTCGCAGGCATCATCACCGGCGTTGCTTCCGCGGCTTCGGGTGTGACGGCCGAATACACAGGCGGGATCGCTCCCAATGCGCAGCTCGTGAACGTGCGGGTGCTGGGCGACGATGGCGTGGGATACACCAGCGACGTGATTGCCGGCATCAACTGGGTGATCGCGAACAAGGCGCGCTACAACATTCGGATCATGAATCTGTCCCTCGGACACGCGGTCACCGAGCCGTCCACCACCGATCCTCTGTGCCAGGCTGTGGAGCGCGCGTACTTGGCAGGCATCGTCGTTGTCGTGTCCGCCGGGAACGCAGGGAAGCTCGCGGACGGCACTCCTGTTCTTGGTGGAATTGCGTCGCCGGGGAACTCGCCGTTCGCGCTCACCGTTGGCGCGACCAACACGTGGGGGTCGGTGTCGCGGACGGACGATACGGTGACGACCTATTCCTCTCGCGGGCCGACGAAATATGAGAACGTCGTCAAGCCGGACGTCGTCGCGCCAGGCAACAAGGTCATTTCGCTCGAGGCCGGCGGCTCGTACATCTCGACCCACTATCCTGCCGAGCACGTTGCCGGGTCGGGCAACAACGGCTACTTCCGCATGAGCGGGACGAGCATGTCGGCCCCGATGATCAGCGGCGGCGCCGCGCTGCTGCTGCAGGCATCGCCAAGCATGACGCCCGCCCACGTGAAGTTCCTGATGCAGTCAGGCGCGACGTACATGACGGACGGGGGCCTGGTGGCTGCCGGCGCCGGAAACGTGAATTTGTGGACCTCGAGACAGGAGCAGGCCAGTTCGGGACTCATTTCAAGCCTGCTGGCCCTTCTGCTCGATCAGACAGGTGGCGCGTCGTTCTGGGACAAGGGCACCATGCAGGACCGCATGTACTCGGGTTCGGGCATCCGGTTGCTCAGCCTCCTGGAACTGCCCGGCATTCTTCTCGACCCCTCGAAGCTTGAATTCGGAAACCTCAATCTGATCGGGACGCAGAATCCAGTCAGCCTGCTGGGAGCGAATCGCATTCTGTGGGGCGACGTGTCCTACTGGACCTCTGACGATCACATCGTCTGGGGCGACAGCATCACCTCGCCCGAAGGACAGCACATCGTCTGGGGTGACAGCGATCTCACCGACGATTACCACATCGTGTGGGGCGATTCGATCAGTCCTTCCGATAGCAATTGATGAGCACGGCCCCTCGAGCAGCGCAGCGCCCTGTCTCTAACGGCCTCGACATTCACGTCGGGGCCGTTATCGTTTTCGGCGCCTTCACCATCTTCACCTCGCTGTACGCGCTGGTCACCAGCCCGCCGCCCGGCGAGTGGCTGCTCTTCACCGCGCTCGGATTGATCGCGGGCGCGTGCGCCGTGAAGATCCCCGGCGTCAGTGCGCTCATCTCCGCGTCCGACACGTTCTTCATCGCGTCGGCCATGCTGTTCGGGCCCGCGCCGGCGATGTTGGCGCTTGCCGTCGACAGCGCGGGGCTCGCGTGGCGTCGAGGCTACGGGATTCGGAAGCTGCTGTTCAACGCCGCGGCGCCCTCACTGTCCCTCTGGGCGGCGACCCACGTCTTTCAGATACTGACCGGGCACGCGCCGCTCCTCAGCCCCTCGACGCAGGTGACGGGGGTGATTCTGCCGCTCGTGGCGATGACGACGGTGTATTTCGCGCTCAACTCCGGTTTGGCGGCAGGTGCCATCGCGCTCGATTCGCGTGTGGCCCTGGTCACCGTGTGGCGACGCCTCGCGCCGCTCTCCGTCAACTACCTTGCGGCGGCCTCAGCGGCGTTCTGTCTGGTCATCGTGATGCGTTCCGCAGGCGTTCTCGCGGCCTCCGCCGTGCTGCCGCTCGTCATGGTCTTTCACATGACCCTGCGGTCGATTCTTGGCCGTCTTGGGGACGCCGAGCTGCACGTCGAGAAGGTGGACCGGCTGTACCTGTCAACCATCGAAACGCTGGCCACCGCGATCGAAGCCAAGGACGGCGTCACGCACGATCACATCCGGCGCGTTCAGCGGTTCGCGATCGGCCTTGCGAATGCACTGGGCATTCACGACGAGGAGACGATCAAGGCGATCAAGGCCGCCGCGCTTCTCCACGATACCGGCAAGCTCGCGGTTCCGGAACACATTCTCAACAAGCCTGGCAAGCTGACGGCGCTCGAATTCGAGCAGATGAAGCTCCATGTCGACATCGGCGCCGACATCCTCTCGTCGATCGACTTTCCCTATCCCGTCGTGCCGATCGTGCGCGCGCATCACGAAAGCTGGGACGGAAGCGGTTACCCGCGCGGGATCAAGGGCGACGACATTCCGGTCGGTGCGCGCATTTTGTCGGTTGTCGACTGTTACGATGCGCTGACATCCGATCGTCCGTACCGCTCGGCATTGAGCGACGAAGACGCCATGAAGATCATCGTCGAGCGGCGCGGCACGATGTACGACCCGTTGGTCGTCGACACCTTCATCAAGGTCTACCGAGAGATTGCCGCCGAGGCCGTGGAACCGGTGCCGCACCAGGAAGCGTTGTCACGAATCGGCCGCGCGATCTCCGCGCCGCAGCCGCCGCCGGCAGCGATGCCCGTCACGGAAATTCGTGCCGATGCGCCGGACGATCTCCTCGCCATCGTGAGCCTGTCGCGCATCCTCGGCGGCGAGGGGACGTTCGGAGACGCCGCGGCGCTCGCCACCGCGCACCTGTCCAGGATCGTGCCCGACACGACCTACGTCTTCTACCTGCACGATGCGGCGTCCGGCCGTCTCGTGGTGCGCCACGCGAGCGGTGAGCACGCGTCAGCCCTCCGCGGGATGTCGATCGGGATGGGGGAGCGGCTGAGCGGCTGGGTTGCTGCCTGTCGGCAGACGATCACCAATTCGGACGCGGCGCTCGACCTCTACGACCGCGGCATCAAGGTTGGAAGCGCGCTCAGCACGCCGCTGATGGATGGCGATCGCCTCGTCGGAGTCTTTACCGCTTACGCGGCCGCCGCCCAGGCGTTCACCGACGATCAAAGCCGCCTTGTCCAGATGATGGCGCCCCACCTTGGACGAATTGTGGGTTCTGCCATTCGCGGCGAATCTCAACGCACGCGCGAGGTGATGGAGCCGCGTGTCGCGAGCGCGGGTTCCCGCGACTTGCGCGTGGTGTTTAGCAAATAGAAGATCCGAATCCCTGATCCCTGATCCCTGATCCCGTCAGAATCCGTGTTAGCGTGACCTCGATGTCGCGTGAGGAGTTCATGCAAGCCGCGCTCGATCAGGCGCGCCTAGCGCTGGCGGCGGGCGAGGTGCCCATTGGCGCCGTGCTTGTTATTGACGGGCAGATCGTCGCGCGGGGATTCAACCAGCCGATCACATCGAGCGATCCGACGGCGCACGCGGAGATTCTCGTACTTCGCGAAGCGGCGCGGATCGCCGGGAACTACCGTCTCACCGACGCCGGCGTGTACGTGACGCTCGAGCCGTGCCTGATGTGCGTGGGCGCGCTCGTCCACGCGCGCGTGAAGGAAGTGATCTACGGCGCGTCGGAGCCCAAGACCGGTGCTCTCGTTTCTACCGTGCGGTCTCTTGACACGCCGGGTCTCAATCATCGGTTCGCCGTCACCGCAGGTGTGCTGGAGGCGGACGCCCGTGACCTCATCCAGGAATTTTTCAGAGGCAAGCGACGCGGGTCAGACGGCCCGCGAAACGCGGAGGGCAAATCCAGCGGGTTATAATGCCGTGTTCGACGGTCGACGGAAATCGCCGTCCGGCACTACGCCCGCGGAGAGGTACCGAAGTGGTCGTAACGGGGGCCCCTCGAAAGCGTCTTGTCGCGTAAGCGGCACGTGGGTTCGATTCCCACCCTCTCCGCCATTAAACAACTGAAAATAAAGCACTTATATTGTTGTTCTAGTACTGTAATTCCACCCTCTCCGTATCGACATTCACTCGGGGATGTACGCGGAACCGCTGGCTTCGTATTCCAGTTTTCTCCCCACAACAGGGCCTACTCGGCAGCTGGCGCCTCTGGCAATGGTCTCCGATCTGGTCAGACAGAAAAACGTATATACTTTTCTGTCAAAAGATATGGGCACTCACGCCCTCTCCATCGACGCGCAGGTGACCCAGCGCATCGCCCAGAAGGGCGCGGGCGCGGTGTTCACGCCGGCCGACTTTCTGGACCTGGGGTCGCGCAACGCCGTAGACCTCGCCCTGAGCCGCCGCGCGCGGGCCGGCACCATCCGGAAGCTCGGCCGCGGCCTGTACGACACCCCGCGGATCGACACGTCACTCGGGCCGCTCGCCCCTTCGACTGACGACGTCGCGAATGCGCTTCGTGATCGCGACGGGGCCCGCCTACAGGCGGCCGGAGCGCATGCGGCGCATCTGCTCGGCCTCTCGGATCAGGTGCCCGTACGCGCCGTGTTCCTTACCGATGGCCGGTCGCGGACCGTGCGACTGGGGCGGCGTCAGATCGTGCTGAAGCACACGACCCCCAAACAGATGGCCACCGCCGGGCGAATCAGCGGCACGGTGATCCAGGCGCTCCGGTGGCTCGGTAAGCGTCACGTGACGTCGGACACCATCGCCGCACTCCGCCGCCGGCTTTCCGACGCCGACCGTCAGCAACTGCTCCACGACATCCGCTACTCGCCCGCGTGGATCGCAGGCGTGATTCGCAGCCTCGCGTCATCGCAAGAAGTCTGACGATGGACCACCTGCTGACTCTCCCGGATGAACGGCGCCAGGTGCTGTTCGACGAAGCCGGTGCTCGACTGGGACTGAGTGAGGGCAGCGTCGAGAAGGACCTCTGGGTGTGCTGGGTCCTCAGGGCGCTGTTCGCGTTGCCGACATCGGGGCGGCATCTCACCTTCAAGGGTGGGACGTCGCTCTCCAAGGGCTGGCACCTCATTCAACGTTTCTCGGAAGACCTCGACATCGTGCTCGACCGCGACGTCCTCGGGTTCCGTGGAGCGCAGGCGCCGGAGTCCGCACCGAGTCAGAAGCAGCGCGCGAAGCGGCTCGACGCGTTGCGGGCCGCGTGCCAGCACTACGTGCGTGACACCCTCTTGCCGGAACTCGATCGCGCGCTCGGTGGGTCGCCCCTCGATCGTGACCGCTGGCGCTTGGGCATGGATCCCGACGACGTGGATGCCCAGACGATCTTGTTCACCTATACGGCGGTGGCCGCACGTGGTGACTACCTCAGGCCTGTCGTGAAGATCGAGCTCGGTGCGCGCTCGGATACCGAGCCGTCGGCTGAGCCGCGGCTCACGC
>ORMF011536003.1_pt1 | contig 12445 bp, 10 predicted proteins | sample 1779871 | NCBI WGS metagenome assembly ORMF01 (sample SAMEA104232316, study PRJEB22302) | groundwater metagenome | biome: forest; feature: aquifer; material: groundwater | place: USA | collected 2011-08-07 | depth 5.4 m | reverse complement strand
GTCGATCGCCACCGCGCGCTTTCGCTTGGCTCGGGCCATCGCTCGAGATCTTCCGCAATGCCCGTGTTGCGGAAAATCGTACGTGCGAGTATCTAGATGTTAATAACACAGTACAATTAGAGGTTCCCTTAATGCAATTACACGTGCCAGCCCCGAAAGCCACGGCGCAAAAAGCGTTGCCCAGGTTCACTCCCACAGATGCCGCGCTGTTCCGTGACACACCGGGCGGAGCATCGTTAGAAGAGGTCGTGGCGGCCTTGCATGGAACCGATATCGTCCTGGTCGAGGGCTTTCACCAACCGCCCGGTCTCAAGATAAGAACAGCTCGCACTGAAATCCCGAATCGGATAGCGGTATCCTCTTTCAAAAGCTGCTGGGGGAGGCGCGTCGTGACGGTTCGCGAAACTAGGAAACCTTTGTTAGCGGTTTCCAAAAGCTGGGAAAAGTGGCGCCGATTTTACGAGTAAGTAGGCGAAAAATCACTGGCACTCATATTGCGAAACTCTAAGGCCAAATTGATTGGCATGGATGAATTATGATGAATCTTGAGGAACTTGTTTCTCAATATCGCGAACCTCTGGAAAACGCGCCCCTCGACATAGCTCGGGAGTGGAAGAAGAGTCATCCCGAAAGTAAATGGGTTGGCTGCTATCCGGTCTATACTCCCCTTGAGCTTATTCACGCCGGCGGCATGATTCCGGTCGGCGTCATCGGCGGCGGCAACCGGCTGGAAATCGCCCATGCCGATTCCCGCTTTCAGTCTTTCATCTGTTCGATCGTCAAAAGCACCCTTGAGCTGGGACTCACAGGACTGCTCGATTTTCTCGACGGCATCGTTTTTCACTCGATTTGCGATCCGGCGCGCAATCTCGGCAGCGTTTTTAAACGTAACTTTCCGAACCTGATGGTGGAATACATCCACTTCCCGCAGAACATGACTTCGCCGCACACGGTAAATTACCTGACCGCCGAATACCGCAGGCTGAAAGCCGTCTACGAGGAAGTGGCCGGGAGAGCCATTACCGACGACGACCTGCGCCGCAGTCTGCAAATCTACAACGAACAACGCCGGCTGCTGCGCGAGCTGTACGCGATCCGCGCGGAAAAGCCGCAGAATGTCACGGCGGTGGAAAGTTATATCGTCACGCGGCTGGCCACGCTGATGCCGCCGGAAGAATATATCGGGATATTGAAAGACGCGCTGGCGACGGTGCGGCGCCGCGACGAAAAGCCCAAGGACCGCATCAAAGTCGTGCTCGAGGGCTCGTTTTGCGAACAGCCGCCGATTGAGCTCATCGACGGTCTCGAATCTGCGGGTTGCTACCTGATGGAAGACGACTTCCTCACCGGTTGGCGTTTTTTTGTTGAAGACATCCCCGTGGAGGGAGACCCGGTCTATAATCTCGCGGAGGCATATCTCCGTCGCAGCGTCTATTCCGGAGTGAAGCACGACACCCGGGAAGCCAAATCGAAGCATCTGATCGACAGGGTCAAGGAAACCGGCGCCGCGGCGGCGTTGATTTTATCCGCCAAATTCTGCGAGCCGGCGCTATTCGACTACGCGCTCCATCGAAGAGCGCTGGAAAAGGAAGGCATCCCGCATCTCTTTCTCGAGTTCGAGGAGAAGATGTGGATTTTCGACAAAGCGCGCACAGAGGTAGAAACCTTCGTCGAGTCGATGCTCTTCGACTGAGTTCGTGATCGTGCTCGTCGCTCGTGACGAGGCGATGACGAGCACGAACCACGAACACGAACACGAGGTAAATATGGCAGAAGCAACTAAAACCGAGAAGACAAGCTACCAGGGCCAGATGCATCTCCTGCAGAAGGATATCATGGGCCGTTATTTCGAACAGCTTACGCGCGCCGCGGAGCAAGGAGAGGGGAAGGCCGCGTACATGCTGATCAGCGGCAATCCAGTCGAAATCGTACACGCCTTCGACATGATTCCCGTTTATCCGGAAATCAACGCCTTGCAACTGGCAGTCAAAAAGACGGCTCTTCCTTTTATCCTGAAGGCCGAAGAGCTCGGCTACTCGATGGACAACTGCGCCTATGTCAAAGCGGACATCGGTCTCTTTCTGGGCGACCGCAAAACCGCCTTTGCGACCATCCCCCTCCCCGCGCTGATTCTTTGCAACTACGTCGGCTGCAACGTTTACTTGCAGTGGTTCGAGCACCTCGCCGAATATTGCGACGGCGAGATTTACAACCTGGACGTACCCTTTTTGCGCGACCCCTCGGGCGTCCCTTCTAAAGAAGACGTGGAATACGTGGTGCGGCAGTTAGAGGAGGTCATCGAAGTCTGCGAGCGCCTGACTGGGAAAAAGCTCGACTGGGCCAAGCTCAAAAGAATCGTCGCGATTTCCGGCGAGACCGGCGAGATGTGGTCGAAAATCAAAGCGTTGACCAAACATGTCCCTTCCCCGTTCGATAACTACTTCGACTCGGTCACGATGATGGCGCCGCTCTATTGCTTGCGCGGCACCGAAGACGGGCTAAGGTTCTTCGAAACGGCTCTCAAGGAAATGGAAGAAAAGGTTCGCCTGGGAACGGGGCCGCTCCCCGAAGAACGCTACCGGTTCGTCATCGAAGGCCCGCCGCCTTGGCCGCACTTGCGGACGTTCCGCGATATGTTCGCCAAATGGGGCGCCGTCGCCGTGGCTTCCACCTATTCAACGGTCGGCGGCATATGGGAATTCGGCTTCAAGCATGATCCGAATCATCCGCTGGAGTCCATTGCCCAGCATATGCTTCAGTGGAACGTCACCAATCGCAATTTTCTGCAGCGCTACGACCAGATCGCCCGCTACATTAAAGAATGGTCCGCCGACGCGCTGGTGATCCATTCGGTGAAAAGCTGCCGGCTCTTTTCCGCCGGCCAGGGCGACATGCGCGAATATTTCACCAAAGAGCTCGGCGTGCCGACGCTGCTCATCGAATCGGACATCGAAGACCCGAGATACTTCTCCGAGGCGCAGCTCAAAAACCGGATCGACGCCTTCTTCGAATCCCTGGAGCACAGAAAGTTAGTGCGCGACAAGCAGGCTGCGGGAGGAAACGCATGATTTACGCTGCGGGCATCGACGTCGGCTCGACCCAGACCAAAGGCATCATCATCGATCAAGACCAGCGCATCATCGCGCGCGCGTTGGGTATGACCGGCGCCAATGTCACCCGTGCCGGAGCGAACTGCTTCAACGAGGCATTGAAGCTCGCCAACGTAAAGCGTGAGGACGTGCGCTATGTCATCGGCACCGGCTACGGGCGCTACAAAGTGACTTTCGGCGACGCGCAGATCACCGAAATCAGTTGTCACGCCCGCGGCGCCTTTTATCTTTTCCCCAACACCAAAACCGTCATCGATATGGGCGGTCAGGACGCTAAGGGCATCAAGGTCGGCGAAGGCGGCGAAGTCAAAGACTTCGTCATGAACGACAAATGCGCGGCGGGCACCGGCCGATTCCTCGGCAGCGCGGCCGAAGCGCTGCTGCTCAACCTGGACGACATCGGCGAAATTTCGCTTAAGGCGAAAAATCCGGTGCGTCTAACCACTGTCTGCACCGTGTTCGTCGAGTCCGACATCATGTCCTATCTCGCGCAGAACAAAAAAATAGAGGATATCCTCGGCGGCGTTCACAGCGCCATCGCCGCGCGGACGATCTCCCTGGTGCGGCGCGTCGGCATCGAGCCGGAAGTCACTTTTACCGGTGGCGTGTCACGTAACATCGGCATGGTGCAGGCCCTGGAAGAGAAATTGGGCTTGAAGCTCAACGTGAGCCCGGACTCTCACTTTGTCGGCGCCCTGGGAGCGAGTCTTTTCGCCCTGGAACGCGCCCAGGCGGGAGCCAGCAGCGGGTCGCACGAAACGACGGCGGCCGGCGCGGGGTCTGCCGCTTAATGCCAGTTTCAGCCGAAGGCTGATCCGCCTCTGGCGGAGCCTATTGCCTGTTCTAAGGAGGATTCATGGTTTTTGTCGCGGGAATCGATATGGGGGCGAAATCGACCAAGGCGGTCATTTTGGATGACCAGCGGCGGATTCGCGGGCAAAGCTTCATCAGGACTCGCCCCGACTTCGCCGCCATCGCTAAGGAAGTGCTTGATCTTGCCCTGCAGAATGCGGGAATCAAAGAAAGCGACCTGAGCTATATCGCCACCACCGGCTTCGGCCGCTACAACGTCCCCTTTCGCGATATTCAGATCACCGACATCACCTGCGTCGGGACGGGCGCGGTGTTTCTCTTCCCGAACACGCGCACCGTGCTTGACATCGGCGCGCAAAGCACCCGGGCGCTACGCGTCTCCGAAACCGGCAAGGTCAAAGAGTTCCGCACCAACGACAAATGCGCGGCCGGCGCCGGGGGGTTCATTGAGCGGGCGGCCAAATACCTGGAAATCGAGATCGAGGAAGTGGGGCGGCTTTCCATGGAAGCCGACAAGCCGCAGACCATTAGCAGCGTCTGCGCCGTCTTGGCCGAATCCGAGATCATCAACCATGTCTCCGCCGGCGAGGGGGTGGAAAACATTTTACGCGGTGTTCACAACTCCCTCGGTTCCAGGGCGCTGGCGTTGATGAAGCGGGCGGGAATGGAAGACGAAGTCACCTTCGTCGGCGGCGTGGCGCGGCAAAAAGGCATGATCAAGGCGCTCGAAGAGACGGTCAAACGCAAGGTCAACGTCAGCGACGAGCCGCATATGGTGGGCGCCCTGGGCGCGGCGTTGCTCGCCCTGCGCCGGCTCGAAAAACTCCAACAAGATAAGAGGACTGAGCCACGAGGACTGATTTCTGGGGTAATTGGATCTCAGCCCTCAGCACTCGTTACTCAGCACTGATGAAGAAGAAAGCGAGGGTCGCATAATGGAGCTTAAAGGGAAAACGGCGCTGATTTCCGGCGGCGGCGGCGGCATCGGCCGGGCCGTCACGCTAGCATTGGCGCGGGCCGGCGCAAAAGTAGCTGTCGCCGATATCGCCAAAGACAACGCTGAGAAAGTGTGCGCCGAAGCCAAGGCGCTGGGCGTGGATGCCATGGCATGTCCCGTCGATTTGACCAAAAGAGCCGACGTCGATCGCATGGTCGGTGAGATCGTCGCGCGCTTCGGATCGATCAACATCCTGGTTAACTGCCAGGGCTGGGACCGCCTGGAGCCTTTTGTCGAGAGCAGCGAAGAGACCTGGGAGAAGCTGCTGGCGATCAATTTCAAATCGGTGCTCTATACCGCCAAAGCCGTGCTGCCGCATATGATCTCCAGCGGCAGCGGCGGCAAGGTCGTCAACATCGCCTCGGACGCGGGCAGGGTGGGTTCAAGCTGGGAAGCGGTTTATGCCGGATCAAAGGGCGCGGTGATCGCCTTCTCGAAAACCATCGCGCGGGAAGTGGCGCGCTACAAAATCAACGTAAACGTGGTCTGTCCGGGACTCACCGAAACGCCGCTGCTTCAGGCGGTGCGATCCCAATCCGAGCAGACCGGGCGGATCATCGACGCGGTCACCAAGGCGACGCCGTTTCGCCGCCCGGCGCAACCGGAGGAGATCGCCGACGCGGTCCTGTTTTTCGCTTCCCCCGCGGCTGACTTCATCACCGGGCAGACGCTCAGCGTGAGCGGCGGGCTGACAATGGTGTGAGAGCCAGAGACCGTGTTCGTAATCGTGGCTCGTGTTCTTTACGAGCATGAGAGACGAGCACGGGTAGCGAGAGGAGGAACAGAGATAAATTATTATGAAACCAGAAGAACACATTTTGGAATCACCGAACAAGCACAAGGATTTTGTCGTTAGCGGATCTCTTGTTTCCATAAGAGACCGGCAAGATAAGCCCGCCGCCCAGGCGAAAGCGGCCCCGAGAGCCGAAGGCAGAGTCCTCACTGCCGGCGAGATCCTGACCATCGAGGAGGTCGCCGCGAAATCGATAGACGGCCTGGACATGGCGAAGATTCTCAGCGCCATGGGCGATATCGGCCCGGAGGCGCGCCTGTTCATCTATCGTCCCAACGGAAAACTCGCGCGCCACGAAGTTTTCGCCGATCCGCGTGTGTGCGTGGATATTCACCGGGGCGCCGTTGTCGAGAATCTTAACGAGAAACCCAAGGACGTCAGCGGCTGGCGCACCCACGAATTTTTTATCGACACCAAGGGCTGCCTGGGAGATGAGTGCGGCCGCTGCGCCATTGTCTGCCCGGAGAGCGCCATCCACCTGAGAGGCAAGGGAAAAGGAAGCTTCCACGAGATCGACCCATTGGCGTGCAAGGGCTGCTATATCTGTTGGGTAGAATGCGCGCGCGCCGCCGCCGACTGCATCCTGGTGGACGGCAAGACATTCGACCCGGAGATGCGGGCGAAGCATTTCGGCGACTGACAGGAATTAGTTCAAACCGTTAAGAACTTGAACAAGTCTTGAACCGTTTGAACGTTTTGAACGATTTGAACGGGCTAGGAGGAAAACGCACCGTGGCAACAGTTTTATCAGGTAACGCAGCAGCGGCATGGGGATTCAGGCTTTCGCGCGTTCAGTGCTATCCCTACTATCCCATTACGCCTTCCACCGGCTGTTCCCAACAAATTTCGCGCTGGGTAAACGACGGAGCGATGGACGCGTTGACGATCAACGCCGAATCGGAACATAGCGCCGCAAGCCAGATCATCGCGGCCGGGAAGAGCGTTCGCGCCGGCACGGCGACCTCTTCCAAGGGGCTCCTCTATATGATCGAAGTGCTGGAGAACGCCGCCGGCGCCGGCGTCCCCGCCGGCATATTCCTCGGCAACCGGGCCACCGGGGCGCCGATCAACATCTGGGCCGACAATACCGATGCCTACGCCATGCGCGACAGCGGCGCGATCCAACTGTTCGCCTCCGACGCCCAAAGCGCCCTTGACACCATCATCCAGGGTTACCGCATCGCCGAAGACATCAAAGTGCGGCTTCCCTTCTCGGTGAATCTCAGAGGCTTCACCGGCACCCACGCCTACGAGGGCGTGGAGATTCCGGATCAGAAAGCGGTGGACAGCCTGCTGCCTTCTTACGTGCCGCTCTATTCGTTGTTCGCGCCGGCCAAGCCGGTCACCTACGGCGCGATGCTTTCGGCCTATCCCTACCGGCGTCATAAGCGCAATCAAATGGAATTCCTGCGCCAGGCCGCCGCGATGGCGCAGAAAGTCGGCAAAGAATTCGGCAAAACTTTCGGCCGCGCCTACGGGCTTTTCGAGTGGATCGGCGACCCCAAGGCCGACCTCGTCATTGCTCTGATGGGCGAATCGGCAAGCCCCGGAGAAGTTGTCGTGCGCCATCTCCAGGGCCGCGAAGGAATTCCCGGCGTCGCGCTGCTGAAAATCCGCCTTTTTTCTCCTTTCCCCGGGCGCGAGATCGCCGAGGCGCTAGCCAAGGCGAAGACCAAAGCGGTGGTGGTTCTCGACGAAGGTTTGCAGCATGGCGCCGTCTTTCCCCCGCTCGCGCAACGGCTGGCCACGGCGGTGCACCTTCATTTGGAAGGCAAGGGACCGAGGATCGCCAGCGTGATCGGCGGCCTGGGCGGCAGCGAGGTCAGGCAGGAACATTTCCAGTTGATGTACGCTCTCGCCGACAACATCGCGGCGGGCAAACCGGTGCGCACCGAACCTTATTGGCTGGACATCGACGAAGACCCGATCTTCTGCGAGAACGAAGCGCAGGTAAGCCCCAAGCTGCTAAAAAAATGGGGCGAGGTCTGGCGCCGCCATGAGCGCAAGGAAAAATATTTCGCGCCGATCGCGCCGGACACCCATGAGATTCGGATCTATAGCCGCGCCGGCCAGGGCGCCATCACCTCGGCCGTCGGCTTCACCGGCGCGGGAATCTTGAGCGGCCATCAGCTCCTGACCGTGCCGGCATTCGGCTCCGAGCGGCGTGGCGCGATTATTACGACCGACACCCTGATCAATCTGAACAAGGACAAGAAGGTGCGTTCTTTCAACCGCGCTTGGAACGGCGTAGTCCTTTATGACGACACGATCCTCTATTCGCCGGAGCACCAGGTTCTGGACGGCTTGAAAGAAGGCGGCGTGCTACTGGTTAACACCGCCAATCTGACGACGAAAAAAATCCGCCAGATCCTCAACGCGAGCGAAAGCCGCGTGCGGGTTTTCACCGTGAACGCGAATGAGATCGCGCATAAGGTCGGTCTGAAACATATCAACATGACGATGCTCGGCGCCTTCCATAAGGCCTACCAGGAGATCCCGTTCGATGTCGCGCAGATTTACTACGAAAAAAACGTGCCGCGGCCCCGCGATGCGAGCATGGAGGCGATTCGCCAAGGCTTCGCCCAAGCTACGGATCAAGTAAGCATCAAGCCTAAGAAAGAAAGCCGCTTGGTCACCACCCAGGAATTTCTCGATTGGCGTCCCGACGATCACGCCATGGAAAACTGGCCTTCTGCTGTGGAAGAATACCAACACGGATGAGGAAAGCATGTACAAGATTCTCTTTAATCGCGATATCGGACTTAACACGCACAGTTTTATGCTCCCTGAGCCCGTCCAGGACATTGCCGAATACGGCGCCATACCGACGACCGGGCTGACCTCAGGACATCAGGGCTGCACCGGCTGCGGCATGGTCAGCGGCACCAATCAGGTTTTGCGCGCGCTCAAGTTGACGGGGAAGCATGTCGTGGCGAGCATCGGCACCGGCTGCAACGAAGTCATCACCACGCAGAACACTTCCTGCTGGGGAGATGCCTCCGTGGACCATAATAATTTTCCCAACACCGGCGCGACCCTGAGCGGCAACATCGCGGCGTTGAAGGTGCTGGAAAAGGCCGGACTGGCGTCGGCGGATGACTACGTCAACCTCGGCATGGCGGGAGATGGCGGCACCTACGACATCGGTCTGCAAGCGGTTCTGGCATGGATTGCCCGTGGAGAGAACGGCGTCTACGTCTGTCTCAACAATCAGGCGTACATGAACACCGGAGTTCAAGGATCGGGCGCCACCCCCTTCGGCACCAATACCAGCACGACCCCCTTCGGCAAGGTTGTCCACGGCAACCAGCGCACGCCGCAATACCTGCCGGATCTCGCGCTCGCCGCCGGGGCGCGCTACGTGGCCACCGCCTGCCCCGCTCATCATCGGGATCTGATGATCAAAGTGCAGAAAGCCGCCGCCATCGAGGGGCCCTGCGTGGTCGAGATTTATTCTGTCTGCCCCGAGGGTTGGAAAAGCGAGACCGACGTTTTTCACGAAATCACCCAGCTCGCCCTTGAGACCCGCTCGTGGATTCTCTACGAGGCCGAACGCGACCAGAAAAACAACACGGTGCTATTCACTTTGAACTACGCGCCGAAGAAATATCTGCCCATTTCGGAATATCTACAGATGCAGGAGCGCTTTTCCGGCATGAGGGAGCTTGCCGAAATGGTCGAGAAGACCCAGGAGATCATCGAGGCCCGATGGTCTTTCTGGAACCCCGTGCTAACGGCCAACCAGACCAATGGGGAGGAAAGAATCCATGATGCATGACTTCACCCTGCGCGTCGCCGGCGAGTCGGGCGAAGGCGTCATCACAGTCGGTGAGACCGTCGCCCGGATCGCGGCGCGGGAGGGGCTCCAACTCGTGACCTTTCGCACCTTTCCCGCCGAGATCAAGGGCGGAGCCTGCATGATGCAACTGCGGCTGAGCGAGCAAAACATTTCTTATCACGGCGAGAAAGTCGATTGTCTGGTGGCGCTCAACCAGGTGGCTCTGGATGAAAACTTTCCCGACCTCAAAGAACAAGGAGTTTTGTTGTGCGAGGCGGATTGCGACGTCATCGAGGAAGGACTGACGGCCACCGTCTACAAAGTTCCCTTCGAGCGGATTGCGGTGCGGGAGATCGGCAGCCGCATCAGCAAGAATATCGTGGTGCTCGGAGTATTAGCCGAGCTTTTGGGTATTCCCAAACCAAGAATCGAAGAATTTCTCGCCGAGAAGTTCGCCAAAAAGAGCGAGGCGATCCTGGATCACAACATGCAAGCGCTGGAAAAAGGCATTTGCTTCGCCCGCGAAAATTTTACCAAGCGGGAGGGCTTCGGCTTTCCGCGGGGAAAACCGGAACGCCACCTGCTGATGACCGGCAACGAGGCGATCGCGCTGGGCTCGGCAGCGGCGGGAGTAAAATGTTTCTTTGGCTATCCAATCACACCGGCATCGGAAATTATGGAGTGGCTGGCGATCCATCTTCCCAAGATGGGCGGCAAGGTGCTCCAGACCGAGGATGAAATCTCCGCGATCTGCGCCGTCGCCGGCGCCTCGTGGGCTGGTGAAAAGTCGATGACCGCCACCTCCGGGCCCGGCTTGTCGCTCATGTGTGAGGCCCTAGGGTTACTTTCCATCGCGGAGATTCCGGCGGTCATCGTCGATTCGCAACGCGGCGGGCCCAGCACCGGATTGCCGACCAAGACCGAGCAATCCGACCTCATGCTCGCCATTCACGGTTCTCACGGCGACGCACCCAGGGTTGTCATCGCTCCCACCTCGGTGTCGGAGTGCGTCACCATGATGGGCTCGGCTTTTTATTTCGCCGAGAAATACCAAATACCGGTCATCGTCCTGGTCGATCAGGCGCTCTCGGCGCGGGTGGAGACGGTTAAACCTGGTATCGTCGACGAGATTCCCCAATCGTCCCGCCTGCGCGGGCATGCGCCGGCGGAGGGGAATTTTGCCCGCTATAAGTTGGCTAACTCTCCGGTTTCGCCGGCAGCGATACCGGGAACCGACGGCTGTGAACATATGGTCACAGGGATGGAGCACGACGAGTTCGGCAACTTCGCCTGCGACGACGAGACCCACACCGCGATGACGGTGAAGCGCTTTCGCAAACTGGAAGAGATCGAACACGACCCTCTGACTCAGAATCTTTGCGCGTCCATCGGTGAAGGCCGGGCCGACATCGGCGTGGTCACCTGGGGTTCCTCGGCCGGGCCCGTCGAAGAGGCGATCCAGGAAGCGCGGCGGCTCGGCATTTCAGTGCGCGGGCTGGTGCCGAAGATTTTAAATCCGCTGCCCCACGCGCAGATGAAAAAGTTTTTCTCCGAGGTAAACCGGGTCATCGTTCCCGAACTGAACTTCACCGGCCAATTGGCTTCGCAGCTCCGGGCAACCTACCGCGTTCCGACCATCAGCTTGACCAAAATCAAAGGGGTGCCTTTGGAGCCCAGCGAGATCGTGGCAAAAATCATCGAGGCCGCCGACGGCCTCCAGCAAAGGAGCGTCCGCCGCTATGGAAGAGCAGGATAAATTTTGTGACTATTTGAGCGGCGTCAACCCGGTCTGGTGCCCCGGTTGCGGCTACTATGGGATCCTCGGGGCATTGGTCGAAGCGTTCGTCGACCTCAAGCTGCCGTCCAAGGAGCTGGCCCTGATATCGGGAATCGGTTGTGCCAGCCGCCTGCCTTACTTTGTCAAGTCTTACGGCTTTCACGGCATTCATGGCCGCGCTCTGCCGATCGCCCAGGGCGTCAAGGTGGCCAATCCGAATCTCACCGTGGTCACCGTGGGCGGAGACGGCGACGGCCTCGCCATCGGCGGCGGTCATTTCCCCCATGTCGCGCGCAACAACGTCGATTTGACCTACATCCTTTTCAATAATGCGATCTATGGAATGACCAAAGGGCAATTCTCGCCGACCACGACTTTGCTCACGTCCACCAAGACCTCTCCCTTCGGCCTGACCGGAGAGGCGCTCAATCCGTCGGCGCTGGCCATCGTCTACGGCGCGAGTTTCGTGGCCCGTGGCTTTTCCGTCAAGAAGGAACAATTGAAAGATTTGATCATGCAGGGCATCCGCCACCCGGGCTTCGCCTTCATCGAGATCCTAAGCAGTTGTTCCTCTTTCAACACCACGGACATGAACGTGGCGCACCTCTTGAAGGCCATCGACACCGTGCCCGCCGATCACGATCCCAAAGACCCGGTGGCGGCCCTGGGGCTGGCCGGCAACGAATCGAAAATCTACCTCGGAGTGCTGCGCCGCAGCCCACGACCCAGCCTGGAAGATCGCTTTCAGGAGATTCAGGAAAAAGCGCAGCGCGGCAATTCTCAGGGCATCGATAACCTGGTCCAGCAATTCGCTTAGGCGCGCAGAGGAGGCATCGTCTTGTACCAATCTATCATCTACCAGAAGGACGGGGCGGTCGCCGTCATTCAGATCAACCGGCCGCAGAAGAAAAACTCGCTGAACACCGAACTAAGACATGAGATGGAAGGGGTGCTCAAAGAGATCGCCAACGATCGCGCTATCAGAGCGGTCGTGCTGACGGGCGGCGAGGAGATTTTCTGCGCCGGCGCCGACATCAGCGAGATCGAAGGAACCGTCAGCGCCGAGGCCGCCTATCAACACGCGCGGGAATTTCAGATTCTTTTCGAGCAGCTCGAGGTTCTGCCGCAACCGGTCATCGCTGCGGTTTCCGGCTACGCGTTGGGCGGTGGCTGCGAG
>ORMF012128045.1_pt1 | contig 12446 bp, 12 predicted proteins | sample 1779871 | NCBI WGS metagenome assembly ORMF01 (sample SAMEA104232316, study PRJEB22302) | groundwater metagenome | biome: forest; feature: aquifer; material: groundwater | place: USA | collected 2011-08-07 | depth 5.4 m | reverse complement strand
GTTGGGGGCCTTCCCGTCGCGGCCACTCGCGGGGAGGCCGTTGAGGGCGGGCTGGTCGGCGCGCGTCCTTCCGCCGAGACGATTGCCCGGGCCTCCGAGCGCGTCCTCGCGCATCTGGACGGGTTCATCCTCGAGGACATATACGCGTCGGCTGCGTATCGAAAGGGGATGGCCGTCGTGTTCGTGAAGCGCGCGCTGACGGCCGCCTTTGAACGGGCGGCGTAGTGCAGCGTCCTCAATCGATCGAGGAGCTCGAGCGTCTGCTCGCCGGACAGTCGTACGTCGTTGAGCGGGCGCTCGCGTTGTCGATCTACCTCGCGCTGAAGCTCCGGCGCCCGCTGTTCCTCGAAGGCGAGGCAGGTGTTGGCAAGACCGAAGTGGCGAAAGCCCTTGCCGCCGCGCTCCGGACCGAGCTCATTCGACTCCAGTGCTATGAGGGCCTCGACGTCGCGCACGCGCTCTACGAGTGGAACTATCCACGACAGCTCCTCGAGATCCGGATGCTCGAGGCCACTCACGAGCTCGAGCGCACCCGCGCGGCGGAGCGTCTGTTCACGGAGCCTTTTCTCATCAAGCGTCCGCTCCTCCGCGCGCTTGGCCATCCACCGGGCGAGGTCCCGGTGCTGCTCATCGACGAAATCGATCGCGCTGACGAGGAGTTCGAGGGTTTTCTACTCGAGTTGCTGTCTGACTATCAGGTGACGATTCCCGAGCTCGGCACGGTGACGGCCGCAGAGCCGCCGGTCGTCATTCTCACATCGAATCGGACGCGCGAAGTGCACGACGCGCTCAAGCGCCGTTGCCTGTACTTCTGGATTCCCTACCCAGACTTCGACAAGGAATATCAGATCATCGTCGCGCACATGCCGGACGCACCGCGGCGGTTGGCGGCGCAGGTGACGGCATTCGTCCAGGAACTGCGGACCGCGGATCTCCATAAGATGGCCGGCGTCTCGGAAACGCTCGACTGGATCGCGGCCCTCGTGGCCCTGGATCAACGCCAACTGGACGAGGCTGTTGTCGCGGACACACTCGGCATCCTGCTCAAGGATCACGACGACATCGATGCGATGCGTGGCAGCCGGTTGGCTCCTCTCGTGGCCCACGCTGTGGCGAGGGCCGACTCACTGAACGCGTAGTCGACGCATGGAGAACAGCCTCCCAGCGAACCTGGTCGTCTTCGTGCGCATGTTGAGGGCGTCGGGTATCCACGTGCGGGCGGGCGGGGTCGCGGACGCCATTCGCGCGCTCGACGAAGTCAGCGTCAGGCGCAGGTCCGACGTGCACGACGCACTGTGTGCCACGTTGATTTCCAGACACGAGGATGTCGAGGGGTTCGACGAAATGTTTCAGCGCTTCTGGCGCGTCTGGCCCGAGAAGCCGGGCACGTTGCCGCGGCCGATGCACGTCCCGGTCCGGGCGCGCACCACCGTTCGCCTGCTGGCGCCGAGTGAGGCGTCTGCCGTCGGCGGGGATGCCGCAGAAGAGGTGCCCGTCGACAGCCCGGTCGCCGTGCGCACGTACAGTCCAGATGCCGCGTGGAGGCGGAAAGACTTCGCGTCGTTCACTCCCGACGACATGGAACTGGCGAGAATCGCTCTGGCCAGTCTGGCATGGAATCCTGGTGCGCGCGTCACGCGCCGATGGATTCCCGGGCGTGGTGGCCCCGTCGATCTGCGCCGGTTGTTGCGCGCGAACGCGAAGTACGGCAGCGAGCTCGTGACCATCCCGCGCCGCACGCGGCGTGTTGCTCCGAGGCCGCTGATTCTCATCTGCGATGTCAGCGGATCGATGGACCCGTACACCCGCATGCTCCTCCTGTTCGCGCACGCCATCGCGGGACGCCGGCGGCGCGTGGAGGTATTCGTCTTCTCCACCCGGCTCGCGAGGGTGACGAGGCAGTTCGCGGCTGCGAGAGTGGATGCCGCGCTGGCGCGGGTCGCACATGCCGTCGGCGACTGGTCTGGCGGTACGCGGATTGGGGAAGCCATCCACGCGTTCAACGTGGAGTGGGGCCGGCGCGTGTTGAGCCGAAGCCCGGTCGTGCTGCTCATTTCCGACGGCTGGGATCTGGGGGAGCCGGACCGGCTCGCGCGCGAAATCGCGCGGCTCCAGCGCAGCGTGTCCCGGCTTGTGTGGTTGAATCCACTGCTTGGGTCGCCGGGTTACGAGCCGCTCACTCGCGGCATGCGGGCGGCGCTGCCGTTCGTTGACGATTTCCTCCCGGTCCACAACATGGCCAGTCTCGAATCGCTGGCGATGCACCTGAACACCTTGCCCCGCGATCGCCGCGATCGGTCGTCATGGAACTGAAAGCGCAGTACACGTTTGATGCCCCGCTCGCCCGCGTGTGGGAACGACTGATGGATCCCGCGGCCATCTCCGCGTGTGTGCCGGGCTGCCACAAGTTCGAGCCGATTGGCGAGGATCGTTATCAGGTGGTGCTCACCGCCGGTGTAGCCGCGGTGACGGGGACCTTCGAAGGTACGGTTGCGCTCGTGGACAGACAGCCGGAAACGTCCTACCGGCTGATCGTCGAGGGTAAGGGACGTCCCGGATTTGCCAAGGGTGACGTCATAATTGTGCTCACGCCCCGAGAGGGAGATGTGGTGGTGGAGGTCGCTGGCGTGATGGCAGTCGGCGGGCTCGTCGCCCAGGTCGGTCAACGGTTGCTTGGTACGACGGTGCGGATGATGATGGACCGCTTTTTCAAGTGCATGCAGTCGAAAATCGTCGCTGGTTAACAATCCTGCCATTCTGCAATCCTGCAGTTGTGCTATGTTGATGCCGCGTTCAGGTGCTCAATCCGAGCATCAAAGGGAACCCCGTGAAAATCGGGGACGGTCCCGCCGCTGTAATCGGGGACGAACGCCGCACGAAGCCACTGGTCCGGTACGCTGGACGGGGAAGGCGCGGCTAGTAGAACGATCCGAGAGTCAGAAGACCTGCCTGGGCGCTCAACCGTTGACCCTTCGTGGATAGAGGGTATCGGCGTTGCGTGCCCGCTCGTGCCCGGTGTCGCTACCGGACGCTCTGTTGGTCCGCAGCCCCTTCGCCACGAACAGGAGGTGCTGCATGCGACCGACACGCTCCCGGCTCCCTTCCGCGTTCACCGTTATCATCGTCATTGGCGTTGCCGTCGCGTTCCCCGCGCGGGCGCAAACCCCAACGCCGCCTCGCTTCGAGCAGCAGATCGTCGTGACGCCCACGAGGTCCGAAAGCACACTCGATCGGGTGCCGGCGTTCGTCACGCTGCTCGATGCGGACGACATCGCAGAGTCCTCCGCCCAGGATGTCGCCGACCTGCTGCGCCAGACAGGCGCGCACGTGACCGACGTATCCGGCAATCGACGCAGCTACCGCGTGGACCTGCGCGGTTTCGGCGCGACGGCAGGGCTGAACACACTGGTCCTCGTGGACGGACGGCGAGTGAACCAGCCCGATCTGGGCGGGACCGACTGGGCCCAGATTCCGCTTGCGCGAGTTGCCCGCATCGAGGTGATCCGAGGTTCGGGGGGCGCGGTGCTGTTTGGAGACAACGCCGCGGGCGGCGTCATCAACATCGTCACGAAGAGCGCCGAGAAGAACGAGCGAGTCGCGAGCGTGTCAGGCGGCTCGTATTCATCCCTCTCCTCGGAGGTCACGTCGACCGGCAAACGCGGTGAGATGTCCTACGCGGTGTCGGGCCGTTATGGTCGATCCGACGGGCATCGAGAGAACGCCGACACGGCGGGCGGCGATGTCGGCGGGCAGTTCTCGTTTCGCGCCAGCGAGCGGTTTCAGTTCGTCGTCAACGGCGGGTATCACGGAGACAGAACTGGCCTTCCGGGAGCGATTACCGCGACAGACGTTGCGGCGGGATTTGACCGCGGCGCCAGCAAGACGCCCAACGACTTCGCCGACATCGACGACTCGTATGTGATGGTAACGCCACGCATCACCCTCGGCTCGCGCGGCTACGCCTCGCTCGACTTCTCGGTCCGGCAGCGCGATTCCTCGTTCTTCAGCGCATTTTCAGGAGGCACGTTCACCGGTGACACCGGCACGCGCACGCTGGCGGTCTCGCCCAAGATCGTGCTGCAGGCGCCACTCGGTATCGCCGTCAATCACGTGGTGGCAGGTTTCGATGCCTCGAGCGCAGAAGAAGGAATCACCAACACCATCGTCTTTGCTGGGGTTCCGGACACCGGTCTCTTCACGCTCAGAAAGATGAGCCGCGGGTTGTATCTGCAGAACGAGCTGCGGGCTGGCCGCGTCGCGCTCACTGCCGGCTACCGGTACGATCACGGCGGCTACTCGTTCAAGCCAAGTACTCCCGATCGACAGGACTACGACGCCCACGCGGGCAGTGTGGGCGCGACGTTTGGGGCGACGAAGCAGGCAACTGTTTTCGGACGCGTCTCCCGCAGCTTTCGCTATCCGGTGCTCGACGAGCTGTTCGACTTCTTCGGCAACACCATCCAGACGTCACTGGTCCCACAGCGATCGACGGACTTCGAAGGTGGCGTGCGCATTGAATCGAGGGCCACGCAGGCGAGCATCAGCATCTTCCGCCTGAATGCCGACGATGAGATCTTCTTCAATCCCGTTGGCGGCGCGTTTGGCTTCGGAGCCAACGAGAACCTCGATGGCAGGAGCCATCGAACCGGACTCGAGGTTGCCGCGTCGAGTCAGGTCGGCATCGCGCAGGTCGGAGGCACGCTCACGTTCGCGAAGACTGACGTCGACGGCGGGCGCTACGACGGTGAAAGGATGCCCGGCGTGCCGGGTCGGCGGGCGACCATTCACGCTCACGTGCCGGTGACCAACCGGCTGTCGCTCGGCCTGGAAGGACTGTTCGTCGGCCAGCGCCGCTTCGAGGGCGACTTCGGCGGCAGGTTCGCCGAACAGGACGCGTACTTCCTGCTCAACGCCAAGCTCGCGTATCGGCAGGGTCGCACCCGGCTGTTCATCGATCTGAAGAATCTGTTCGATGAAGAGTACAGCGAGTATGGCGTGCTGGGAGGGTTCCCGGCCCAGCGCGCGTTCTATCCCTCCCCGGGCATTCACGCGCTTGCTGGTGTGGAGGTTCGATTCTAGGTCTTGAATTTACGCAGGTCGGCCGGGATGTAGTGGACGTAAGCGTTCAGCAGCGTAATGGCTTCACTCTTCTCATCCAGGTCGGCCGCGAGCACGTCGCGCAGCGACGCAATGCCGGCAAGGGCGCCGTTCTCCAGCACGATGAGATGTCGGACGTGGGATTGCTGCATGCGGCCCAAACACACGTCATAGGCTTCATGGGCTTCGGCGACGATGAGGTCGGACGACATCACTTCTCCAACTGATGTGGCGACGGGATTGCGGCCCGCAGCGACCACACGGTTGAGCACGTCGCGCTCGGAGAAGATGCCGACGAGGCGGCCGTTGTCGACAACCGGGACGGCCCCGATCTGATGCGTCGTCATGAGCCGGGCCGCGTCGGCAACCGAAGCGCCGTGCTCCACGGTGAAGGTCTCGCGCTCGCCGAGGATCGCTCCAATCGACTTCATCGCGGTGCCTCCGGTTGCATTCTACGCTCCAAGAAACCCGTGTGCTAGACACGCCTGAATGCGTATCCGCGCGATGTTTCGCCCGGCAATGCGCGCCTACATCATCCCGCTCGTCTCTGGAATCGCGCTCACCTCCAGTGCATTTCTACCGTGGGTTCACGTGGGTGAGGTCGCTCTCGAGGGCTCGACCGAAATGGCGGCTCTCTGGGTGCTTGGACTGGGCGGGCTCGCCGCAATCCTCGCGACGTTGAGTCTTATCACCCGCAAGAACTCGAGGCACCCGCTCCTGGTGATCGGCCTGGTCTCGCTCGGCATCATGTTCCTGTCCTGGCGCATCATGCCGCGCATGGCTCTCGAGCGCGCGCTGACGCGTTCGCAGGCGCTCGCCATCGTGGGGGGCGCGCCGATGGCCGGCGCTCCGGTCGCGCGGGTCGGAAACGGCATCTACCTGGGCTTGGCCGCCTCGGTCGCCCTCGTCGGTTTCGGCCTCACGATTGTCATCAAACGCGCCTCGCAGCCCTACATCGTCGCGCCGAGCGACGACGACGTCGAGTAGGCTCGCTGCATGCTTATCCTGATGGTCGCCGCGACGAGCGGCGAGGTGGCGCCTGTTGCCGGCATGTTCGGCGAGACGATTCGACCTGGTGCCCGACTGTCCCAGTGCATCTTCGCCGGTCACGACGTTCATGTGCTGATCACCGGCGTGGGGATGGTCGCGACCGCCGCATGGTGCTCGCGTGCGCTGACGGAGCAATCCTACGACCTGGCCTTGAATGTCGGGGTTTGTGGCAGCTTCGACCGTGCCCTCGAGCCCGGACACGTCGTGCACACCGTGTCGGATCGCATCGTCGAGCTCGGCGCCGAGGACGACGAGAGATTTCTGTCGATCGAGGAGCTGAACCTCCCCGATGTGGACGTTGCAGCTCCCTATGCCCGTGCCGAGTTGGTGAATCTGTCGCCGCCCCCCAACGCCGTGCTTCTCGAGCTGCGGCGCGTTTCGGGAGTGACGGTGAACACAGTACACGGCAACGAGCGATCGATTGCCCAAGTGGTGCAGCGCTTCAAGCCACAGGTCGAGACGATGGAGGGCGCCGCATTCATGTATGCCTGCTTGATCCACGCGGTTCCGTTCGCGCAGGTGCGTGCGGTGTCCAACTTCGTGGAGAGGCGCAACCGGGATCGGTGGCGCGTGTCTGAGGCGGTTGGCAGTCTTGGAGCAGCGACCGCGAGGATTCTCGAGGCTGTATGACCCTCTCGCTTGGCGCCTCGCCGTGCCCGAACGATTGCTTCATCATCGACGCGATCGTCAACCGGCGCATCGACCTGGAGGGTCTCGAATTGTCGATGCAGCTTGCCGACGTTGAGACTCTGAACAGGGCGGCGTTCGCCGGGCAGGTCGACATCACGAAACTGAGTTTCCACGCGTACGCCTACTGTGCCGATCGGTACGTGGCGCTCGATGCCGGGAGCGCGCTCGGGAGGAATTGTGGGCCGCTGTTGATTTCGCAGCGGGAGATCTCGATCGAGGAGGTCGCCTCGGGTCGAGTGACGATCGCGATTCCTGGACACTACACAACTGCGAACCTCCTGCTCGGCTTGGCGTTTCCGGAAGCACGGAATACGACGGAGCTCGTGTTCTCTGAAATCGAATCCGCGATCCTGAACGGGGACTACGATGCCGGGCTGATCATTCACGAGAGCCGATTCACCTACGAGGCCAAGGGCTTGAGGAAGATTATCGACCTCGGGGAATACTGGGAAGGCGAAACGGGATGTCCCATCCCTCTCGGCGGTATCGTCGTGAAGCGGGCGCTGCCCGAGGAGGTGAAGCGCACCGTGAACCGCGTGCTGCGGCGCAGCGTGGAGTACGCCTTTGCCAACCGGGCGGCCAGCCTGCCGTTTGTGCGCGCGCACGCGCAGGAGATGAGCGAGGAGGTCATGTATCGGCACATCGACCTGTACGTCAACCAGTACTCAATCGATTTGGGATTGGAGGGCAAGCGCGCCGTCGAAACGCTCTTCGCGAGAGCCGCGTCGAGCGGGGTCATCCCCGCGGTGAAGGAGCCCCTGTTTCTCGCGTGAGACTCGAGCCGGCGCCAACTACAGAGCCGCTTGCACCGCGCGATCACGTGCTGAGTTCATCGCGAAGTTGGGAGTGGCGAACGAGGAGGTCGACGAGTCGGTCCATTGGCTGGAGATCATCGGTGATGTTCCGTATCTCAGCGCCGATGAAGTGCAGCCTCTGCTACAGGAAGCGGTCGAAATCCGCGCCATCATCGGCCGTTCGCTTGGCACCGCCAGGCGTAACCACCAGAAATGACGTGATCCACCAGATAACCAAATGACCAGATGCCCAAATGACCAGATAACCAAATGACCAAATGACCAAATGACCAAATTCGCCTATCACCGGGGGTGCAGTACCGCCGCGAACGCTTCGGCGGCGGCGACTACGCGAGGCCCTGGCACGACGAACTCGTCGCCGCCGAGGAGGTACACGCGATTGTTCTTCACGGCCGGAACCGCCGGCAGAATGTTCCAGGCGCGCCGCTCCGCGTCAAGATGCTCCTGGCGAAACGAGCTGCCATAACGAAGTTCAATGATGACTTCTGGCGCACGCGTCAGGATCATCTCGGTGCTCATCTGCACCGATTGACGCCGCGTGTCGGCCAGCACGTCTGACCCTCCCGCCAGTTCGAGGAGATCGTGGAGGAAACCGTACCCGCCACTGGCATCCACTTGCCGCAACACGCCGGGCTCTCGTCCAAAGACGAGCAACGTTTTCGGTCGAGGCCGCCCGGCCACGCGATTCTTCACGGCGGCGAGCTGCTGTTCGATCCGCCAGGCGGCCGCCTCGGCGGCTGCAGTGGCGCCGACCCGTGCGCCGAGCGAGCGGAGCGTCTCCGTGATGTCCGAGAGGTCGCGATGCTCGTAGCGGAACACCGCAATGCCCGCCCGCGCAAGCTGCTGCTTCAGGTCGGTTTGCGTGTCGTATACAAGGACGAGATCAGGCTTGAGCGACAGGAGACGCTCGACGTTCGGATCGAGCAGGCCTCCGACGCGCGGAAGCTCGTCGACGGCCGGCGGGAAGTGGTCGTAGCTGCTCACGCCGACGAGCCTGTCGCCGGCGCCCATGGCAAACAGCATTTCGGTCGTTGCGGGAATGAGCGAGACGATGCGTCGAGGCGGGGCCTGCGCGGCTCCTCCCAGTGTGAGTCGAAGTGCGGCAAGCAGAACGGCCGCGAGGCGGACCCGTGGGATGTCCGCGCAGAAGTTACGGCAGCGACATGCGGGTGGCCGCGAACGGGGCGCCCCGCCGGGCGCGGAGGCGTCTTCCGTGACGGGGGCCTTTCGCCGAGCACCCGGTGGGGCTGTTCGCGGACAGGCCCCGCCTTCGCTGCTGGAGAAATGACGCGGGCGCTTCGCTAGGCGCGACGGAACAGCAGCCATAGAAATACCGGTCCTCCGATGATGGCCGTGACAATACCGACGGGCAGTTCCACCGGGGCGAACAGCGTGCGGCCGACGAGATCGCAGGCGATGAGAAAGGCGCTGCCGAAGAGCGCCGAAGCGGGCAAGACGAGGCGATGATCGGCGCCGACGATCAACCGGACGAGGTGCGGCACGATGATGCCGACAAACGCAACTGGACCTCCGAGCGACACAGCGGCGCCGACGGCAAGGGACGCGCTCGCAAGTGCCACGCGCTCGCTGCGGACGACGTTGACGCCGCGTGCCGCGGCCGATTCCGTGCCGAGGCTCAGGAGGTCCAGCACCCGGGGCAGGGTGGCAAATCCAATCCAGGCGGCGGTCATCGGCACGAGCGCGGTGACAAGCGGCGCGTACGAGGCGACGTCGAGCGACCCCATCATCCAGCGCGATGTCTGAAACGTCGCGTTGAAGTCGGCGAGGTACTGCACGAAGCGGACGACGGCCGACAGCAGCGCCGTCAGCGTGACGCCCGCCAGTAGAAGCACCATCGATGAGGAGCCTCGCCGCCGCGCGATCGAGAGGGCGTAGACAATCGCCAGCGCGCCAACAGAGCCGGCAAAACTGGCCAGCGGCACCGCCGACACGCCGAACAGCGTGAAGTCGGCATGGAAGGTAATGGCCAGCATGGCGCCGAGCGAGGCGCCGGCGGAAACCCCGAGCGTGTCCGGAGAGGCGAGGGGATTCCTGAGCAGCGCTTGAAACACAACGCCGGAGAGGGCGAGAGCGCTTCCGACGAGACCCGCGGCAAGCACGCGCGGCAGCCGCGCCACGAAGAAGATCTGGGCGTCAACGTTCTGGGCGAACGGCCGGCTTCGGTCGAACGCTCTCGCCAGGCTGATAGGTGTACTCCCGGCAAGGGGTGCGACGAGAATGGCCGCCGCCGCCAGGCTGCCGAACAGGAGGAGTGTCTTGACGAAGCGGCGCCTCACGGCGTCCCCGGGGGGCCCGATCGCGCCACAGGGACCACGGTAAGGTGGCCGGCGCGCTCGTGGAACTGCACGTCGGCGTCCACGTCGTACACCGCACGAATGTTGGCCGCCGTGAGCACGCTCCGCGTGTCGCCGTCGGCGATCGTGCGTCCGTGCTTCAGCAAGACGACGCGAGTGCACAGCGCCGCGGCGAAGTTCAGATCGTGCGTTGACACGAGGATGGTCGCGCCGCGATCGTGGTTCAGGCGCCGCAACAACGAGGCGATTTCGAACTGGAAGGCCAAGTCGAGCGACGAGGTGGGTTCGTCGAGCAGCAGCACGTCGGATGCCTGGGCCAGCGCGCTGGCAATCACCACGCGCTGCTTTTCGCCGCCGCTCAGTGTGGCAAACGTTCTCGTCTCGAGGGCGGTGGTGTCGGTGGCGGCGAGGGCGGCGCGGGCAATCTCGAGGTCGTCGCGGCCCTCCAGTGCAAATGCGCCCAGATGCGGATACCGTCCCATCAGTACGATATCGAGGACCGAGAAATCGAACGTCGAGTGCGTGTCCTGGGGAACAACGGCGATTTGGCGGGCCAGCGCGCGACGGGTCAGAGCCTCGACCGGTTCGCCGTCGAGCGTCACGCGGCCCGACCGGGGTCGCAGCATGCCCGCCAGGATCTTGAGCAGCGTGGTCTTGCCGGATCCGTTCGGGCCGAGCAGCCCGACGACGTCGCCGCGGTCGATGCCGACAGACACGCGGTCCAGCACCAGCCGGGCGCCGGCGCGATCGCTGCTGTAGGCAAACGACACCTCATGCGCCCGCAGCATTCCCGTTCCTCAGGCCGTATGGATGGCAGCGCACCGCGCAACTGTCCTTGCCGCCTCGCGCGGAGGTGTGGTCGCGCAGGGAAAGGGCGGGTTACAATCAGCCGTCCCCGGGCAGCAGGGTCGCATCGATGCTCCTTTCGGCGTCTCACGCGCCGACAAAGGACGCCCCCGAGTGGCCTGGTTTCCTGACTCGCGGATGAGCACGCTCCGCGCGTCTTCCCGAACCGGAGGTCCAGTGACGGCCCGGAGGGGAACTCCAGGCCTGCGCGAAGCGCTGGCCGCTTACAGTGGCGGGACCGTGTGGGCGTTCCACCCACTTCCCTTGGCCGCCGGGGCGAGCGTCAGAGTGGTTCCTGCTGGCGAGTATAGCCCGGGACGTGCCGGTTGCTCGACCGCAGGTTTTTGCATAACATTACCGGCTAGTGCCAAGGCAGTCCCATAGCCAAGAGGAGCGCATGAGCAAGAGTTCGACCGTGACCGTTCGCGAAAGGCCCGTTGAAGAGGTGGCTTCCGCGAATGTCGGCGGTCTCACGATTCACGGCGAGACGTTCGTGGTTCAGACTGATCAGCGAGTCGAGCTCGTCGATCTCACGAACCGCGTCATGGAATTCGTCCGGCGCTTCAACATCCGGGAAGGTTTCGTCAGTCTCTGGTCGATGCACACGACCTGCTCGCTCTTCATCAACGAGTTCCAGACGGCGCTGCTCGCCGACATCCGGCGATTTCTCGAGCAGATGGTCGCGCGCGACGCGGAGTGGATGCACAACAATCCGGATCACTCCGATTGCGATCGGATGAACGCGGACTCGCATCTGCGCGCGTTACTGCTCGGCCACAACCTGACCCTGCAGGTCAGCGGCGGGGAAGTCGTGCTCGGTCAGTGGCAACGCATTCTCATGGCCGAGCTCGACGGCCCGCGCGCGCGATCGTTGCGAGTGCAGATCTTCGGCGTCTCCTGACCTGATACCTGAATTTGGTTATTTGGTCATTTGGTAATCTGGTCAAGGCTGGTCATTTTGTCAGGTGCGCGTTTGGCCGAGACCAGATGCCCAGTTGACAGGATACGTAAGTTCAGGGATCGCGACCAGATAACCAGATGATTAACTGACCAAATGCAGCACTCCCGCCTGGTCCGGTCTGGTCTCGCTGACATCGCGGAGAAGCTGGATGTCGGCGCGCGTCTGGACAGAAACGAGGGCGTGCGGCTGTTCGAGTGCCCGGATCTCCTCGCAGTCGGCTGGCTCGCGAACCGCGATCGCGAGCGGCGACACGCCGGCCGGACCTACTACAACCACAACATCAGGCTCGAAGCGACGAACGTCTGCGTGGCAAGCTGTCTCTTTTGCGCCTTTGCGCGGCTGAAGCCGGGCGACCCGGGCGCCTACACGATGTCGCTCGACGAGGCGTGGGACAAGCTGCGCACACGCAGTCATCAACCGCTCACCGAAATCCACGTCGTCAATGGGCTGCATCCCGACCTGCCGTTCGACTATTACACGGAGCTGCTGCGAGGCTTCAAGCGCATCCGCCCGGACGTCCACCTCAAATGCTTTACGGCGGTTGAGATCGCGTTCTTCGCGGATCTCTACGCGATGACCGACGAGCAGGTGCTGCGCGATCTTATGGCCGCGGGCCTCGACTCGCTGCCGGGAGGCGGTGCCGAGATTTTCGCCGGGCGCGTGCGCCGCAAG
>ORMF012489895.1_pt1 | contig 12456 bp, 14 predicted proteins | sample 1779871 | NCBI WGS metagenome assembly ORMF01 (sample SAMEA104232316, study PRJEB22302) | groundwater metagenome | biome: forest; feature: aquifer; material: groundwater | place: USA | collected 2011-08-07 | depth 5.4 m | reverse complement strand
GGCACGCGCATCTATTGAATCCATCCCGTTTACACGATGTGGGCTTCGCCTGCAAAAACCTTTGGCGTACCTGCAACAACTATTCTATTTGAGCGCCTTTTTTTGCGTTTGGTACCCTGGGGCTTTGCACTAACTGTACTCAGTCGCGCTCACTTAAACTTCAATAAATTGACTTTAGGTGCAGGGGACTTACGCGACTAATTGATTTTGATGTTGTTTTCGCTTAACCACTTTTCCGCACTCTGCTTCTTCTGTGCGACCCACTCAACGTACGCATTTCCATAACGGTAATAGCGGCTGAAAAAAACGCTCCGAGTAAAGACAACAAAATATTTCCGCGATTTTGCTTTTTCCTGTATTTCCTCATTGTACCATTCAATGGGAACGGTCATTTCAGCGTCAAGTGCAACGCCGCCTTTTTCGTCCAAATCATCCCACGACCGTGCAAACTCATTAAGTTTGTTGTTAAATCCTTCGACTCTTTTTCGATATTCGGGTTTGAGATTTTTAACATCTAAGTCTAAGTCGGGAGTTTTTTCCGACTTAAAGAGATTGCCTACCGATTTGACGACTTTCTCGAACACTAAACCACCAAATTAGCCATCTATCTCGTTTATTTTAAACCCATTCAATGGAGAGCCATTACTCAACTCATACATTTCGTGAATTAGAACGGTTAGGTTGTAGGCAATCCGCTTGGACAATAGCTCGTTCATCTGCGCCGTCGGATTCTTTGATTTCAGGGTGGCCGAATTTCTTTTTAACCGCCGCAAACTTGGATTCCACGTTCGACCTTTTGTGGTAGTGTTCGTAAAATTCATCTTGCCTCATCTGGAAGTAGTGGAACAATTTCTTAAACAGGCGGAACTTCGAACCGCCCATCAGACGTTTTCTTGATGTATTTTCCCAATGTTCGGGCGATCTCTTTCCCTCGCATTTGCCGCAAATTCATGAACCTCACCGCACTACTATAATACTATACTACTGCAATAAAGCATAAATACTTTACTACTATACTACTTATGGTGAGCACATGGAACGAAAAGTGACAAGTATCAAAATCGACCCAGAAGTATGGAAAAAGGCCAAAATTCATGCCCTTCAGAAGGGCATGGGTATAGGCCAGTTGGTCGAAGCAGCCCTAATCCACGAGATACAACGATAGCTATTTTAACCTCGTCAATGAAGTCATTGGCAGGTGATTTTTCATGGATTTGGAATGGATTGCAGAAGACACGACGAAAGAAACGCTCGCTCACGCATCGCTGTTGGAAGTGAATGGGAAAAAAACTACGTCGCCACAGCAACTTCTGACGCATCGCGATCAAGAACTTCTGGGAGATGACGCTCGGTTTAAGAGCAACATCGCCTTATGCCCCGAATTCTTAGAATACGCGACATTCCAAGGAGCAGGACAAGACACGCACACCACCAATGCCCTCATCAAGCGCATGGAACTACGCAAACAACCCGGAAAAATCAACTTAGTCTATGCCCGCATCCCTAGCGGCTTTCTCATCAACGGCATGCGTCACCCGATTTCCGGCATCAATCAATTTCAAGCTTCGGGATTGGTCAGCGCCCAAATCGAGGCAGACGCCGATCTGCTTATTCCCCCGCTTCCAACGGGCATCAGCTCAGTCGACCAGTTCGAAATGGTGCTGGAGCGGACTATCGTCGAAAACCAAACCGCCAACAAGGAACGGGACTTGGTCGGGTACATTCCCACTACGGCAGACATTCCATTGGCGAGGGAAATGGTAAAAAGCTATTTAAAAAAGGGCGTACGGTTCTTTGGAATCGATTATTCGGGCTCCCATCTTAACCGTTCATTGACACGCGTAGTCGTAAGTACCCTTCGCGAAATGCTAAAAATTAAACGAAAAGCAGGGGAAAACACGGACAAGCAGTACTATTTGCACGTCTTCGACGTGGCATCGTGCAAGAAGTCATCTAGCTCAGTTACGCCGGTTGCAGATGTTTTAACACACGCCTATGGCGTTGACTCAACCTCCGGCGTTATCTGGGGTGGCGGGATTCTAGTCAAAGAAAGACTCCGGATGTTTAACATGTCCGATTATGGCGCATATCAGTTAGGCGCGTTGGATAGCTACAATTTATCCGCGCCAAAGGATGTTCAAGCCGCATCCGCCCAGACCGCGTACAAAATGCTACGCAAGCTACGATTGGTTGACACTAAACAGGAAGACCAAAAAATCGTCGAAAAAATCATGGATGGGCGGCCGTCGTTTGGTTATGGACCATATTTGGCGCAAAAAGACAAAGCCGACCCCTTAATCAAAAACATCTTCAAGGACGTTAAGGAAATTCAGGCTTTGGCAGGGTGACGCATATGCCGAACTGTTATAGATGCGAATTGGAGAAAAGCCCCGACAACCTCGGAGTACGAGTTGTAAGCGTAAAGGACGGCGTCGATAATGACGGCCTTACTAAATATCGAAAAGAAAAGAGGCTTGTTTGTGGCGTTTGTTCGTCTGAAGGCATTATTGAATCTATACGAAACCTTGAAGACCTTCTTAATGAACGGCTGGAAGAAATTGGAAACGCCACTGCTAGGTGAATAAGACTACTTCAAATGTAGGTAGACGACTTTAGGTGCAAAGCTACTGTCGCCGAAGTCTTCTAGTGCAAAGCTGTACCCTGAACCAAAACCTTTGGCTTTCGACTTTTTGTCAAGCATTTTCTTGCATCATATAATGCTTTGCCAAGCGTAAGCCCCGGCTATTTAAGGATCGGGGCAGGCTGGAAAAAAAATCGTTAAGTAACTTTACTTGCACACACCTAGACGCCAAAGGCAACCGAACCGGTGCTCGCAAGAACACCGGCTCGATGCCTGCGGCAACGCATATAGCATACCGGAATACAGGGCGCGGCTTTGTTTTCCGGCACGCTATAGGCAAACCGCGTCACTTGACCTGGACCGGTTTGCTGCATACCCCCGCGCGGGTCAAAAGCGGACACTGCTTTGCGGCAATACCGCTTTTCCGCGCGGAACCCAAAGGAGGTGGTTGCGGGATATGACGCAGCACGGGGCGTTTGCGCATGCGCCGGAAAATCCGGGGCGGGTCGACATGCCGCGCATAACGCCAAGTCTGGATTAGTCTCTAGACGTGTCGAGGTGTTCGACACGGGTTCCACTGCGGCCAGCGTACGCTTTGACGTGTACGGTCGCGATGGGATTGGGAGCTTTCGGCCTTCAGCGGGCCGGGGGTACAGAAATCAAAACGAGGGGTGATTGCATGAATACACCAGCGCCAAACAATGCATGGCTAGGACTGCTGGCGCTGGTCATGATTTCGGGTTTGCTCGTTGCCGAAACAACGGACGCGCAAGCCACAAGTCAGGCCAGTGCAGACAGTTCGGTAACAATAGTCGTAAGTGGAGTGGCCAATACCTTAAGCGATGTGGTACTCAAGCTACGGGTATTCATCGACTCGATGGTGACGGCCACGGCCAGTGCCATTGGGGGCAATAGTTCCGCCGATGCGTCGGCTTCGTCCGATACGCGGCTGAACGTGAATGCCGAATCTGAAGATGGTGACTTCAAACTGAAGGAATCCATCAAGACCAAGACGGAAGCGGATGCCTCCGTCAGCGGTGACGGTACCGCCAAGGCCTCGGCCAGCGCCCGTGAGTTTATCAAGCTCAAGGTGATGCTGGACGACTTGGAAGAACAAGGTTGTGACCCTGCGTTGATCGCGGATGCCCGCATCAAACTGGATTCGCAGGCCAAGGCTTTCGTTGAGGCCGGTGATGCGGAAGCGCGCGCCAAAGTCACTTCGGACATGAAACTTTTCTGGAAGGACTTCGGTGACAAAGTGAAGCTGCAGTTGATGATCAAGCAGAAGGCCCTGGCAGAAGCCAGCAGCAGTGGAAATGCCACGGCCAATGCCACTGCGGAAAGCGCGGCCTTGCTGAAATTGCAGAACCAAGTCAAAGACTTGAACCTGCAGTTGAGCATCTTGTTGTCGGCTTTGGCCCAGGCAGAAAGTGGCGTGACTCAACCGGTCAACGCCACGCCGACGCCTACGGCTGCTCCGACGGCTACGCCTACGGCAACACCGACGGCCACGCCCACGGCTACGCCGAGCGCGACGCCGAATGCGACGGCTACGCCGACGCCTGAGCCTACGGCCACGCCGGAACCTGAACCGGAAGAAGGTGGTTTGACGACGATCATCGTCAACATCAACACTTTCGTCCAGGCCATCGTCAACGCGTTGAACGGCAACGCGACGGCCACGGCTGACACGTCGGTCGACGTGGAAGCCAGCGCCAACGGCGGCTCGTCAGCTGTTGTGGATGCGTCCAATGATGCGGCCGCTGCAGCCAGTGCCGACAATGGTTCGGCCAGTGCCGACGCGTCCAGCGAGACGGACGTTAACGTGTCAACCGAATCGGACGGCCTGACGCAGATCATCGTCAACATCCAGACGATGGTCAGCGCTATCGTCAACGGCATCAGCGGCAACGCGACGGCCACGGTGGACAACAGCGTGAACGTGGAAGTGAACGCGGAAGGCGAGGAGCCCACGGCAACCCCGGCGCCCAGTGTGACGCCGGAACCGACGGCTACGCCCACGGCGACGCCAACGGCCACGCCTGAGCCTACGGCGACTCCGACTCCGGAGCCGACTGTAACGCCCACGCCGGAACCGACGGCCACGCCAAGCCCGTCTCCGACGGCCAATGCGACGGCCAACAGCTCGACGGACGTCAACGCCAGTGCGGGTTGATGTCCAACGGCGGCACCCCGGGGATCAACTCCCCGGGTCTTTCTTTCTTTTTTATTTTTCCAAAAAACAATGCACCAACGCAGGAATCGAAAAAACCTTCATGGAGGTGATGGAAGATGGACGCACATGCCCGAAGCATGGCCGCACTGGCCGTGATTTTGGCCTTGATGGCCAGCATGCTTTTCGCCCAATCGTCCGCCGTCACCGCTTCCGTTGAATCTTCCGCTTCAAGCGACGGTTCGACCCAGACATCCAGTTCGGTAACGACACAAGGAAGCGGTGCCAGCGGTTCGGCTGTGGCATCCGCCCGCTCCGACGACGGGTCATCGACACAAGTCAGCACCAGCCAATCCACGTCAATGGGAACGGGTTCCGACTCGGCGGACGAATTGGCCCAAGCGCACTTCGCCCATTTGTCGGCCATCGTGGACGACTTGGAAGCCTTCGGCTTTGATGCCCAATTGGTGGCTGAAGCGCGTTCGGAATTGGCCGAACAGCAACAGGCCTGGTCCGATGCGTCCACGGACGCAGAGCGCCAAGCCGTCAGTGCGCGCATGAATGCGTACTGGTCGGCGTTGCGTGAGCGCGTGCGCGCATCCGGCGTCTCGTACGACTTCGACGTGGCGTTTGGCGCCTCGTCGGCAGTCAGCGGTCTTACCGTGGTCTCGTCCACCGGCGGCTCCGGATCGGTGACGTCGTCGGCAACTGACGCATCCGCCACCTTGAACCCTGTGTTCAATACGGCGGACGACGCGTCGGCCCGGATGGACACAACGCAGCGGCAAGGCGCGTCGGGCTTTGCCGACGTGCTGATCCAAGGCGCGCTCGGCGCGGCCACGTCGGTGGGCGCCGTGTTCAGCGCGTGGGTCGGCGCGGTTTTGGCGTTGTTCTAGCAGCGCAAATGCCGGCCGTAAAAACGGCCGGTCTTTTTCCTTTTTTTTTGCGTCGTGGTCCAATCCGGCTTCCAAGAAAACGGCTTTAAAAGCCGTCGTATGCATAAACTTTTTCCCTGATTGGCACAGGAATGCGTATTTTCCTTTCCAATTGCAGTCAGTTCCAACTCAAAAAAAGCGGCCGTACCCGTAGACACCTTTTCTTTGAGAAGAAAAGCTGCGCGAAACGAAAGGACGGCAGGGAAAAACAAATCCAGGAAAAAAGCGACCGTGGTCTAGTGGTATGATACGACCTTGCCAAGGTCGATACGGGGGTTCGATCCCCGCCGGTCGCACTCATTTTTATTTGAACGCCTAGTTTGAAGGGGGCGAGGCGCAGGCCGCGCCAGGGGGAAACCCAAAGGTTGCCCCCGGGGCGACCGTTCGCTTCTGGGCGGTCGCACTCATTTTTCTTTTTTCCAATTGTGTTTTTTGTAAATCCGCGGGCCGTGGCTTGATTTTAACGCGTTTTGACACTATTTTTTCTGCAACGAACTACGGTGGGGATTTTTTTTGTGAAAGTGGCTTCCAGCTTGCTTTTGGTCGGTGCCGTTGCCGTCTTCCTGGTTGGATTCGGCATCGGTTATGGATTGGATGGTTGGCAGGCTTCTTTGTCGCCTTCCGTTATGCCCATGACCTCTCCAATCGCAACGACGTCTTTGGTTCCAACCTCCATTCCGCCGGTGGCTTTGAGTGCCAATCCTTTCGCCGGGGTGAGTCTGTTTGTTGACCCGGATTCGCCGGCGCAACAGCAAGCCGACGCGTGGCGGGAAAGCCGGCCGCAAGACGCGGCGTTACTGGATAAGATCGCCTTGCATCCGCAGGCCGTTTGGTTTTCCGGCCATGAAGCCCAGCCGGCGTTGTCCGCGGAGAACCTGGTCCTGCGAGCTGAAGCCCAAGATCAAGTGCCGCTCATCGTGGTGTACGCGTTGCCCAAGCGGGATTGCGGCGGCGTGGCAGCGGGTGGCAAGAAAGACAACCAGGCGTACCGCGAGTACATCCGGGACATTGCCGCGGGTTTGGATGGCTACACGGCCATTATCGTCTTGGAGCCGGACGGCACAGCGTCCATCTCTTGCCTCAGCCGCAACGAGTTGGCCGAACGCTGGGAGTTGTTGCAGGTGGCCATTCGCACGTTCAAGTCCGGCGGGCACGCCGTGTATGTGGATGCGGGCAACCCGCGGTGGGTGGGGCTGGAGGAAATGGCGCGCCGGCTCAACGCGTTGAACCTCTCGGAGGCGGATGGCTTTGCGTTGAACGTGGCCAACTTCATTACCACATCGGAAAACGTCGATTACGGCGTCCGATTGTCGGCATTGGTGGGCGGCAAGCCGTTCATCATTGACACGGGCCGCAACGGCAATGGTCCGGCGCCGGACAACCGGTGGTGCAATCCGTCGGGCCGCGCGCTCGGCGTTCCGTTTACCTCGGCTACGGGCCACCCGTTGGTGCACGCGTTTGTCTGGATCAAGCAACCCGGTTTTTCCGACGGTTCGTGCAATGGCGGATCCGGCTCGGGATTCCATGCGCCTTTCGCGTTGGAATTGGCCCGCAATGCGCCGCCGTAATTTGCTTATTTTTGAGCGGTGCAGCCGTTTTGCGTCGTCCATGACGCGCATTCGCCGGCCTTGCAGTATCCTGACGAATATTGGGATTCGGCGCACTCAGAGCCATCGGCAAACACGCAGACGGCGTACGAGCCTGTATTGCCGTTGACCGTTTCCGTGCGTGCGTCGATCTTTCCGCCTCGTTTTTCACAGTCCGTGTGTTGTTTTCCGCACGTGCCGCGGTAAAAGGCCCATTGTTCGCACGACGTGCCGTCCGGAAAGATGCACTCGCCTTCGGCCGTCAACGTGTAGCTTTGTTGTCTGCAGAAAAGCGATGCGGGATTAGCCAGGCCCGTAGTGGATGGTTGGGCCTTGGTCGACTTGACGCATCCGTTTTGGACGCTCCAGGAAAAACACTCGCCGGATTTGCATTCCCCTTTCGTTAAGGCGTCTTCGCTGCATTGCGTCCCGTCCCTGAACGTGCACAATCCGTATTCGGACGTGGACCCGCTTTGCGATTCGTTTTTGTTTTCCAAGGTTCCGCCGGCTTGGATGCAGGCGCTGAATTGTTGTCCGCACGAACCGTGGTAAAACGCCCAGTCGTCGCAATGGGTGCCGTCGGTAAAGACGCAGGTGCCGCTTTGGCCGTCCTTGGTCTGGACGATGCGGTTTTCATAGCCCAAGGTCGCACAATGGACTGCGGCGGGATTGGCCATCGCGGCTCTGGGGCTTTGGCTTGGCGTCGCAGAAACTACCGCTGCGACCGTTGGCGCCAGGGTGGCCGACGGCGTGGGACTTGCGCTTGGACCGTTTTGGGTGCATCCCATCAACAACGCGCCGACTAGCAGAACTGCGAAAAGCAAGCGTTTCATCCCAAAACCACCGCACGTACAATGTTTGCCGGCTATAAACGGTTTGGCTTGTGGATTCTATGGGCGGAGGCCGACTTCCAAGTTGCCCCGGCGTCGTCGCGGTTGTGCAACGGCCAGGTTCCAATGTTGGGCGTTGATCTGGTGGAGAAGCAACGGATCCGATGCGATGTATTTGTCGATTTGCGCGATTTGTTCGGCCGTGCCCACGCGTCGGATGGCCGCGTGAAGCGGGGATCGGCGTAACGCCTCCAACAATGCGATGCGTGAATCCATGGGCTCCCATTCGGGGTGGACCGTGACGAAAAACGCGTTTTTAGGAATCTCGCCTCCGGTTTCGTGCCAGTATGCGGCGCTTCGGTTGTGTTCCCCAGGAAGCTGGAGGATGATTTCGTCCAACGGTTTGTGCGGCGCCGTACCGCTGGAAAATTCGAGTTGCAATCGTTCGGCGTCCGGCCCCCGCTTTCCCGTGATTCGGAACGGCTCGCCGTTTTTGGCAATGCCGGTGACGAATTGGTGGGGGCCTTTTTTGAGTGCTTCGGCCAGTCGTTGCGATCGGATTTTGGGGTGGATCAGCAGGTGCGCGATGAACGCCAGGTTGTGCAACGCCGCTTCATCCATGCGTTGGCGGACTTTTTCTTCGAAAGCCTTCGAATCCGCGTGTTCGTCCGCATCCCACGTCGGATGCCGCTTGGCGAATTCGTCTTGCAGCTCTTTTCGGATGGTTTGTTCCGACACGATGTAATCCAACGGTTTTTCAAAACCGGCTTTTTTTGCCGCGGCCAGGATTTCGTCCCGACGTCGGCTTGCAATCCGTGGCCACTGGTCCAACTTCGTGCCATAGGCGATGCCGTCATGCTGGTGATTGGCCATGACCACGAGCAAGCCGCGCGACAAATGATCCGTGATTTTTTGGAATTCGGCCTCGTCGCGTGTTTTCAACACATCCGGCCGGTTTTGCTCGATCCAAGGCCGCACGACGTCGCGGTACAGCCAGCGCCCGACGTGTTCAGTGGTTCCCCCGGCCGTACTGGAAAACACGTAGGTCGGTACGTCGGGATGTCCGGCAAGCGACGCATTCACTACATGTTGGTCGCTTTCGGCCAACACCAAGATGCCGCGGATGGGGGTTTCCAATCGGGATTGCGGTTCGGCGTTGCCTCGTTTTGGAGATGGGCCGGCGTGGTTTTGTTTCGGCCTGGCTTCCGCTGGGACCAGCCAATTCGGCAATAGTAGCAATGGCAACGCCTTGCCCAGTGTTAGGATTTCGCGACGTTTCATGGGTGAATCAACACACGACTTTCTATCTTTTTATTTGCGCGGCTTTTGGGCCAAAGCTTGAAATGGTTCTGATGGTTTCAATCCATCAATGCTCATTTCGATTCGCGTGTCAACCAACTCGGCTAAAGCCGGCGTTGAGAAGACGGGCGAAAACGAGTACAAAGTGCGCGTGCGCGCGAAACCCGTGGATGGAAAAGCCAACGCCGACGTGGTCGAGGCACTGGCTGAGTACTTCGGCGTGTCCAAACGCCAAATTCAAATCGTGGCGGGCCAGACGTCGAAGCGCAAGACCGTCGAAGTCTCTCTCTAGGGCCCAACGTTCCGGTTGGCTTGCCGACCCATAGCTGTTTAACCCCGATGCTTCCTCCGTATGGTGTAGTGATATCCCATGAGCGATGCTTCCGATTTTTTACTGCTAGGTTTAGGCATCCTGATTTTGACGTTTTGTGGCCCACAGTTGTTGGAACAGCACGACCGGGTCAAACGCTGGTTCCAAGACTCCAGGGAAGACGACTTCACGGACTGAAATTACGAACCGCCCGGATGAACAAAGGCCCATTACTTGTGCTTTTTTCTTTCGTAATCCTTTGAGCCTGCAATGGTTCCTACTCGCCTTTCTTATGGTGCTTCTTCTTGTGGTATTTCAAGACGGTGCGAGCCGCCACTTCCTCCGCCCGCTTTCCGTATCGGCCTTGCTTTTGCGCGCTTTGCTTGATGTGCTCGTACATGCGTTGTTCTTTCGTTCCGACGCCTTTGATGTGCTTGCGCTTCGGCATTTTTTTGCTCCACTCCACCCGCACATAGTATTGTGGCGTTTGCAAAATATTAGCGACACGAAGTTCCACGATTGACGGCGAGTTGGAAAAGAATGTTGGCTGAAGAAAAAAGATTGGAAAAAAGAGAGTGCCGCTGGTGAGATTTGAACTCACGGCGCATCGGTTTCTGCCTAGGACAGGTCTTCAGCTTCGTCAGACGGCACGCAAGCGCGCCATCTTCGAACGCTCTCCTTAGCCTTGCTGAACGGTGAGGTTGCAGCAATCAGGCTGAGCTACAGCGGCGATTGAAAGTAAATCGTTGGATGCGGGATTTAAAGGGCTTTTGTTCGCCAGAGTCTTTACGTTTTTTTTACTTGATGCGGAGCTTTTCTTCCAGCCCTTGTTCTCCGCAGGACCGTAGGGTTTCTTTCCAGTTGGTTTGTGCGGCAAGGTAGGTTCGGATAGAACGTTTGGTCAAGGCGTTGTCATTTGGCGTCGGCGGCCGAGTCAATCGGGCGTAGGCCAAGTTGAGAGTTGGTCGGTGGAGGCTGAGGATTTGTTGGTATTGCGCTTCGGTAATGACCGGTTGGGGTTCGTAGTACGCTTGTCGCAAGGCTTCGTCGATGAGGAAGTCGGATACGGTGCGCATGCCCGTTTTTTCCAATACGTAGTCCAGCACGCGGAGGTACGCGTTGGTTTGCTCGCGCATGGCCCAGGTTTTTTCCAGCCGGTGGGCGTCCGCGGTTTCTTCGGCCGCGTGCGTCGTCCAGGCGAATTGGGGTTCGAGCACTTGGACGCCGAATCGGAAGGCCTGCGATGCGTAGACGTCCAACGGCGCGGGACCGTCCGGCGGCAGGCACGCGTTGCTTATGGCGTGCGCGTTGACGGTGACGGCGTCGTGGCACAAAACGGCGTAGTCAGCCGGCAGCTTGCCTTCCAACGCGGATTGGAGTTGGGCGGCGGCAAAATCGGGACGGATGACGCCGGCGGATGCGCTTTGCAGCGTCATGCGCACGGCGTTTTGGAAAAAAGCCGGATCGTCGATGTGCCCAATGCAGGCGCCTTGGATGGCGTCGGCGTCTTTGAGCGCCGTGAGGTTTTCGATGGCGTTGGAGTCCAAGCCGGCGTCGTCCATCAGGATGACGGGTTGTCCGAAGAGAAAGCCTAACATGAGTCCCGCGTTGTAGCCGGCGTTTTGCCCGACGAACGCCGGGGCAGTCGGGAGTTTGTCGGGTGTGGATAGGAAGATGGAAAAGCGGGCGTTTTGGGCGTAGGCGCGGATCCAGGCCGCGACGGCGGGCGATTCGGAGTACGCCGACCAGGCCACGTCGTGCCGATACGCCGCGGCTTGCGCTTTTTTGGCGTGGCTTTTGGCGTGCTCGACGTCGTGCGCGTGCGTGGCCAGGATGAATGGCATAGGGTAAATGGGTAACGGCGGGGCGGGCTTTAAAGTTTGGCGAAAACAACGTCCGGCCTATCCGGTGATGTTCAGGAGCCATTCGCTGGTGCGGTCGAGTTTTTGTCTGCGGGCGTCTTCCAGCGTCAGCCAGACGTAGCCGGAGTATTCCGCGGCGGGTCTGGCCCGTCGGTCTTTTGCGTCGACCCGGAATCCGAGGACGGGGATGAACCGTTTGTTCTTACGCGAGGCGATGTTGTGTTTGGCTTGGAACCGCACGTCTTGCACGTGGCCGTCGATGCCCGTCTGTTGGAGGAAGAATTCCGTCATCTTCTTGACGGGGGCCGGGCCGGAAAAGAGCATGACGAACGGCAAGCCGATGCGCTCGACGCCTTGGCGGTCTTTTTGCTTCAAGAACAGGATGCGTTCGCCGTCTTGCAGGATGCCGCAGGCCAATGCCGTGGGAATGGCGCGTTGTTGCACTGGTTTGCTCAATTCGCATCCGTCTCCAGCGTGTGCGTGGCCCGTGCCGGCGGCCGGAAGACGCGGTAGAACACGTACGTCGTGACGCCGAACAAGGCGAACGAAAAACCGACGACGACGCCGGTGATCAGCGGGTTTTGCGGATGCAGGACGTAACGATCCACGGATTGGGCGAAAAAGGGCACGTCCATGAGGATGGGAATGCCGACGTAGGCCAACGCGGCCGTCAGCGCGGTCGCGGCCAGGATGGCGATGATGTTTTGGTGGTTGGTCATGGGGGATTGCCTTGAATTTGGCGTTGTGAAGTTGACTGCAGCGTAGTTTTTCTGCTTATGGCCAGAATACAAGACGGCAGAATCAATCCGTTTGCCATCGTACCCGGAAGGGTCAATGGGTTTGCTCAAAGTGGGCCCGGCCGGAATCGAACCGGCGCTCT
>ORMF010333374.1_pt1 | contig 12456 bp, 11 predicted proteins | sample 1779871 | NCBI WGS metagenome assembly ORMF01 (sample SAMEA104232316, study PRJEB22302) | groundwater metagenome | biome: forest; feature: aquifer; material: groundwater | place: USA | collected 2011-08-07 | depth 5.4 m | reverse complement strand
CCGCTGCAATATAACGCCAAATCATCGTTGATTAATCCATCGTTTTTGGCGATGGGCGATGCATCACAATGTGAATATTACACGAAAATCATGAGGGAAATGCGATGAAAAAAGTTGTAAAAGTTGCTGTCACGGGCGCTGCGGGCCAAATTGGCTACGCGTTATTATTTCGGTTGGCGTCAGGTCAAGTATTTGGTCCAGATACCTATGTTGATTTGCATTTATTAGAAATTACGCCTGCATTGCCGTCATTAAAGGGCGTTGTGATGGAATTAGAAGATTGCGCATTTCCCTTGTTGCACAACGTGGTCATTAGTGATGATCCTAATGTTGCAATGAAAGACGTGAATTATGCAACGTTGGTTGGATCTGTTCCACGTAAACAAGGCATGGAACGTTCTGAATTATTAAAAATCAACGGTGCGATTTTTAAAACGCAAGGCAAAGCAATTAATGACAATGCTGCATCTGATGTGAAAATATTTGTCGTTGGTAATCCTTGCAATACAAACTGTTTGATTGCAATGCATCACGCAAAGGATATTCCACAAGATCGTTTTTTTGCAATGACAACGCTTGATCAAAATCGCGCTGTCACACAATTAGCGAAAAAAGCAGGTGTGATGGTGGAAGACGTAGATAACATGATTATTTGGGGAAATCATTCATCAACACAATATCCTGATTTTTATAATGCAAAAATCAAAGGTCGTCCTGCAACAGACGTGATTACGGATCTCAATTGGTTTACAACTGACTTTATTCCGACTGTGCAACAACGCGGTGCTGCTGTGATCGCTGCGCGCGGTGCATCCTCCGCTGCATCCGCTGCAAATGCTGCTTTGGATTCATTAAAAGCACTGCATCATGAAACACCTAAAAACAAAGTATATTCGATGTGTAAAGTATCCAATGGCGAATACGGTGTTGATAAAGGATTAATTTTCTCATTCCCTTGCAGAACTGAAAATGGAAAAGTCCTTGCAGTTGAAGGTGTTTCACACAATGCATTCGGTCAGGAAAAAATGACGGCGACATTGGATGAATTGCGTGGGGAATTTAATGCGGTGAAGGAGCTGGGATTGATTTGAAATAGTGATCAGTGATCGGTGATCAGTGATCAGTATCAGAGGGTTGGCAAAACACACACTGCTTTAAAATGGTTTTGCAAAGGCATTCAAATCATACCTTCGACACTGATCACTGATCACTGATCACTGATCACTGATAACTGATCACAGGCCACTTTATATGCGAATCCTTGCCATCGAAACCTCCTGTGACGAAACCGCCGTTGCGATCTATGATCGCGATGCGGGTTTACTCGGCCAGATGATCCACAGCCAAGTTGAGTTACACGCTGTGTATGGTGGTGTCGTACCAGAGCTTGCTTCTCGAGATCACATTCAAAAATTACTGCCCTTAATTCAAGCTTTATTGTCGCAATTGCAATTATCACCAAAAGATATCTCTGCTATTGCCTACACCCGCGGCCCTGGATTAATCGGCGCATTGATGGTGGGCGCATCCATTGCGCGTAGTCTTGCCTACGCCTGGGGTGTGCCGAGCATCGGCGTGCATCACTTAGAATCACACTTGATGGCGGTGATGCTAGAAGCAGAAAAACCCACATTTCCTTTTGTAACGTTACTCGTCTCCGGTGGGCATACCATGTTGTTGTATGCGGAAAAATTCGGTGTATATCGCATTTTGGGCGAAACATTGGATGATGCGGCAGGCGAAGCTTTCGATAAAACGGCCAAATTACTGGGATTGGGTTATCCAGGTGGGCCATTACTCGCAAAGCTCGCCAAAGAAGGCGATCCCAAACGTTTTCATTTTCCGCGCCCCATGTTAAATCGCCCCGGCTTAGAAATGAGTTTTAGCGGCTTAAAAACCGCTGCCATCAATGCGTTTCACGAAGCAGGGGATGACCCTCAAACCAAAGCGGATATTGCCGTTGCATTTGAAGATGCGGTCGTTGAAACCCTGATGAAAAAATCAGAACGTGCGTTAGATGAAATGCATTGTGATCAGCTCGTCATTGCAGGCGGTGTCAGCGCCAATGAGAAATTACGTGAGCATGCAGCACGCCTAGAGAAAAGAGGTGTTAAAATATTTTTCCCGCGCCGTGAATTTTGTACTGATAATGCGGCCATGGTTGCGTATAATGGATTCGTACGCTTTTCTCGAGGGGAACACGATGCGCTGGATAGGGATGTTCAAGCACGCTGGTCGATCGACAATATTTAGTTGTATCATTTTTTTATCCGCTTGCTCTCAAAATCAGCCAACCCATGCGCTGGGTTATATCGAAGGTAAATACGTCTACTTGTCGCCTTCTATTTCGGGACAATTAATTCAATTGGCGGTACGTAAAGGGGAGTCTGTGCAAGCAGGCCAACTTGCTTTTAAATTAGATCCGCAACCCGAAGCATCCCAACTGGCAGCAGCAGAAGCGCAATTGCAATCTGCGCAACAAGAGCTGGAAAATTTAAAAAGTGGTGAGCGCAGTACGATTATCAAACGCCTTGAAGCGCAAATTTCACAAGCTCAAGCGAATCTTGTTTACTCAAAAAAAATGTATGAACGCAATGCGGAGCTTCGAAAAACAGGCGCTGTTGGACAAGCTGCTGTTGATCAATCGCGCGCGCAATATGAAGCAGATACGCAAAAATTGCAGGAAACACAGGCTAATTTAGCGGAAGCGAAATTGGGTGCGCGAAGCAATTTGATTGCATCACAGGAATCCAGGGTGCAAGCAGCGCAAAATGAAGTAACAAAATATCGCTGGATGCTAGAACAAAAAACAGTGTTTTTTACGAAAGCGGGATTTGTTCAAGATACCTTGTTTCGACAAAATGAATTTGTACCAAGTGGCAAACCCATCATTCAATTTTTACCGCCAGAAAATCGTGTATTGATTTTCTTTATTCCTGAAAAAAAATTAAGTCGTATTCGTGCTGGACAAACGATTTTATTCACGTGCGATGAATGCAATAAACAATTTTCAGCAGTGATAGATTATATTTCATCACAAGCCGAATATACGCCGCCTGTGATTTACAGCAAAGACAGTCGCGATAAATTGGTGTATGAAGTTGAAGCGAAAATTGATCCGAGTGTAGTGAAAAACATGACGCCGGGATTACCAGTTGAAGTAACAGTGTGATAAATAGGATCTCAGGGAAACGCGCATGTAGCGCGTACTCGCGCGCAATAAGCGTGCCTACCAGTGAAGTTTCATAATGAGTATGACTTGACTGAATCACAAGGATTAAGGGAACAAAGCGCATGTCGCTCTACTCCAGCGCAATAAGCGTGCCTACCAGTGAAATTTCAAAATGAACATTGCTTGACTGAATTGCAAGGATTAAACGAACAAAGCGCATGTCGCTCTACTCGAGCATACTCACACGGATGGATTGAATGCAAAACACGATCATTGAAGTAAATCAGCTATCTAAAAAATTTAATAACAAAACCGTTGTTGATCACATTTCTTTATCCGTCAAACGCGGCGATATCTTCGGATTTTTAGGCCCCAACGGCTCTGGAAAAACAACCACCATTCGCATGTTATGTGGATTATTAACACCTGACTCTGGCACAGGAAAATGCCTTGGGTTTGATATCCAAACAGAATCACAATCGATTAAAGAGCGCGTTGGTTACATGACGCAGCATTTTAGTTTATATGGCGATTTATCGATTGAAGAAAATTTAGATTTCAGCGCACGCCTATACGGTGTTAAAAATCGCGAGCAAAAAATTGAAAAAGTTTTAGCAGATTTGCAGTTAACTGATCGTCGAAAACAATTGACGGAAAACTTATCAGGTGGATGGAAGCAGCGTCTCGCACTATCTGCAGCGTTACTGCATGATCCTGAATTATTATTGTTAGATGAACCAACAGCGGGCGTTGACCCTAAAGCGCGTCGAGAATTTTGGGATCATATTCATCGTTTATCACAACTGGGTGTCACTACATTAGTGAGTACACATTACATGGATGAAGCAGCGCGCTGCACCAAACTGGCTTTTTTGGATGATGGAAAAATACTGGTACAAGGCAATGCAGAGCAAATCATTGCGGCGGCAAAATTACCTAAAACCGCAACGTTAGAAGATGCGTTCGTGGAGTTATTAAAATGACATTTTCATTTTCTTTTTCCCGCATGATCGCCATCCTTCGCAAAGAATTTTTTCAAATGCTACGTGATCCCGTATCCGTTGGTATTATGATGATTATTCCCTTGGTGCAATTAATATTATTTGGATACGCGATTAACACCAATCCAAAGCACTTGCCAACTGCGTTAGTGTCTTCTGATAACAGCGTATTAACGCGCACCTTTGTTCGTGCTATGGAAAATACAGACTATTTTCGAGTTGACTATCAACCCAAATCGATTCAAGAAGCTGATAAATTATTGGCGGTTGGCAAAGTATTGTTTGTTGTGACCATTCCCTCTGATTTTACCACTCGATTTTTTCGCGGTGAAAATCCACAAATTTTAATTCAAGCGGATGCAACGGATTCGGTTGCAGTGTCCAGTGCAATTGGTGCGATACAGCAAGTGATGCCGCATGTTTTTGATCGATGGTTAACAGGTGATTTATCCAATTTAAAACAGCCTAAATTAAATATAAATTATGTTGTTCACTCACAGTATAATCCAGAAGCGATCACATCATATAATATTGTTCCGGCATTAATGGGCGTGGTATTAACAATGACATTAGTGACAGTCACCAGCATGGCAATTACGAAAGAACGTGAACGCGGCACGATGGAGAGTTTGCTCGCAACACCAGTGCGGCCATTAGAAGTGATGATCGGAAAAATATTGCCCTATATTATTATTGGTTATATTCAGGCGTTGTTAATATTGTTTTTTGCAGTGATTTTGTTTCACATCCCGATTCAGGGCAGTATTTTATTATTATTAATTGCGGCATTGCCGTTTATTGCAGTTAATATTTCTATGGGTCTGACGTTTTCCAGCATGGCAAAAAACCAATTGCAAGCAATGCAAATGGCGATTTTTTTCTTTTTGCCATCGTTGTTGTTGTCGGGTTTTATGTTTCCATTTTATGGTATGCCAAAATGGGCGCAATGGATTGGGCATCTGTTACCATTAACCTATTTTTTACGCATTGTTCGCGGCATTATTTTAAAGGGCAATTCGTTTGCATTAGTGTGGCCAAGTATTTGGCCAATTATTTTGATTATGTTTGTTGCGATATTTATTGCAGTGAAGCGTTATCGTCGAACATTGGATTAAATAATTTCAACGCCAGTCCATCTATTAAGCTTAATCTTCACACTCATGTCTTATTACGAAGACATGCGATACTGCATTGACTGAAGTGTCAGAAGCCCGCGTGTAGATCGCGTAGCGATCAAACAAGGGCGTTAATGCGAAAATCAACTGCAAAACGCCCTTGTTTGATCGCTACGCGATCTACACGCGGGCTTCTGAAACTTCATCGTATGCAATGCCGCATGTCTTTGTAATAACTTATGTATAGTGCAGCACGGAGGTGGGGTAAAATGCATCATCACGCCTCTTATTCTGTACTCTCCGTATATTCTAGCAGCCTATTTTAATTTTAATCCTGACAACATATTGATCAATACAGACCACTGCTGTATTCTGCTGACAATTGAATTAATGACCAACAAGGAACGTTTAAACCCTATTTTTGACAGATGTATTATGAACGTTTCTCAAATCGCCACCTTAAACTACCCACATTCATTTCGAAGAAGAATTAAATTTTTCCTCAGAGTGTTTTTATACGGTAAAAAGTGTCTTGCAAAAATAGAAGCTATTTTTAATCATCCCAAATTAAAACGCATTATTATTGAGAATCCAAGTCAATATACCAAAATTTTTCGTCCCTATCTTTATAGAGGATTAAAAATAAACGACCGAATTTTATCAATCAAAAATCATCATGAATTTATAAAGCAACATTGGAATGCAAAATTAATTAACGCTGTTTATCTTGAAAAGCGCATGCCTTTGGCTGAAATTACTTTTGATGAGCAATCTCGTTTTTATATCGTATTGGAACCCTCTGGTGGAACGCAGTATGAGAACGAAGGCGAAGTGCTGATCAGTCTCTACTGTCATGAAAAAATCATATCGATATGTTTTAATTTTACGATAGATGAAAATGGAGATAGCGGAATTTTCATTAGCTCCATGCAAGGATCAAGCAACAAAAATTTCTCATCGCTCAATAATGTTATAAAAGATTTTACAAAGAAAACGGGCGGCATGAGACCGCAAATGTTTTTAATTTTTGTGCTAACAGAGATTGCATCATTTTATAATTTAAAGAGCATTCTGGCCCTTAAAATGAATTGGCACCTTAAAAGAAAACGGATAAAGGCAAATATGGATGCATTTTGGGCTGATTTTGGTGGAAAACCAGCCAATAAAACAGTCTATTCCTTACCGCTTGTTTATGAACGCAAACCAATTGAAAGTGTTCGCACTAATAAACGCTCCATGTACAAACGCCGTTATGAAGTGCTGGATAATGCAGAGCAGCAACTTCGAGCGGCGCTTTCAGCAAAGTAGGCATATTCCAGAAAATCACAAAAAATTCGCCTGTCCAAAATTAAATAATAGAAAAAGACAGGTCACCGCAGCGTTGACGATAAAAAGACCGTAAATAACCTTACTGGATGATGATTTAGCTTTGTATGGTGTCTGTAGTGTGTATGTCATCAAAACCAAGCAAATTAACCATAATAATAAATCGATAAATGGACCAAAGTGAGACAATATTTTATTTCCCGCTCCAACTAAGTAATAAAAAAACAACGCGCCACTGAAAAGTAATAAAAACGAATTGTTAAGCTTATGCTTTATACTCAACGCCAAAACGACTGTTGCTGGAATTAGTAAAAAAACGTAGTAATAGATCCATGTCAGTGGTGATAATAATAAGCTTAACGTAATCATAAAACAGAAGGTAACTTCATACTCCATTTCCTTCAACTTGGCGATTATATTGCGATAATAAGAAATCCATCGAAATAAAATATAAGATGAAACGCCTATTATAATATATTGTATTGGTTGGATATTTATCGACACGCCCGGCTTCACGCAAAAAGTAATTATTTTTGTTATAAATCCGAGCAATGAGCCATTTTCTAAATTGGTTGATCTTGCAAAAATGCCAATGGGTTTCAAACCGATCATAAAAAAATCATGATAATTTTGAACGGGTAAATATAGTAATGGCATAAAAAAGAAAATGAGAAATAATGCGATATATCCAAAAAGCGAAGTCCATTCTTTGCGTGCAATATAAAACACAATAAATATCAAAAAAAATAATTTAAGACTGGCAAGCAATGCCAATGTCACCGTCATCCATTTCCATTTTTTATGATATCCCAGTAAAAATGCACTGCATAATATGGGCAAAATAAAATTACTGACTTGACCTAAAAAAATAGTATTTAAATTTGCCCAGGTAAGAAAAAAAATCAATGTTGATGGCAGAAAATAATAATAAGATGCGCCTACATAATAACACATACAAAAAACGCTAATGCCAATTCCTAAAATAGATGCCATCGTCCAGATAAGCGCATTAATCGATAGCTTGCCACTCATATTGACCAGCAATTTTAATATCGTGTTCATGAGTGGTGTGTTGTAGTTGATCATGCTGGGAGCGGCGACTTTGCTTGGTATTTCGAACGGCAGTGCTGGTATTTGAAATTTTAAATACATCTCCTGATCATTTCTGAGAGAGTGATAAAAAGTAGCGTAATCGTTTTGATACGTAGGCGTAGTTGATAACAAATGATGCCAGGATAAAATAGAGAGATAAATTAACGCGAATAAGCAAAATACGTTTATCATCCATGATATCGATTTTTTCATAAAATAATTTTTTAGTTATGTTTCACCACAATAATAAATGATTTTACCGTTGCACCTTCTTTTGTCCACGGCCTTGCGTATTCCATCTTCACGTGACCGACTTGATTCACACTATAATCGCCTTTATTTGCTTTGAAAGTCCATGTTTCATATCCCGGCGCACCCATTAACTTTTTATTTTGTGGCGCTGTAAATTTGTGATCAACGAATGTCACCAGATTTTTATCGTAGGATTTGAGTTTCCATGAAAATCCAGTGGTTGGGTTGGATTGTAGGGTGATTGTGAAAACGGGATTTTTTTGGGAGACGATTATTTTATTGCTGGGTGAATTGAAAGTGGGTGGGTTTTTTGCGGAAAAGGCGCAGAGTGAGGTAAGTAGGATGGTGGTTAATAAAAGTTTTTTTAACATAAGGCCCCTCATTACTAGTTATAAAAGACATTAAGCAATCTCAAGTGCCGAACTTTCAGAAGCCCGCGTGTAGATTCGCGTAAGCGAATCAAACAAGGGCGTTTTGCAGCGCACTAAAACGCCCTTTTTTGCGAGCTAGCGCTCGCTACACGCGGGCTTCTGTAACAGGGTCATTCACTCACCTTCTTTTCCACTAACTTGTTCTTGAGTATGACATACTGCGGTAATCCATGATGATATGGTGGATAGGATTCACCTTGAATCAGTGGCAACATATGTTCTCGGCATTTTTCAGTGATACCAAAACCATCTTCAGAAATAAAATCTTTTGGCATTTTTGCTTCGACATTGGCAACTTGTGACAATGGCACCGTTCCGATTGACCAACGATAGGGTGTTGATGATTCACGCTGTATCGTCAACATCACATTATTTGCGCCATTTAATGCGTATTCTACCGCTGCTTTACCGAGTGCATAAGCTTGATCTGCGTCTGTTTTCGAAGCGATATGCGCTGCTGCACGCTGTAAATAATCAGCAACTGCCCAGTGATATTTGTATCCCAATTTTTGTTTGACGATTTCAGCTAATACGGGTGCTAATCCACCCAATTGCTGATGTCCAAACGCATCGGATGATCCCGATTGCTGAATAAATTCACCGTTGGCATCACGAACACCTTCAGATGCAACAATGACGCAATATCCGTAATTTTTAACAGCAAAATCGACTTTGTCTAAAAAGGCTTTTTCATCAAATGCAATTTCAGGAAATAAAATGACATGCGGCGGATCGCCAGCTTTGTTGTGAATTAATCCCGATGCGGCTGCAATCCAACCAGCGTGTCGCCCCATCACTTCTAAGATAAATACTTTCGTTGATGACGTTGCCATCCCTTTAACATCAAGCGCTGCTTCGAGTGTAGAAATAGCAATATATTTTGCAACCGATCCAAAACCAGGACAGCTATCCGTAAAAGGCAAATCGTTATCAATGGTTTTTGGAATGCCGATACAAGTTAACGGATAGCCCATTTTTTCCGATAATTGCGATACTTTGTGCGCGGTATCTTGCGAATCGCCGCCACCGTTATAGAAAAAGTAGCCAATGTCGTGTGCTTTAAATACATCGATTAAACGGCGATACTCGCTGTCATCTTGTTCCATTTTTTTTAATTTATAGCGACAAGAACCAAAAGCGCTTGCAGGGGTGTGACGTAATCCCGCAATGTCTTGCGCGGATTCTAATGATGTATCGATTAATTCTTCGTTAAGTGCGCCAATAATGCCGTTTTTTGCGGCGAAAACCGTGCCAAATTGGTCCGATGCGCGCGCTGTTTCAATCACGCCACACGCGCTGCTGTTAATGACCGCAGTAGGACCGCCAGATTGTGCGTATAAAATATTTTTGCCTGACATGAAAGATTATCCTTCTCGCTATAAAATTGCTAGAATCGTAGCATTTTTTGAATAAGAGAGCTACTATACTTCACCTCTTCATAATCTGAGCTTTTGGATTTCAGATAATGCTCAGATTTGGACAAAAAAATAAAAAATATTGAGGCGTTTAGTTATTCTAAAAAACGAAATATTTTTTATTTTTTTGTTCAAAGATGAGTATTAGATGAAAGATCAAAAGCTCAGATTATGGAGAGGTGGAGTATATATGCGTATTCATATTTTAGGTATTTGCGGTACATTTATGGGCGGCGTCGCATTGATTGCGCGCGAACTGGGGCACGAAGTGTCAGGTTCAGACATGAATGTGTATCCACCGATGTCCGATACGCTAAGGGATGCAGGCATTACAATCAAAATGGGCTATGAACCATCCAACATTGATCCAAAAACGGATTTGGTGATTATCGGAAATGGTGTTGGTCGACAAAACGCTTGTGTCGATTATATTTTAAATCAACATATCAATTACATTTCTGGTCCACAATGGATGTGTGAAAATGTATTGCGATTTCAGCACGTATTAGCCGTTTCCGGTACGCACGGAAAAACAACGACGACAGCACTGTTGTCATGGATTTTAGAAACCGCCGGACTCAATCCGGGATTTTTAATTGGCGGCGTACCCAAAAACTTTTTGCAAACGGCTCGATTGGGTGGTGGAAAATATTTTGTCATCGAAGCAGATGAATATGACACCGCATTTTACGATAAACGCTCGAAGTTTTTACATTATCGTCCGAACACATTAATCATCAATAATATCGAATACGATCACGCTGATATTTTTCCTGATCTCGAAGCGATCAAAAAACAATTTCAATATTTATTACGCACTGTGCCTAGCAATGGCGCTGTTATTTTTCCCATTCAAGATAAAAATATTCCGGATGTGATATCACGCGGTTGTTGGGCTAAACAAATTACCACTGGTGATCAAAAAAGTTGGAGTGCAAATTTATTAAATCCCGATGGCAGCACATTTGAGTGCTATTTTAAAGAGGAAAAACGCGCAACGATTAAATGGTCATTGCTTGGGGATCACAATATTCAAAATGCATTGGCAGCCATTGCAGCGGCGGATTCAATCGGTATTTCGATGCAACAAATTATCCAAGCCTTTGCAACGTTTGAAAATGTAAAGCGCCGTTTAGAAGTGCGTGGCCGGGTGAATGATATTACGGTCTACGATGATTTTGCACATCATCCAACGGCGATTGCGTTGACAATTGATGGTTTACGAAAAAAAGTGGGGCGTGAACGCATTATTGTGATTGCACAAATGGGGTCAAATTCGATGCGAACGGGAGCACATCGCGATGCATTGGGTGAATCGCTGAATGAGGCGGATGAAGTGCATGTGCTGCGCCCAGAAGATAAAAGCTGGGATATCACTGGCGTGTTAAAGTCACTTGGAAATAGGGCGTTTGTGCATGATACCGTTTCTGATATTGTTAACACCGTGTCTAAAAACGCAAAACCGCATGATCATGTGTTAATCATGAGTAATAAAGGTTTTGAAGGAATACATGATAAAATACTAAAAAGTGTGAATAAAAGTGTCTGAGGTGATGTTTCACGTGGTCGCTGGCGCTCCCACCTCCTTCCCATTCTTTTCAACTCCGCTCCGTGTTTGAGAAGAGTGGGAGGGAGGTGGAAGCGCCAGCGACCACGTATTATTGCAACTCCACTCTGTCTTTGAGAAGAATTGGAGGCGCCAGCGACCACGTATTATTATACTGATTATGGAGAAGAAAATATGTCATCCTTCCGCGCAGCGCTAACCAAAGAATCCCCTCTGCAAATCATCGGCACCATCAACGCCTATTGCGCCATCATGGCTGAAAAAACAGGTTTTAACGCTTTGTATTTATCCGGCGCAGGCTGTGCAAACGCATCATACGGCCTACCTGATTTAGGTATGACCAGTTTGGATAATGTCCTAGAAGATGTTCGTCGCATCACAAGTGTTACCAAAACACCCTTGTTAGTAGACATGGATACGGGTTGGGGTAGTGAATTAAATGTAGAGCGTTCCGTTTCGCAATTAATTAAAGCAGGTGCATCCGCAGCGCATATTGAAGATCAAGCATTCCAAAAACGCTGCGGCCATCGCGATGGAAAAAAAATCGTTGAAATACCAGAAATGGTTGCGCGCATCCACGCGGCAATCGCCGGTAAATCTAATCCTGATTTTTATTTAATTGCACGCACTGATGCCATGGCCAGCGAAGGATTGCCGGGTGCGATCAAACGTGCACAAGCCTATTTGGAAGCAGGTGCGGATGCGATTTTTGCAGAAGCATTCTACACACTCGATGATTACAAAAAATTCTCACAAGAAATTAATGCGCCGATTTTAGCGAACATCACTGAATTTGGAAAAACGCCTTTATTTACTACTGAAGAATTAAAAAATGCGGGCGTGAAAATGATATTGTATCCACTGTCTGCATTCCGTGCGATGAATCAAGCGGCGCTCACTGTGTATCAAACCATTCGAAATAAAGGCACACAGCAATCGGTCATCGATCAAATGCAAGATCGAAAAACGTTGTATGATTTTTTGGATTATGAGGCGGTAGAGCGTAAGATACGTTAGTATATTACCGCGCTAAATTAAACTCCGAACCTACGGAAACGCGCATGGAGCGCGTACTCGCGCGTAAT
>ORMF010856742.1_pt1 | contig 12457 bp, 6 predicted proteins | sample 1779871 | NCBI WGS metagenome assembly ORMF01 (sample SAMEA104232316, study PRJEB22302) | groundwater metagenome | biome: forest; feature: aquifer; material: groundwater | place: USA | collected 2011-08-07 | depth 5.4 m | reverse complement strand
GATCGGCAGCCCGAGGCCGAGCCCACCGCGCGAGCGGCCCGAGCCGGCATCGAGCTGCTCGAAGGTCTCGAAGATCCGCGCGCGGTCGGACTCGGACACGCCGATCCCGGTGTCGCGCACGACTACCGACAACACGCCTTCGGAGCCGATCGACCGAAAGCCGACCTCGATGCTCACCCGTCCGCCCGGGTCGCTGAACTTGAGCGCGTTGCCGACGAGGTTCGTCACCACCTGGCGAATTCGCACCGGATCTCCCGCAAGCGAGAGGGGCAGTTCCGGCGCGACGTCCAGGCTCAGCTTCAGCGCATGGACCGCGGCCAGAGACTCCATCAGGGTGAGGACGTCCGCAAACAGGCGGCGCGGGTCGAACGGCACGATCGCGAGCTCGAGCCGACCGGCCTCGATCCGCTGGAGATCGAGCAGATCATCGACCAGGGCCAGCACGTGAATCGAGGAGTCGCGCACGGTCTCGAGGTGGCGGCGGCGGCGCGGCTCCGCCTCGTCCTCGACCAAGAGGTCGACGAGGCCCAAGATGGCGTTCATCGGCGTGCGGAGCTCGTGGCTGACGTTGCCGAGAAACATGGACTTGGCGCGGCTCGCCGCTTCCGCCGTGTCCTTGGCTCCTCTCAGGAGCTCCTCCGCCTGGCGGCGCGCGGTGATGTCCAACATGATCCCGGTCCACCCGACGTCGCCGTTGGCGTAGCGTCGGCCCACGGCTCTCACGTCCGCGCAGCGCACGACACCGTCGGCTCCGCAGATTCGGAGCTCGCAGTGCATCGGCTCGAGCGTCCGCGTGCTCTGCCCCGCGACGGCTACGTAGGTCGGCATGTCGTCGGGATGGATCATCCGCATGAGCATGCTCGGATCGGCGAGCATCTCCGCGTGCTCGACGCCGTAGAGGGACGCACCCCCCTGGCTGATCAGATCGAACTGAGCGGTCCGGCGGTCGCCTGTCGCACGCAGCACATACACGAGCCCCGGGAACTGAGACAGCAAGTCTTCGAGCACGAGCCGGTCCGACAGCCGTTCCACCCCTTCGTCGACGTGATCCCGACCGTCCTCCGTCGCAGATAGATCCTCGTGACCAACCTCTGCGCCGTCCCAGCCGCGGCGTTCCAACTCGGCCGCAGCGGCGTCGAGCCGCGATCGATAGTGGGGCTCGTCGAGCTCCCACATCCACTCGTCTACGCCGTCGGGACCCGCACCCGGTGTCTCGGTGAGGTCGTGGGCCACGGCGCAGATCCAGGAGCGGTCTCCGCCCGGCAGCTGCCGGACGCGACGGACGAACTCGCGAGCGCCGAGCATTGCCACTCGATCAGCACGAGCGGGTACGGTCGAGCCCGATACAGCTCGAGGGCGGTCTCGACGTTGCTCAGTGCCGTGGCGGCGAAGCGCGGGTGGGATCCGAGCATTGCGTCGACGGCGCCGGCACCCCAGCGGAGCGAGGCGGTCGCGCGTCGGAGCACGACCAGGGCGGGCAGACGGACTGCGGCGTTGGGCACCGAACGTACTCCATGCAGCAGCGATCGCGGCCGGTGCCCACGCGGCCTTGCCAGCTTCCCGGGCCAATGATCGGGCACCCGCGCCTCAGCGCCGTGGCATCTCCGCGGCCCCGAGGTTCCCGGCTCGATCCGCCACGACGACGCGATACCTCGCCGCCGGAGAGCTCGCCGCGACGGCAGGCTCGGTCCAGGTGCCCGTCGGAGCAAGGCCACCCGCGACGAGCGTCCAGCGGTCCCCATCGACCGAACGGAACAGCGACGCACCGGCCGGCTCGAGCCACGGGTCCTCCGCGCGCCACGTGAGCACGACCGACGCTGGATCCGCCGCGGAACGCGTCGAGTCCAGTCGCACCACCGGCGCGGCGCGATCGAGCTCGATCGTGTGGGCGGGCGGGTCGCCGGGGAGTGGGTCGGGCTCCGCATTCCCGGCGCGGTCGACCGCCGTCACGCGGAATCCATACGCGCCGTCGCGTTCGAGCGCCAGGCGGTACGAAAACGCGGCCCGAAAGTCGGGGCCGACCTCGTCTTCCCGGATCGCGCGCCATGGGTCGTGCGGCTTGGCCTGGAACCACAGCCGAAGGCGCGCGACTCCAGCCCGCCCGCGGTCGACGGGACGTACCTCGAGCTCGACCTCCGTCGATGCGGCGAAGCGTGGCTCCGTGGGCGGCGTCGTCGGTGGGTCGAAGTCCGTCGAGTACACGCCGGGGATCGCGATCAGGCGGCGCATTCCGCCTCGCACGAGCACGACCGCCAGCTCGAGGACATCGATGGTCGACTCGGGCAGCATCGCCGCGACCCCACCGGGGCCGGGCTCGAAGTCGAGCTCGGTCCAACTGCCGCCGTCCGCCCGCGCGAGCACGACCTCGACCTCGGCGTCGTCCGCCCCGCGCCATGCCAGGTCGACCGGGGCGCCGCCGGGGAGCACCGCGCCCTCGGACGCGGCGCAGCCGACCGAGGTCACGCCCCAGTCCGCCGCGGCGTGAGCGAGAAGCTGCGCGACGAGCGCCGAAACCTGCATCGGCGGCGCCGGCGCGGACGGTGGGCGGATGTCCGTGGGCAGCGTTGGTGCAGGCGCCAGGGGCGTCGGCTCGGCGGGCACCGAGGGCACGGCGACCGGCTCGAGAGCGGCTGGCGGCGTGCGCCCGGCTGGAGCGGGTTGGGGCGGCGTGCCGGCGATCGGCTCCGGGATGGCGACGACCGGAGCCGCCCTCGGCTCTGCGATCGTCGCCGAGACCGGCCGATCCGGGTGGGCGACGAGCGAGGGGTCGTACGGAGTCGCGGCACAACCGGCGAGCCACGCGCTCGCCACCGTGAGCCATGCGCGTCCGTGGCGTGCGCTCATGCGGACCGCACGCCGCTCGGCTTGGTGGTGCGGCCCGCACGCTCGTCGCAGCGTGGCTCGCTGCTCGCCGCGGCCCCCACCTTGGCGGCTTGCTCCACGGCGCGGCGGAAGATCGACAGGCCGCAGCCAGGCTCCGTGCCCTCGCCTCGCGTCCAACGCGGATGGTGGTGGCGATGCACGTGGCGCTCGGGGTGCGGCATCAGGCCCAGCACCCGGCCCGTCGGGTCGCACACGCCGGCGATATCGGCGAGCGACCCGTTCGGATTCGCGGGGTATTGGCTGCTCGAGTATCGCAGCGCGATCTGCCCCGCGGCCTCGAGCCGGGCGATCTCGGCGGGCGGGGCCACGAAGCGCCCCTCGCGATGCGCGACCGGCAGGTCGAAGGTCTCGCCGGGCTCGACGAACGGGCAGCGCGAGCGGCCCGCGACGAGCGTGACCCAGCGGCTCTCGAAACGGTCGCTCGCGTTGTCCGACAACGTCGCGGTCTGGACCAGGCCCCCGCCGGGCAGGAGCCCGAGCCGGACGAGGATCTGGAAGCCGTTGCAGATTCCGAGCACGACTCCACCCCGCGCGACGAACGCGAGCAAGTCCGGCCCGAGGCGCGACGCCATCGCCGTCGCCATCACGCGCCCGGCCGCGATGTCGTCGCCGAAGCTGAACCCGCCCGGAAGCACCAACAGGCCCGCCGGGTCGAGGGGGCGCGGCGCGTCGATCAGGGCGCGCACGTGCACCCGTTCCGCCCGCGCGCCCGCAAGCTCGAGCGCGTGGCAGGTCTCGCGGTCGCAGTTGGTGCCGGGCCCGCGCAGCACGAGCGCGAGCGGAGACGGTGCGGTTGGGCTCATCGGGCGCCCTCGAGGCTGGGTCCATAGGCGTGGTCGAGCGTGAGGAAGCTCGCGCGTAACGCCGAGAGCTCGAGCCGCGCGAGCTCGCGCGTTCCGGCGTGAAGGGTAAGCACGGGGGCGGCCGTGAGCTCGCCGAGCTCGGCGAACGGCAGGCCAGCGAAGATCGCGCGCACCGCGGGCAGTTGCCCCGTCTCGACCTCGAGCACGAAGCGCGAGGGCGACTCGGCGAACAGAGCCGCCGCCGGGCCTCCCGGGACGTTCCCCAACGGCGCGATATCCACCCTTGCCCCGAGCCGGCCGCCGATGAGCATCTCCGCGATGGCCACCGCGAGCCCTCCTTCCGACGGGTCGTGACACGCGGCAATGTGTCCCGCGGTGATCGCCTGGTGCAGCGCGCGCACGATGCGAGGCGCGAGCGCGAGGTCGACCGCGGGAACCTCGCCGCCCAGCACGCCCGCGAGCTCGTGATACAGAGATCCGCCCAGTGCGCCGGTCGTCTGGCCGACGAGCACGAGCGCATTGCCGGCCCGCTTGGCGTCGCTCGTCGTCGCGTGCGCTGCGCGGTCGATCACGCCCAGCGCGCTGACCAACAGCGTCGGAGGAATGATCCAGCGGCGTTCGCCCGCGCGCATCTCGTTGTTGAGCGAGTCCTTCCCGGAGATGAACGGGGCGCCGTAGGCGAGCGCCGCGTCCTTGCAGGCGAGCGCGGTCTCGACGAGCGCGCCGAGCTGCTCGGGGTCCTTGGTGTTGCCCCAGCTGAAGTTGTCGAGCAACGCGATCCGGTCCGGACGGGCCCCCGTGGCCACGAGGTTGCGGATCGCCTCGTCGATCGCCCCCAGGGCCATGCGCCGCGGGTCGAGCCGGCCCCACCGCGGGCACGCGCCACACGACACGGCGAGCAACGTCTCGACGTCCGGCAGCGGGCGGATCGCCGTGCCGTCGCTCGGGCCCTCGGCCCCCACGCCGACGAACGGCTTGATCGCGCTCGTGCCCTGCACCTCGTGGTCGTACTGCCGCACGACGAACGCCTTGGATGCGACGTCGGGGTGGGCGAGCAGTCCGCGCAACGTCGCGGCGATGTCCGGCGCGGGGACCGTCGGTGCCGGCCGCGCGCGGTTGGTGGGCGTCGCGGCGCGCGCCGTGCGCGGGATCCCATCGTGGAGGAACGCCATGTCGAGCTCGCCCACCACCAGACCGCCGTGGCGCAGCACCAGACGACCGTCACCCGTGAAGCGCCCGATCGCCGTAGCCTCGACGCCCTCGGCCGCGCACATCGACACGACCCGTCCGAGGTGAGCGGGAGGCACCGCGATCACCATGCGCTCCTGCGATTCGCTGAGCCAGATCTCGTCGTAGCGAAGTCCGTCGTACTTGAGCGGCACCTTCTCGAGCTCGACCACGGCGCCGAGCTCGGAGCCCATCTCCCCCACGGCGCTCGACAGACCGCCCGCGCCACAGTCGGTGATCGCCGTGTACAGGCGTTCGTCGCGCAGCGCGATGATCGCCTCGAGCAGCATCTTCTCCTCGATCGGGTTGCCGATCTGCACCGCGCCCGAGCTCACCGTCTCGCTCTGATCGGTCAGCTCCTCCGAGGAGAACGTCGCTCCGCCGATCCCGTCGCGCCCCGTCCGACCCCCGACGACCACGACCAGGTCACCCGCGCACGGCGCCTTCGCGCACGCATCGCGCGGCAGGATCCCGACGCAGCCGGCATAGACCAGCGGGTTGCCCGCGTAGCCGGGATCGAAGTACAGCGCGCCCGACAGGGTCGGGATTCCCATGCGGTTGCCGTAGTCGCGCACGCCCGCGACGACGCCGCGCATGACACGCAGCGGAGCCAGCGAGCCGGGAGGGAGGTCGCGCTCGGGCAGGTTTGGCGGCGCGAAGCAGAACACGTCCGTCGCGAGGATGGGGCGCGCGCCGAGGCCCGTGCCCAGCACATCGCGGATCACGCCGCCGAGGCCGGTTCCCGCCCCACCGTACGGCTCGATGGCCGACGGGTGGTTGTGTGTCTCGACCTTGAAGCACACGCACCACCCGGGAGAGAACTCCACGATCCCCGCGTTGTCGACGAACACGCTCACGCACCACGGGCGCGCGAGCTCGACGGTGGCCGCCTTGATCGTCTCCGCGAGCAGGTTCTCGAATCTCCTCGCGCCGTACTGGATCGGGTGCGTGAGCGTCTTGTGGCAGCAGTGCTCGCTCCAGGTCTGAGCGATGGTGCCGAGCTCGACATCGGTCGGGTCTCGCCCGAGCCCCGCGTAGTGCGCGGCGACGGCGCGCATCTCGACGGCGGAGAGGGCCAAGCCGCGCGCGCGCGACAACGTCTCGAGCGTCGAGTCGTCGGCGCCGCGAACCGCGATCGTCCGCACCACCGTCTTCGCGGGAGCACCCGGTTTCGGCAGCGCGAGGCGCGGTGCTCCCTCCGCCACCTCCTCGATGGCGGCGTTGGACAGTGCGCGCGCGGCGCGGGCCGAGAGCGCCGCGCCCGCATCCGTGGCGGCGAGGTGGTAGCGTGTCGCGCGTCCGACCCGCGCGCCCGCGTACCCGAGATCTCCCAATGCCTGCTCGATCGAGGCGCGAGCGGGGTCCATCACGCCGGCGCGCCGCCGAACCGTGAACGTAGGCGCGCCTGCGAAGCCCGCGGGGACGAGCGTCTCGAGGCTCCAGCGCTCGACAACCGGATCGGCGAGCAGTTGGCTCGCCACGCGCTCGGCATCCGCACGCGTGGGCAGTCCCTCGACCAGGTACACCTTCACACAGCGCGCGGCACTCACGCCCGTGAGCCCCAGGTCGGCCAGTGCGCGTCGCGCCTCGTCGGCGGCCGAGTCCGCGTGCTCGGGACGGACGGCGACTTCGATCTGCCACAGCGCTTCACTCACGCTCGAGCTCCTCGCGGGTTGAACGGCACTATACCGCTCTTGGACACTACCGCTAGTGACGGCGTCACCTTTCGATCCCCAGCATGGCGCGGTCGGCTGCTGCGCACGACGGACCCGCTCCGGCGGGCGGAGACGAAATGGCTCGTTTTCGCGGAAAATGGGACCGCGAACGGGCTTACGCGGACAAAATCTGTCGCAAACCCGTGTCGCGCTGGCTACGATTTGCCCGGTCGCGATCGGTCGTCCTGGTCGCGATCCTCCCCCACCGCGAGATCCGGACGCGTCGATGACGAGCCAGGCAGCCACGCCCGCCACCGACTGGCCACCCCACGATGACCGGGGTGTCGAGCCGACAGACACTGACCCCCCCGAGACGCGGGAGTGGACCGAATCGCTCGATGCGGTGATCGCGCACCTCGGCCTGGACCGCGCGCGATACCTCGTCGAGCGACTCGTGCGACACGCGCAGGAGCGTCGGGTCGCGCTGCCCGCCTTCGGCCGCACACCGTACGTCAACACCGTCGCCCTTGCCGACGAGCCCGCATACCCCGGTGACGTCGAGGTCGAGGAGCGTATCGAACGGTTGTTGCGTTGGAACGCCGCCGTGATGGTGAGCCAAGCCAACAAGAAGTACGACGGGCTCGGCGGACACATCTCCACGTACGCGTCGGCCGCGACGGCGCTCGAGGTCGCCTTCAATCACTTCTTCCAGGGCAAGGACGAGGGAGGTGGCCGCGACCAGGTGTTCTTCCAGGGGCACGCCTCCCCCGGAATCTACGCGCGTGCGTGGCTCGAGGGGCGCCTCACCGACGACCAACTCGCCCACTTCCGACGCGAGTCGGGCGCCGCGAGCGGCCTGTCGAGCTACCCGCACCCGTGGCTGATGCCGGATTTCTGGGAGTTTCCGACGGTCTCGATGGGCCTCGCCGCGATCTCGGCCATCTACCAGGCTCGGTTCAATCGCTACCTCGCCGGCCGCGGCATCTGCGATACGTCGCGGTCGCGCGTGTGGGCCTTCCTCGGTGATGGCGAGATGGACGAGCCCGAATCCACCGGGGCGCTCGCGATCGCGGCGCGCGAGGGGCTCGACAACCTCACGTTCGTGATCAACTGCAACCTCCAGCGCCTCGACGGTCCCGTCCGCGGAAATTTCCAGGTGATCCAAGAGCTCGAGGGTCTGTTTCGCGGCGCGGGGTGGAACGTCGTCAAGTGCATCTGGTCGGGAGAGTGGGACGAGCTCCTCGCCGCGGACATGGACGGCAAGCTCCTCGCGCGGATCGAGTCGCGCTGCGACGGCGAGTGGCAGCGGTACTCGACCGGGGACGGTGCATACTTCCGCGAGCACTTTTTCGCCGCGGACCCCGACCTGCTTGCTCGCGTCTCGAGTGCCGCGGACGATCACCTCGCGCGACTCGCCCGCGCCGGCCGCGGTGGGCACGATCGCACGAAGCTGTATGCCGCGTTCGCGCGGGCCACCTCGCACTCGGGCGGCCCATCGGTCGTGCTCATCAAGACGGTGAAGGGCTATGGGCTCGACGGGTTCGCCGGCAGGAACGCGACCCACCAGCAGAAGAAGCTCAGCGTCGAGGACGCGCGCGGCCTGCGCGACGCGCTTCAGCTGCCGATCTCCGACAAGGAGCTCGAGGACCCGCCGCTGTACAAACCCGCGGACGATGCGCCGGAAATCCGATACCTCCGTGCGCGCCGCACCGAGCTCGGTGGGCCCGTGCCCCAGCGCAGGGTGGCGGCGCGACCGCTCGCCGTGCCGTCGCTGGCGTCGCTCGAGCGGTTCCTCGCGGGCTCGGGCAAGCGCGAGATCTCGACAACCGCGGCGTTCGCCCAGCTCATCGCTCACCTCGTGCGCGACTCCGAGATCGGGTCGCGCGTAGTTCCGATCGTCCCCGACGAGGCGCGCACGTTCGGCATGGAGGCACTGTTCACGAGCCACGGCATCTACTCGCCGGCCGGCCAGCGCTACACGCCCCCCGATGCCGACACGATGCTCGCCTACAAGGAGCGTCCGGACGGCCAGGTGCTCGAGGAGGGGATCACCGAGGCCGGCGCGATGGCCAGCTTCGTCGCGGCCGGCACGAGCTACGCCACTCACGCCGAGCCGATGATCCCGTTCTACGTGTTCTATTCGATGTTCGGGTTCCAACGTATCGGCGATCAGATCTGGGCCTTCGGCGACATGCGCGGGCGGGGGTTCCTTCTCGGGGCCACGGCGGGTCGCACGACGCTCAATGGCGAGGGCCTACAACACGAGGACGGCCACAGCCTGCTGCACGCGAGCACGGTACCCAACGTCCGCGCCTACGACCCGGCGTTCGCCTACGAAGTCTCGGTCATCATCCAGGACGGACTCGACCGGATGTTCGCCAAGGGCGAGGACACCTTCTACTACCTCACCCTCTACAACGAGAACACCGTGATGCCCGCGATGCCCGAAGGCACGGCCAGCGGCATCCTCGATGGGTTGTATCGATATCGTGCGGCACCGGCGGGGCCCGGTCCGCGGGTGCACCTCCTGGGGAGCGGTCCGATCCTGCTCCAGGCGCTCGCCGCGCAAGAGATCCTTGCGGAGCGCTACGGCGTCCGCGCCGACGCGTGGAGCGCGACGAGCTATACGCAGCTGCGCCGCGAAGCGCTCGAGGTCGAGCGTTGGAACCGCCTCAACCCGACGGAGACCCCACGCATCCCCAGGGTGGCCCAGATCCTGACCGGCGCGGACGGCGTCACACGTCTGGACGGCACGGCGTCCCGGGACCGAGGCGCACCGAGGAACGTCGAGCGCGCTCCAGACGGTGCTCTTCCGCCGCGAGAGCGGATTCCGGTGATTGCGGCCTCGGACTACATCGCGGCCGTGCCCGATCAGATCGCGCGCTGGGTACCGGGCGAATTCACGTCCCTCGGTACCGATGGATTCGGCCGCAGCGATACGCGAGAGGCGCTACGCCGACACTTCGAGGTCGATGCCGCGTCGATCGCCTTTGCCGCGCTCTCGATGCTCTCGCGACGCGGTGCGGTCAAGCCCAAGGTGGTGGCTCAAGCGGCAATCGACCTCGGCATCGACACCGACAAACGCAATCCCGCGCGTACGTGACGATGCTGATTCCCGGATACACGCTCGGACGGAAGATCAAGGATGGCGGCTTTTCGAGCGTCTACGAGGCGCGTCGCATCGCTGACGGGCACCACTCCGCAATCAAGATCCTGAGCGCGCAGGGCGTAAAGGAGGGGCACGCCAGCGCCTTCCGCGCCGAGGCCCGGCTGCTGATGGGCCTCGAGCACGAGAACGTGATTCGCGTGCACGCGCTGATCACGACGGCCGAGCGCCCCGCTTACGCGATGGACTACTTCGACGGGATGAATCTCAAGGCCGCCGTCGTCAAGTACGCGGAGGAAATCCGTGCGGCGGCCAATGGGGTGCTGCTGCACCTGTCGCGCGGCGTCGCTTACCTTCACGAGCAGGGCGTCGTGCACCGCGACCTGAAACCCGAGAACATCCTCGTGAGCACCGACGGCGACGTGCGCGTGATCGACTTCTCGATTGCGTTCCGCGACACGTTCCTCGGGCGCTTGTTTCTCAGTCGGAAGATCCAGGGCACCCCGCAGTACATGGCGCCGGAGCAGATCCTTCGCCGCCGCATCACGTCCGCGACGGACGTCTACGCGCTCGGGTGCGTCTTCTTCGAGGTCATCACGGGCAAGCCGCTGTTCGTCGCGCGCACCCAGGACGAGCTCGTGAGCGCCCACCTCAAGACCAAGCCGGCCACGGTAACGACCTACATCAAGGCCGTGCCCCCCAAGCTCTCGAATCTCGTGTCGAAGATGGTCTCGAAGAAGCCCGACCAGCGCCCGCGCATGGCGGAAGTCGTCGACGTGCTCGAGCCGCTTGCGCTCGCCGAACGCTCCTCGTAGCCCTTCAGCCAGGCCCACCTCATCATGAGCACAGGACTCGATTTCGAACACCCGCTCCTCGAGCTCGAGGCCAAGATCCAGCGGCTCACCGCCCTCGAGCTCGAGCAGGATCTCGGCCTTGGCGCGGAGATTCGAGAGCTGCGAGGTCGCCTCGAGCGCCTCCGCGTGGACCGCTTCCGCCAGCTCGCTCCGTGGCAGAAGATCGCCCTCGCGCGTCACCCGAACCGCCCGGGCACGACGGACTACATGAACGCGTTTCTCGAGGACTCGCTCGAGCTGTACGGCGACAAGGCGTTCAAGAACGACCCGGCGATCCGCACGTGCCTGGGCAAGATCGACGGCGTGCGCGTTCTGCTCGTCGGCCACCAGAAGGGCAAGACCACGCGCGAGAAGATCGACTGCAACTTCGGCTGCCCGCATCCCGAGGGCTACCGCAAGGCCCTCGACAAGATGCGCCTCGCCGCCAAGTGCGGTCTGCCGATCGTGACGCTGATCAACACGCCGGGCGCGTATCCCGGAATCACGGCGGAGGAGCGCGGACAGTCCCACGCGATCGCGGTGAATCTCATGGAGATGGCGGGCTTGCCCGTGCCGATCGTGTGCACGGTCATCGGCGAGGGGGGTTCGGGTGGCGCGCTGGGCATCGGCGTGGGCGACGTCAACCTCATGCTCGAGCACGCCTACTACTCCGTGATCTCCCCCGAGGGCTGCGCCTCGATCATCTTCAAAGACGCCGCGCGCGCCCCCGAGGCCGCCGACGCGCTGCGCCTGACGTCGCGGGATATCCTCGAGCTCGGCATCGCGGACGAGATCGTCCCGGAGCCGCTCGGGGGGGCGCACCGTGACCACGGCCAGATGTGCGCGATCCTGAAGGACGTGATCTTGCGGCACCTGCGCGCACTGAAGAGCCTCCCGCCCGACGAGCTGCTCGAGCGCCGCTACGCCAAGCTGCGGCGACTCGGCGCCCACATCGACGCAGGCGTCCCGGTGTAGCGAGACGACCGTGCCCGCCTTTGGCTCGTGGATGTCGAGCGCGCATCTGACGATGCGCTGGACAGTGGTGCTGGGCGACCCGCAGGTTCTTCCGCTGCTCGTACCCGTGGCGCTCGCGCTCGCGTTCGCGATTCGCCCCTGGAGGCCGCGCCGTCCCGCGCGGATCGTCGCGTGGCTCGCGGCCACGGGGGGCGCCTTCTCACTCTTGCTGGTTCTCGCCGCCCCCGCTCGCGACCGCGCCGGAGCCCGCCCGCAACGCTGGGCCCTGCTCGTCGACCGGAGCGCGAGCGCCACGAGCGAGGATGCGCGGCGCATCGATGACTTCGCGGATCGCCTGGCGCGCCAGCTCGCAGGTGTGGTCTCCCTCGAGCGCGTTCCACTGGGACCCGTCGCCGAGCCGACGGGTGACCTGCGCGAGCGCACTCCGATCACCGAGGCGTTGCTCGGCCTCGGGGGCTTCGACCGCGCGATCCTGGCGTCGGACGGTCACTTCGCGGAGGATTCGCGGGCGCTCGAGGTCCTCGCGCGCCGGATCGGAGTGCCCATCGACCTCCCGGCCCACCTACCGGCCCCGCGCGAGGCACTGAGCGTGGACCGTATCGCGATCGACCGCGCTCCGGACGACGGCCGCGGCGTGCGAACCGGTGACGATGGGCGCGGGCGCTGGACGATCGCGCTCACGAACGAGACGACGGGGTCCGCCGAGCTCGTGGTCACGGCGGCTCGCGCGGGCGTGGCCGAGATCGAGTTGGGCCGCCGGACGATTCCCGCGCTCGCTGGCAGGATCGAGCTCGCCGGTAAGCTGCCGAGACTCGACCCCGGGCTGTACCACCTCGTCGCGCGGCTCGCGTCGTCAGAAGCGAACGCCGATGGCTTGCTTGCGGCGAGCGCGATCCTCTCGGTCGGGGACCCTCCGCGCGTGCTGGTCGTGAGCGAGAATCCCGATGCCGAGCTCGTGCGCCAGTTGGGCGCTGG